>Ga0307998_1001686_pt1 | contig 11751 bp, 12 predicted proteins | sample Davwhametageno37_FD_203147 | JGI IMG/M metagenome (GOLD analysis project Ga0307998, IMG submission 203147) | Marine microbial communities from Davis Island wharf, Antarctic Ocean - #37 | ecosystem: Environmental > Aquatic > Marine > Unclassified | place: Antarctic Ocean: Davis Island wharf...
CATGGAACATTGCCCGAAGATTACATCTGGAACTAAAGCTAGTATGAAAATTAGAAGAAATGATTTACTGCGCATAATAAGGACACAAAAATACATAAACTAAAACTCCCGTTAGCGCCACATATAACCAAACAGGATATACTTTTTTGGCCAGCTTTCTGTGTTTGACCACATCACCGATATAACCACGATAAAAAGCTATAAGTATAAAAGGTAAGGAAGTAGCGGCAAGGATAATATGACTTGATAGGATAAAAAGATAAACGACTTTATAATCTCCTTCGTACTGAGTTTCTGGGCTAAAATAATGGTAGACAACATAACTGAGCAAAAAGACCAAGGAGGCAAACATTGCCATGGTGTTTAATCTTTTGTGAAGTAAAATGTTTTTTTGCTTTATGGCAATAAGTGAAGAAATTAATAAAACAAAGGCAGTTCCGTTAATGAAGGCATGAAATAGTGGTTGAAAAAATGTAAACGCAGGTCGGAATTCCGGTTTTGGAATATAATGCAGTGAAACAACCAACAGAAAAACCACGGCTGAAAATATATATATGGCGTAAATTATTTTTTTGTTTTCTTTCATGATAATTATGTTTTGTACTTTTCAGGAAATCTCAACGAAAAAGATACCTGCTCAATTTAAATTTCCTCTTTTTTAGTTTTATTCTTTTTAGGAATAAAGTCTTCGGCAATTACCACTTTTATGTCGTCCCCTAAAATTTTAGTTTCAGCATATTGCAGTGCATCACTGTATGATCTAATTCTTCTTGACTTGTCCAAAAGAACCAGTTTTTTATAATTAAAACTAGGGGAATTTGTCGTTTTAGATTCTTCTAAATCCAGAAATAATTGTTGGGTAGCAAACTCATAAACATCGTTATCCAAAACTCCCAGAAGCCAGCGCCCTTTTTCTATAGGAAATTGAGACTCTACTCTACAAGCTCCGCTTACAGACTCTGGGTCATTATTTACAGAAACAGAAACAAGAACAAAATCTTTTGTTGTTTTAAATTTTTCGTGAAGTGTCATCATTTGAGTATAAATTCTAGCACTTGACAACGAATCTGAATTATTATAAAACCCCAACACGATAATTTTCCCTTTCAAGTCTTCCATTGAAACCTTGTTTTGGGCGCAATTTGTAAAAGAAAAAGGGGAGACAGAATGATACAATGTGTCACCATCTACATTCACCGTTTTAGGACCTAATATTGGTCGATAAAGAAAGGTGTGTTTACCGCTAGAAAAAACCACGTATAATATAGATGGAAAAAGCAGCACTGCGAAGAGCAATGCTGCTTTTTTTCTATTTGTCTTATTCATGAAAATTTACTCCTTAAACAACTACTTCACTAATAAATGTAGCTTCAGTAAAAAGTAAATATAGTAGGTACAATATGAAAGTTGCGTATGGCAATAAAATGAAATACTTCATCATTTTTCGTTCATCACCCAAATGCATAAAAACCATAACAATGTAACCCGCTTTCACAACAGTAAGTGCGATAAAAATCGCTTTTACAAAGCTCCAAGTATTTTCAGTATCACCTAAAATTGGTCTCCAATAAACCCCAATCAATACTTCAACAACCGTTACAATTGAAAGAAGTGCAGTTACAAAAAATACTTTCTTACGGATTTTTTTTCCAGCTTCTTCACTATGCGTAACTCCTAAAGAGTATTCTATAATATCGTCTCTTAACATCTTTGAAATATTTTACTGTTATACTAAATAATAGAATGTAAATACAAATACCCAAACTAGATCAATAAAGTGCCAGTAAAGGCCAACTTTTTCAACCATTTCATAGTGTCCCACTTTTTCGTATTTGCCATTTACAACTCCTAATAAAATAATAAGATTAATTACTACTCCACTTAGTACGTGAGTACCGTGAAATCCAGTTACAAAAAAGAAAAATTGAGAATATTGAACCGGGGCAAAAATTGGATTATCCGCGGTAAATCCACGTCCATATAAATTTTGGGTTAAGGTTGCGTTATCTGCCCAAGTACTGAGGTCTCCATCAGGTCCTGCGATAAACGTTGACCATTCCCAAGCTTGAGAGCCCAAGAATATAGCACCACCAATTACAGTCCAAAACAACCAAAACGTAACATTTTTTCTATCCATTCTATGCCCAGCTTCTACCGCCAAAACCATAGTTACCGAACTTACGATAAGAATAAAAGTCATTACTGCTACATACAATAGAGGAAGATGAGCATGTGTAAATGGAAAGTGAGTAAACACTTGTTCACTTATTGGCCAAACATCAATGTATTGATGTTTCATAAAACCTAAAGAAGCTAATAGTGCTCCAAAAGTTAATGCATCAGAGATGAGGAAAAACCACATCATCATTTTACCATAACTTACGCTAAAAGGTGATCGTCCTCCACCCCATAGGGTTTTCTGATCGTAGTCTTTTGTTACTTCTCCTGCCATTTTGTAAAGCTAAAAATTACCTTATGTAGTATAAAAATAAAAACAGATACACCCAAAGTGCATCTAAAAAATGCCAATACAAAGCGGCAACCTCAAGTCCTAAAGAATTAGAACTGGAATATGCGCCCTGCAGTGAACGAGCAAATGTATAAATCAAACTGAGAATTCCGGCAAAAAGATGGGCCAAATGAAGACCCGTAATTAAATACAAATAGGAACCAGCAGCATTGCTTTCAACGCCAGCCCAAAATATACCTAAATCGTGTATTTCTATCCAAGCAAAATATTGACAAACGGCAAACGAAATACCCAGTATCAGTGTTATTAGCAAACCATTCTTTACTCCTTTTTGGTTGTCTTTTTTTGCTGATCGAGTAGCCCAAACCATACTAACACTGCTCATTAAAATAATAAATGTGCTAACAAATAAAATGTTTGGTAAATCAAATACCAACCATTGACCTTCTTCTTGACGTACAATATAGGCACTTGTAAAACCCATAAAAAGCATAACCATAGTAGCTATGCCAACCCACATTATGTTTTTTGATGTTTTGAATTTAATTTCTTGTTTTTCCGCTTCGTCGAAAGTTACCACACTCATATTTATACAGACATTAAATAAGCTAATTGAACAATAGGTAAATAAAAGAAGGTGGAAAACATTAAACGTGATGCTCTTTTTTCTTCATGCCCAAGATGCAGACGAATAGAAAAGTACAATACCGCCAACCCAGACAACAATACAATTGCCATGGCAACATTTCCTCCAATTCCAAGATACATTGGAATAAGTGAAACTGGAATTAAAAGTATACTTGACAGTACTATAACCAATGAACTTGTTTTGTCTTTAAAACGAGTTGGCAATAAAAAATAATCTGCCTTGTTGTAATCGTCATTAATTTTCCAGGCAATGCTCCAAAAATGAGGAAATTGCCATGCAAACTGCACCGCAAATAAAACACCGGCAACCAAACCAAACTGGCCTGACTCGGCAACATAACCTAACATGGGTGGAACTGCACCAGGAAATGCACCTGCTAATACTGCAATTGGACCATGTTTTTTAAGTGGAGTATATATAAAAACATAAACAAATAAAGCCAGTGCTCCTAAAATCCCGCTTAACGGATTTAATCCAAACCAAAGCATCGCAATTCCCAAAATACCATAAACGATGCTAATCCAAGTGGCTTCTTTTACACTCATACGACCAGATGGAATTGGTCTGTTTTTGGTTCTCTCCATCAACTTATCAATGTCTTTTTCTATAATTTGATTGAAACCATTTGAAGAACCAGTAACTAAAAAGCCTCCAATTACCAAAAAGAAAACATCCATCCAAACGATAGATTGAGCAGCCAATAGATAACCTAGGAAAGCGGAAAAAACCACCAGCGAGGCAAGTCTCATTTTGGTGAGAACTGCCACATCTTTTACTTTAAATCTTACTAGAGTTAAAGTTTCTTGAGCCGTTAAAGAATTAGTAATCAAAAATTGAATTTTCAACCGCAAAAGTAAAAATGTTTAGATATGTTAATGGCCTTATTATCAAGAAAGATTCTAAATAGTGAGTGAAGGCTGATGACCTCATTTGCAAAAGCAAAACAGCCGAATTAAACGACTGTAAATCTAGTGATTACGGATTAACCAGACGGATTATCAAGTTAAAACCAGTAACCATAATTAATTAAATGTCAGTGTATCTGTTAAACATAGAGGTGGAAATGCCAAATTCGAAAAACATTGTGCTCGATTTTAGACCTCCTAAATTTTGCATTCTGTTACGAATACCAATAAAAGTTCTGAGGTTGTTTCTTGGATAAATTAAATAGGAAACTCGGCCCCCAATATTTATGACATCGTTTTGAACTCCTTGAGCAATGGTATGTCCATAATCTCCTTTACGCGAGGTATAAGGCAAATAAATATTTTCCCCGAAGTTTACAGAGTCGGTGCTTAAACCCTGATTATACCATGCGACTTGGATTTGAGCAAACCAATTTTTTCGTCGGAAATTAACAAAGCCAATTACTTCATTAAAATTCGATCCAAGAGGATGAGCAAGAGAAGAATTTTGGTGACCATAATTTTGAATGGGGTCGGCATGGGAGTAAGTAAACGGACGCGAAAAATTATATTCGGCCTGAATACCCAGACCTTTTAGCCCAAATACATCGAATGTTTTAAATCCAAATTGCCCGCCATATTTATTTGCCCACCAACCAAATTGAGATTGGCTACCTGGGTTACCAATCTCTTTTACGTCTTTTTTAAATTCGTCGAGTAAAAATTCATCCAATATGAACTGACCATAAACCTGAATTTTGTTGGATGGTTTTATAGATAAATTAACCCCAATTAAAGAATTATCTGAACTTCCGGTTGAGTATTCTGCTGGACGAAAAAACAGAACCGGGTTTAAATAATTTACATCATATCCCCTATTGAGGAGTGTGTCTTTGGCTTTCCAAACCACGGATTCAAAAAGGCCAATGTTCAACCATTTAGCAACATTCCAGCTCAAATAATGGGTAGTACTGTATTTGTTTTTCCATTGCCCAGAATGTTTGCTTTCTGAAGAATTTATGTCTTTTTGATGGGCATAGATAACGACATACTTTAATCTCCAAATACTTGCCATTATTCGTCCATAATTGTAATTTCCTGCGTTATCCGACAGTAATAAAGATCGATATCCACTCCCAATAAAATTTTTGCCACGTCCTAATTGAAGGTTGAAATATTTGCCAGCATTCCAGGACAAATAACCATTTAAATTGGTGTAGTTGTATCCGTTTGAATAGGTATCCCAAACATAGCCATCTGGTGTTACTCTTTTATCTCGTACTTTTTGTTCTAAATATCCTGGAAATTCATTCTTATGCCCTGAAAAATTAATTCGAGCAGCAAAAACTTTTTTATATTCGAATAAAGCGCTTGCCCCAATTCCTAGGTCGGAATATGTTTTCAAGCTATCTCCATTGGCTACTCCAAAGCCCACGTTAACTAAAGGAAAAAAACTCATTCGCGCATTATGAACTTCCTTTTCCTTTTTCATTTTGTTCATAGGAAAGCCCGAATTGTACAAAATGGAAGAATCAGAATTTAGCCCAATTTGATCAAAGTCAGAATATAAGTAGGGTTTAATAGCATCATGCGATTTTACATTTTTGCCTGAAAGTAATGATTGATACCGATATTCAAAGTCTTGGTTTAGAAAAACTTGTTCACTTTGAGATAATAAAGTGAGGGAATGGAATCCGATAATTAGGATTAAAAAGTATCTACTTAAGAGCTTTTCCACTCTTTTCCTTTTTAAGTTTTCGTTTTGCTAACATTGGTGGAATAGCAGATAAAATAACAACAAAAATAGTGATTATCGCAAACTTTTTATTTGCTTCCATAACAATTAAGACTGCCTGGGAAATAATAAGAATAGTAAATGTGAAAATTAGAAGAACTGCCATTCGATGTGACAATCCAATGTCTAATAGTTTGTGATGAATGTGGTTTCTATCCGCCGAAAAGGGACTCCTACCGCTAAAAACTCGAAACACAAATATCCTAAATGTGTCTAACATTGGGTAAACTATAGCAGACATAGCAAAAATTGGTTTTGAAACTATTAGTAATTCAGTTGGTAAGTCCAAGGTATCGTATTCAATTAACTTTATAGCTAAAACAGATACGACTAACCCAATAATGAGTGAACCGGAGTCACCCATAAATATTTTTGCAGGCTCGAAATTAAAGACTAGGAAGCCCAAAAGTGCGCCAGCTAGACCAAAAGCCAAAATTGCATCCTCAAATGAACCGGCAATAAAAAACCACACTCCATAAGAAATGCAAGAAATAGAGCCTACTCCAGCAGCTAATCCATCAATTCCATCTATAAGATTAAAAGCATTTACTATAAGCGTATAAGTAAAAATCGATAATCCCACACTAACCCAAAGAGGAATTTCGTAAACACCAAAAAGCCCATACATACTTGTAATTCGAATATCGGCCATTATCACCAAAATAAATGCCACAAGTAAATGACCTGCTAATTTTTTAACAGGCGCTGTACCAACAATATCATCCTTAAAACCAATACCAAAAAGAATAAGCATGGACGCCGTAATGTATCCAAAATCAGCATGTTCGGTAAACGGGTACCAAAGTAGATAAGACATTAAAGTTCCCGCAAAAATTAAAACACCACCTATTGTAGGTATATGACTTTTATGCAATTTACGTGCATTGCCTGGAGCGTCTACTAATCTTCTCAATTTTGCAATTTTAATAAGCGTAGGCATGCCTATTAAAACAATTGAGAATGAGGTCATTATAGCTAGAGCAATTTTATACACGTACTTATTTTAGCGCGGTGCCAAATGTATCAAAAATCATAGTAAACATTTTGTAAATCGGTAATGAAAGAAAAATAGTACCATGTCGTGTTCTCGGTAGCCCCAAGCCTATCCAATTTCCTGCCCGAATACCCAAACTTAATTTTCATGTTGGTTTTATGGTTTAAAAGATAGCCTATTGAATAATCTTGATAAGTTACTTTTTGATTTTCGCGATAAGTTAAAACCGATCCATTTCCTAAATCAACATCTACCGGAGTTGTTCTATCAGAATAGACCCATTTAGCCGAAATAAAAAAATCATGAAATGAATAATTTACAATTCCGATCAGCTCATTTAAATCATTTCCTGAAGGGTGTGCTAAATATCCTCCATAATGTTTGTATTCATTTTGTGGCTTATTGTGTTGATACATCCCTTTAGAAATATTGTTCCACTCCACTTGTAATGTTAAATCTTTAAGTGACATTGCATCGTAAGCGGCAACCCCCAACTGAAACCCTGTGTTGGAAACTTTGTAATTATCAATGGCCATTTGCCCATAAATCATATATCCCTTGAATGGATTAACTCGTAGATTCAATCCCAAAACAGGCTTAGAATTAGCATTAGACATGCCTTCTACCCCGGTGTTTATATAAATAATTGGCACATAAAAATTCCATGGTAAAGATTGAGTTCCCGTACTGTCCCAATTTTGGTAAACTACTCCTTCAAATAAGGAAATCTCAAATTTATTGTTAGGAGAAAAGCTTAAATTATGAAAGGTTCCTGCCTGCCTTACAAACTGAGCTTCACTTGACGTTGTGGCAGGTAACCTGTTTAAGTTCGTCAGTGATGCATACAACACTTGATACTGTAGCTTATTCTTAAAAAAGCCGAAAGTTCCTTTTAAATACGGGTAATTAAATGTGTTATCGGAGAGTAAAAGACTACGGTATCCGTCACCGATAAAATTTTTTCCATGACCAAATTGAATATTTACATTTTTCATGGGTGTATAGCTTACCGCTCCGCTAGCCATGGCATAATCGAAACCCCCAACCTTAAAACCTTTGTATCTCCCTTGTCCAGGAACAACACCAGATTCAATAATGTTATCGCTTAAATAGGTCGGAAAAAAAGCTTGATTTTCATAAAAAGAAGCATAAAATGCAAGTTTCTGCCCAACGGTTCCTTTAACTAATATACCCCTTGTGTTATTACTCAAATTACGGTTTGTAGAGTCATCTAAATCTCTTCCAAATTGGAAATTGAAAATGGGGTCAATAGTTAAATAGAAGTCATGAGTATCGACTACTATTAGATTTTCGTTGCGAACCTTTCGCATTATTAACCCTTTATGCTTTCTTCTTTCCCACCTATTTGAATCAAGAGATAAGGAATCGAATTGGGAGCTAATAAAAGGTTTACTTATGGAATGGTAAATTTGATCGGATTGAGATAATTGGCGATTGTACCCGGCATTTAAATCCCATTGTATGGGGTTTATTTGAACTTGCGAATGGCCAATAGTTTGAAATAATAAAAAGAAAATTAGTGATAATATAACTCTATGTAAAAAAAGAATCATGAAGCAAATTTCATGTTTTTTACTTCTTCATAAACTTTTTTAATCCCATCTTCCAAATCAATTTTATGTTTCCAGCCTAAGGCATGAATTTTATCTACATTCATCAATTTTCGTGGAGTTCCATCAGGCTTAGAAGAATCAAACTTTAATTCTCCATCATACCCGACAACTTTCTTTACCAATAAAGCTAAATCCTTGATGGAAACATCAGTTCCTGTTCCAATATTCAACCAATCAGTTCCTTCGTAATCCTCTAGAAGAAACACACAAGCTTCAGCTAAATCATTGACATGAAGAAATTCTCTTTTTGGTGAACCAGATCCCCAAATTTCGACCGAAGGAGTGTTTTCAACTTTAGCAGTATGAAATTTTCTCAAAAGAGCAGGCAGAACATGCGAGTTTTTTAAGTCGTAGTTGTCATTGGGCCCATATAAGTTAGTAGGCATTGCCGATATGAAATTATCACCATATTGATCTCTATAACTCTCACACAATTTAATACCTGCGATTTTCGCAATGGCATAAGGTTCATTTGTTGGTTCTAATTCACCCGAGAGTAAATACTCTTCTTTTAATGGTTGTGGGGCTAATTTTGGGTAAATACAAGAAGATCCTAAAAACAATAATTTAGTCACTTTATTGACGTGGGCCGCTTGAATTACATTGGCTTCAATCATTAAGTTTTCGTAAATAAAATCAGCTCTATACGTGTTGTTTGCCACAATACCGCCAACTTTTGCGGCAGCTAATACAACATAATCCGGGGTTTCTTTTTCAAAAAAAGAATTTACCTGAGCCTGATTTCTCAAATCCAATTCAGAAGATGTGGCATAAACAAAATTGGAATATCCACGTTTTTTGAGTTCTCGAAGGATAGCTGAACCAACCATACCTCTATGGCCAGCAATATAAATTTTAGAACTTTTTTCCACTTTTACTCTTTTGATATATTTACTTTGTGTCCGCCTTCCATCAAGTACTTTTCTTTTTCAAAAAGCTTAACATCGGCAGTCATCATTTCCTTAACCAAACCTTGAAGGTCATACTTAGGCATCCAACCTAATTCTTCTCTCGCTCTTGTGGCATCTCCAATAAGCAACTCCACTTCAGTAGGTCTAAAGTACCTTGGGTCAACCTCAACAATTACTTTTCCGGAAGCAGCATCAATACCTTTTTCATTAACTCCAGTTCCTTCCCAATTTATGGTAATTCCCACTTCGGCAAAGGCCATTTCAACAAAAGTGCGAACTTCATAAGTTTTACCTGTTGCCAAAACATAATCATCAGCCGTTTCTTGTTGTAGCATTCGCCACATTCCTTCTACATAATCTTTAGCATGTCCCCAATCTCGTTTTGCGCTCATGTTACCAAGGAAAAGTTTTTCCTCCATTCCCAATTTTATTTGAGCAGCTGCTCTTGTAATTTTACGGGTAACAAAAGTTTCCCCACGCAATGGACTCTCATGATTAAAAAGAATTCCATTACAGGCATACATTCCATAAGCCTCTCGGTAGTTTTTTACAATCCAAAAAGCATACAGCTTTGCAACCGCATATGGACTACGAGGATAGAAGGGTGTTTTTTCAGACTGAGGAATTTCTTGAACTTTTCCATAAAGCTCAGATGTTGAAGCTTGATAAAATTTGGTGCTTTTTTCCATCTTCAAGATACGAATAGCCTCCAAGATTCGAAGAGTACCAATTCCATCAGCATTTGCAGTGTATTCAGGAGTCTCAAAACTGACTTTTACATGACTCATTGCAGCCAAATTGTAAATCTCATCGGGTTGAGTTTCTTGAACTATACGAATCAAGTTCGTAGAATCCGTTAAATCCCCATAATGAAGAAAAAACTTAACCCCTTTCTCATGAAAATCTTTATACAAATGGTCAATTCTAGCAGTATTAAAAAGAGAACTTCTTCTTTTAATACCGTGAACTTCATATCCTTTGCTCAAGAGCAATTCTGCCAAATAGGCTCCATCCTGACCAGTTATCCCGGTTATCAATGCCACTTTACTCATAGGCTGCAAATCTAATTGTTTAACTGTTTTGGAAATACAATTGCGATAAATATCCAAACATTTTTATTTAGTTTGAATTGTAAATAAGAAATAAAAGGAACTAATATCCACTCCCGCTAGCTCCCACATTTTCAATTGGATGCCATGTAGTTTTTACTTCTGTAAATTCCTTTAATATATAGGGAGAATCCCATCGAGAATCCATCAAATCGATACTTGAGTTTGTATTCGTTACCCGTTTTACATTTTCAGCGGAATCTAGTTGAATTTGTTTCCAAGCTTTTGCATCTCCACCTAAATACCAAATGGCATTTACATCCATGTGTACACCAATATGAGGCAATAGTTCAGAAGCATCGCCGGTAAGAATATTTACAACTCCACCCGGCACATCCGAATTATTGATGACTTCAGCAAGGCTTATTGAACTTAGCGGTTTTGATTTAGAAGAAACAACTATCACAGAATTTCCTGAAGCAATGATTGGAGCAATAACAGATGTTGGCCCAATAAGCGCACCGTTTTCAGGGCAAATTGCTGTAACCACACCTGTAGATTCTAGTGAGGAAAAATTAAAATAAGAACCTGCCACTGGATTTATCGATCCAAAAACTTGAGTGAATTTATCACACCACCCAGCATAATAAACCCAGCGATCAATACTTACGTCAACTTCTTTTGAAGCTTGTGTTTTAGTAGAACCTTGAGAAATTAATTCTGCTTCAAAGTGAGCTCTGTTATTCTCTAACATTTCTGCGATCCGATACAAAACCTGAGATCTGTTATACGCTGTTTTTCCACTCCAACCCGTCGCAGCCTTTCTGGCGGTTACAACTGAGTTTCTAAAATCTTTTCTTGAAGCTAAACACATATTAGCAATTGCATTTCCTTCTGAGTTTATCGGTTGGTAAAATCGTCCCGATTCTGTTCTAGGAAAGGCTCCGCCGATATATAATTTATAAGTCTTAAGTACTTTTAGTCTAGCCATCTTAATCAAATTTTAAATAAGAATCTAATCCATGAATTCCACCTTCGCGACCGAATCCACTTTCTTTATATCCACCAAATGGAGATGTTGGATCGAATTTATTATAGGTATTTGCCCAAACAACTCCAGCTCTCATTTTTGAGGTGAGGTTGAATATTTTGGATCCTTTATCTGTCCAGACTCCAGCTGATAATCCAAAGGGAGTATTATTTGCTTTTTGAATTACCTCTTCAATGGTTCTAAACGTTTGAACCGCTAGCACAGGGCCAAAAATTTCTTCTTGTACTATTTGGTTGCTTTGCGCAGCGTTCATAAATAAAGTAGGTTTACACCAATATCCTTTTTTAGGAAGG
>Ga0307998_1001688_pt1 | contig 11746 bp, 7 predicted proteins | sample Davwhametageno37_FD_203147 | JGI IMG/M metagenome (GOLD analysis project Ga0307998, IMG submission 203147) | Marine microbial communities from Davis Island wharf, Antarctic Ocean - #37 | ecosystem: Environmental > Aquatic > Marine > Unclassified | place: Antarctic Ocean: Davis Island wharf...
AATATGAAGTTGATAAAGATAGTATGGAAGGCGCACTGAAGTTTTTAGAAGATGGAATGATTTGTGAGGTAATTTTTTATGATGAGAGGGCAATTTCGGTTGAATTACCAAATTCTGTAATTAGGCAGATTACCTATACAGAGCCTGCTGTTAAAGGCGATACTACCTCTGGAAAAGTTATGAAGCCTGCTAATATTAGTACTGGTTTTGAATTAATGGTCCCGTTGTTTTGTGAGAATGGAGACAAGATTGAGATTGATACTAGAACCTTGGATTATAAAAATAGAATTAAATAAAATTACTTTTATTTAGCTAAGTTTTTTATCCAGTTCCACCAACAATTATGTTGTCAATTTTCAGGGTTGGTTGCCCAACACCTACAGGAACACTTTGACCATCTTTACCGCATGTGCCAACACCTGAGTCTAAGTTCATGTCATTACCCACCATGCTAACCTCTTTAAGGATATCAGGCCCATTACCAATGATAGTTGCCCCTTTAACAGGATAATCTAATTTACCATCTTTAATCATCCATGCCTCAGAAGCAGAAAAAACAAATTTACCACTTGTTATATCAACTTGTCCACCACCAAAATTTTCTGCATAAAGCCCATTACCAACTGAGCTTATAATTTCTTTAGGGTCATATTTTCCATTTGGCATATATGTATTTGTCATTCTTGGCATCGGTGAATGAGCATATGATTCTCTTCGTCCATTTCCAGTTACAGGCATATTCATTAATCTAGCATTAAGGGTGTCTTGTAAGTAACCGACTAAGATCCCATCTTCAATTAATACTGTTTTTTGTGTTGTATTACCTTCATCATCAACATTTAAAGAGCCACGCCTATTCTCAATTGTTCCATCGTCAACAACTGTTATCCCTTTTGTGGCAACTTGTTTACCCATCATATTACTAAAAGCGGATGTGCCTTTTCTGTTGAAATCGCCTTCTAATCCATGCCCAATAGCTTCATGCAATAAAATTCCAGGCCATCCAGAACCTAAAACAACTGTCATTGATCCTGCAGGGGCAGGCCGCGCATCTAAATTAACTAATGATTGCTTAACAGCTTTTTTTGCATAATCCTCAAGTATTTCATTTGTAAAATAATTAAGGAGATATCTACCGCCCCCTCCAGAAGATCCTTGCTCTCTTTTACCATCTAGCTCAGATATAACACTTACTGATAATCTTATTAATGGTCTAATATCCTCAATCAATTGCCCATAATAATTTTGAATTAGAACGACTTCGTATTGAGCGGCAAGCGAAGCTGAAACTTTTATAACGCGCTTATCAATCGATTTTGCAATCGATTCTATCTTTTCAAGTAAATCAATTTTTTTTTGGCTATCTAATCCAACTATAGGATCGTTATTCGTATAAATACTTTTTCTTGAAGGTTTTTTTGGGGCAGGCATTGATCCTGATTGCCCTTGTTTTTCTATGGAGCTAATAATTTTTAATGAGTCATTCAAGACGCTTAATGAAATATCATCCGAATAAGTAAATGCAGTTTTTTCATCACTGACACTTCTAATCCCAACTCCTTGGTCAATGGAGTAACTTCCATTTTTAACTTGACCATCTTCAAGGGACCAAAATTCATTCTTAGAGTATTGAAAATATAGATCTGCATAGTCAATATTCTTATTATGAATTTTATTCATTATTGTTGATAAATTATCATGGCTAATACCAGCTGGATCTAGAATAAATTTATTTGATAATTGAAAATTAGACATTTATTTTATATTTAAAAATTCTGAAGAAGGCTTTAATATTTCTTGGTCGATCATTTTACCAAATCTTTCTGAACGAGGGGTGTTAATTTCTTCAGGCTCATCCCAAGTACCAATAATTTGATACTTATCTGACATAATTTTATTGAGAGGATCCTTAAGAATTTTTTGAGCTATATACGCAGCAGCACCTACAAGTGGCCCACCAGCTAAGGACAATAAAGAAAGACTATCACTAATTCTTGGATTAACAACGACATGAATATTTTGAGTTTCTTCTATAATATTTGTTTCACCTTTGATTGATACTTCGGCTGCAGGACCTTCCATTGTAAATCTATTTGATTTTAGAATTCCATTATTTATTATTACTCCAGCATTAATTCTATCAAAAATAAATCCCTTACTAAAAATGTCACTAAAATCTAATGATAAACGCCTTGGCAGATTTTGAAGCGTTAAGAGTCCAAAAAGTCTTGCAACTCCTGGTTTGGCTTCTAGTACAACTCCATCAGTAGCTGTTAAGGAAAAATTACCTTTTAAAGCTGATTTATCAAAATCGAAAGGACTTTTTGGCCAGCCTAACATTCCAATAACACTAGCTTTCCCATTCTTAATTAGTTCAGGATAGGATAGTTGCTCAAATGTTTTTTGTATATTGTTTATTTCCCAACTAAAGTTGATGGATGTATTTGGACTTAAACCCTCATCATCCCAGAGGCCTGATCCATTAATTGTATGATCATGATTACTTATTTTAAAGTTCTCAATACTCCACATCTTATTTTCTTTAAATGCAACTAAACTCAGTTCACCGAAGTTTTCTTCATCCAGTGCCAAAGAGTTTACTTTAATATTAATTTTGGGAGGATCGATAAAGATAAATTTACCCTCATCACTAGCTAATGTACTATTTTTTTTAAGGTGCAATTTTTCGAAACCAGCTTTCAATACGTTTTCTTTTTGATTCCATAAAATATTACCTGACACATCATTAGATGAAATTTGAATACTCAAATTTTCATTAGTTGGTAAGTACTTTATGTTAGCGTTTGAAAGCTGATAGCCATAAATATTAAGTTCCTGGATATTAATATCCGCATTGGTGATAAATGGTTTCGAATCAAAGCTGTTAAATAAGGAATTAATAATTTCTAAGTTAACGTCAGATAATTCAGCAGATAACATAACGCCATCTTTGGGCATTTCTTTTTCAAGGGAATTAATATTTATTAAGCCATTTTTAATTTCCATCACCCCCTCATAATTCCTCTCTTTTATTAGTTCTACAGATGCATACGTACCAATTTCTGCCTTAACTAATTCTTGATCACCACTGGTAGATTCTTGTTTAAATAAAAACGTTATTATTTCATCTTCTTTCTTACCAAAAGGAGAGGGTAAATTTAACCCGAGTCCCTTTAAGTTACTTTTAATTTCGATATCAGTTGCTTTATCCGTTATTTTAAATTCTCCACTCCAAGAAGTTTCGCCGGTAGCATTGTCCCCCCAATTTTCTCCTAGTGTTAAACGGATAAATTCTTTGTTAATAACTCCATCAATATTAATTTTCGTTATATTTTTTATATTATTCAATTCAATTGATATTGGACTTCCTGATATGTTAGCAATTGCCCCATTTATTTTTATATCATCCTGATTAAACTCTACCTTGCCTATAATATTGCTAATTTTTGGCATCCCTAAAGTAGCATTAATTAAATAACTATCTTGAAAATCATATGTTCCGTCAAATGAAATATTATTTTCATCTTTAAGAGGTATTTGTAATTGGACGGCAAGTTTGCCAGGGCCTTCCCCCTCCATTTTATCAAAAATACCTTTCATAACTTTTTTGATTGGACTTTTATTTATCGCATTGATTATGTCAGGGACCTGACTGGCTAAAACTAAATCGACAGCCATGATGGGTTCTTCAATATTTGCAGGGGCAATATTCACAATCATATGCTCAATATTATTATTTAAAATATCACCTTTAATACTTTCAAAAATAATATTGTTATTTTTAACATTGATTTTGAAATCAAAATTATTTAGTTCTGGCCAGCCTTCACCATACTCAATAAGGCTATTACTAATAGTTGACTCAATAGTAAAAATACCTTTCTTAAGGTCTGGTTCATTTTTTTCATCTACAAAAGGAAAATCTTGAATTTTACCTTTTAATTTTAGGGCTGTATTTTCGGCTTGACCTTTTAAGAGAGAAGTATCTAACCAGTGGAGAGTTTTATCCCCTAGCTGCAAGGGATAATATTTTTTTAAGCTAGGAAGGTCGATTAATGGAATTTTTATTTCTAGATCAACAATACTTTCTTGCTGGTTAGCGTATTTGTAGCTGCCATTAACTATTGAATTAATGTCATTATTTTTAATTACTATATTTTTTAAATTAAATAAATTATTTTTCCACTCAATAAGCCCAGAAAATTGTGAAAACGTTATCGGTTGCCTAAAGGTATCCTTTTTTATAATTGTTAGATTTTTTGAAACTGATTTAATTGCCCCACCTTTTTTTGTTATGTCTACCAAGCCAGTTAAATTTTTAATACCAGGGAAATTTTTATAAGGATTAATGCCTACATTTAGGAGATGTCCTTTTAGGATTAGGCCTGGAAATTTATGACTGGAGTCCTTCCATCTCAAAGCCAAGTCTTTAAATTGACCGGAGGGCGATACTTCTTGAATTGCTGACTGAAGATTTTCTGTATATGGGATATGCCTTATTATTTCATGCGCTGATTGAAGGTTTATTCGGTTTAATTTGATTCCAATTTGGTTAACTTTTTTCTCTAATGTATTTATTAAAATTAGGAATTCACCCTTATCTATATTAATTCCATTATCAGTAATCACATTCATTTTTGAAATATTTAATGAAGCAATATTTTTATTTATTGCATAAGAGATTTGACCTTTAAATTTTTTCAGAATTAATGATTTTTCATAGGACCGATTAACTCTAGCAATAAAATTCTTAACATCTAATTGTGTATCAACTTGATTAACTTGCCCATTATTGAAGTCACCTCTAATATTTATGTCCCCATTGGCTGAAATTATTTCAACTGGGTAATCTATCCAAGGCCTAAACGCATTTATATTAAAATCTTTAACGGATAGACCTAATTGCCCATTACTATTTTTTATTGTTTCTATTGATGTGCTATCAAAATAACCATATATGTTTACATTCTGATTTTTTAGGCTTGCTAGTTGCCCAGTTATATTAAAGTTATGCCGATTAAGATTAGAAAGAGTAGCTGATGATTCATACCTCGCTGATATATTGTCTATTAATAGGATTGGTGCATCACGTGAGCGATCCTGCCATTTTATTACTCCATTAACTATAATAATTTCATCTTGGTTTAAGATCCAATTAGCCGCAGATGAATTTTTATTAGTTTGGATTGGGATGCCACCAACAATATATTCAGCATCATTTAGTCGCTCAATATCTAAATTTGGTTCATATAAAATAACTTTATCAAGAACGGGCTTAAGCTTTAAAAGAGAAAGCCATGAGATATCAATACGTATTTTTTTTAAATCAAATGATTTTTTAAGGTTGCTATTAAAAATGCTAAGGTTGAAGAGAGTGATGCTTGGATTTGTAATTCTCCATCGAGCTTTAATACTTTCAATTTTTACCTGGTGTCCGAATTGTTGGCTAATTTCCTCTGTTAATTTATCTTTAAATTCATCAAGATTTGATTGAACAAAGAAGTAAAAAGCTAAAAAACCAACTATAAGAAGTGAGAGTGTTGAAAGACCTAAGTATATTAGGATTTTTTTAAGATAAATTTGAATTTTATGATTCATTAAAGCCGTATTAATATTTAATTTACTATTCTATAGAGTTTCTCCAAGTTGGTCTAATATTGCTGGGTTTTCAAGTGTGGATATATCAGTAGTTATTTTCTCTCCTTTAGCTAAGGTTCTTAATAATCGGCGCATAATCTTTCCTGATCTTGTCTTGGGTAGATTATCACCAAATCTGATTTCATCAGGCTTTGCTATTGGTCCAATTTCTTTTGAAACCCATTGCTTAAGTTCATTTATAATATTCTCGGCATTAGTTTTTGAAGGTCTTTCACCTTTAAGAACAACAAATGCAACAATTGATTCACCTTTGACATCATGAGGCCTTCCAACAACAGCCGCTTCAGTAACAATCTGATTTGCGACCAACGCGGACTCTATTTCCATTGTGCCTAATCTATGTCCTGACACATTTAAAACATCATCTATTCTGCCCATAATTGTAAAGTAACCTGTTTCTCTATCTCGAATTGCTCCATCACCAGCTAAATATATTTTTCCACCTAATTCTTTAGGAAAGTAGCTATTTCTATAGCGCTCAGAGTCGCCCCATATGTTTCTAAGCATTGAAGGCCATGGCCTCTTAATAACTAATAGTCCCCCATTTCCCCATTCTTGCTCTTTACCTTCTTCGTCAACGACATCAACTTCAATTCCTGGGAAGGGTAGTGTGCATGATCCAGGTACTAAAGGTGTTGCCCCTGGAAGGGGGGTAATTACATGACCACCTGTTTCTGTTTGCCAAAATGTATCTACAATTGGACAACGATTATTACCTATATTTTTGTAATACCACATCCATGCTTCTGGATTAATTGGCTCCCCAACAGTACCTAAAATTCTGAGTGAGTTAAGGTTGTAATTTTTAGGGTGAGTTGTTGGACTGACTTCTGATGTTTTTATTAGAGCCCTAATAGCTGTTGGAGCAGTGTAAAAAATACTTATTTTATATTTCTCAATAAGTTGCCAAAATCGACTTGCATCAGGATAGGTTGGTACACCTTCGAAAATTAATTGTGTTGCACCAATAGCTGTTGGCCCATAAGCCACATAGGTGTGTCCAGTGATCCATCCAACATCAGCAGTACACCAATAAATATCTGTTTCTTGAATATCAAAAGTCCAACGGCATGTGTTAATTGCATGAAGAAGGTAACCAGCGGTTGAATGTTGAACACCTTTAGGTTTTCCAGTTGAGCCTGATGTGTAAAGAATAAATAATGGATGTTCGGCACCAACAAAAACAGGGGCACAATTTTTTGGCATATCTAAGATAAGGTCTTCCCATAAAATATCATTTCTATTTATATTTAATTTGGTATTAGCTCGATTATAAATAACGATTTTATTTACAGAGTCACATTTCCCGATTTTTAATGCTTCATCTACAGTAGATTTAAGTGGGATTATTTTACCCCCTCGCAATTGCGCATCAGCCGTTATTATTAGTTTTGCTTTTGTATCCTCGATTCGCTCTTGGATACTTTTAGCAGAAAACCCACCAAATACTACAGAATGTATGAGGCCAAGTCTTGCGCATGCTTGCATAGCTACAACGGCTTCGATACTCATTGGTAGATAAATAATTACTCTGTCCCCAACCTTCAAATCTAAACTTTTTAATCCATTAGCAAATTGACATACTTTTTCGTACAGTTCTAAATATGTTATTGATGTTGTTTTTCCATCATCGGCTTCAAAGATAATAGCTATTTTATTTGGTTTTGTTTTTAAGTGTCGATCAAGGCAATTAAAGGAAGCATTTATTTTTCCGTCTTCAAACCACTTATAAAATGGTGCATCCTCATCATTTAAAATTTTTGTGAATGGTTTATCCCAGATTAATAGTTCTTTTGCTAGCTCTGCCCATGCTCCTTGATAATCATTTTTAAATTTTTTAACTAAAGCATTATAACTTTTCATTCCAGAAACATTTGCGTTTTGTGTTGCTTCATCACTAGGATTGAAGACACGATTTTCTGTATTTATTGATTCTATTGACATTGAAACCCATCTCCTAAATTACTTTATCAATTAATCTATTTATATCTTATATTAGCAAAGTAGTTTAATTTTAATGAATATGCTCTATGTATTATTTGTGTAGCATATGATAATAGGCTTTCATTTAACTTTGTATATAATTTTAATATATGACTCTTAGATTAAGATTTAATTTACTAATTACAATAATTATGCTTTTTTTAATAGTAGCATTAGCATCGGTAACAATGACTTCATCTAAAAGATCAATTCAAGAAGGTGTTGAGTCAGCAAATAAAGTCACCCTTCAATATCTTGAGACGATTATAGTACGTTCAATTCAAAATCCAGAATGGGGAAATACGCATGATGTTGTCAGACGCTTTCTTAGACAATTAGGGTATGTGCGCAGTAATGATATTTTTCTCTATAACAATCAAGGTGAATTAACTTACACATCTCCACCATCTTCTTATAAATTAGAAGTTGAGCCTCCTCAGTGGTTTATCAATTTCATTACCCCAAAAAAAGACTCAAATTCTCGAATAATTGATTCTGGACGATTAGTTGTGCAATCAAATGCTTCTGGAGCAATTCGAGGTGCATGGGTGGATTTGAGAACGCTATTTTCAACAACCTTAATCTTTTTTTTATTGTTTAATTTATTTGTATATTGGTTGCTAGGTGAATGGCTAAGACCAATGGGTAAGATGCTTGATGCAATTGGAAAAATAGGTAAAGGAGGCTTTGATGCTCGCTTACCTCATTTTAATGTCCCTGAGTTTAGGTCTATTGCGTTAAATTTTAATGCAATGGGGTCCTCACTACAAAAAACAATGTTTGAGAATAAGAGATTAGGATTGATTGCAGAACAAACAGCAGATGCAGTAATTATTCATGATGAAGAAATGAATATTTCTTTTTGGAATAACTCCGCTGAAAGAATTTTTGGGTATAAACAATCTGAAGTTATAGGTAAACCAGCAAGCTTAATTGTCCCTAACTCATTAATTAAAGAGTTAGGTAAAAATTTAATATTAATGAAGAAGAATAAATTCATACATGATTTTAAGACTAAAAGAGTTGCAAAAAATGGAAAATTAATCGATGTATCTATTTCAGCCTCTCCTTTGATTGACCCAAAAACAAAAAAATTAATTGGGGATATTGTGAGTATGAGGGATATTTCAGAAAGAATTTTAGCAAAAAAATCTCGTGATGAGCTAGAGCAAAATAGAAAGCTAACTACTATAATTCAGGGCCACATTGAGGATGAAAGAAGAAGTTTAGCAAGAGAGTTACATGACGAATTAGGCCAGTATGTTTCTGCAATTAAAATTTTTGCACAAAATATCAATAATAAATCTGAAGGAAACAAAGATATTAAAGCTAGCGCGTCTTCCGTGACTTCTGCAGCTAATCAGATATATGATGGCATGCATAATATTATTCGAAAATTAAGACCCGGTGCACTCGATAACTTAGGCTTAAGTGAGACTATTAGAGATACTGTAAGTAACTGGCAGAAGCAGTATAAAAATTTAAAGTTTTTACTAAACATTAAAGGTGAAATAAATGATTTAGGTGAGGCAATTAATATTAATATCTATAGAATAATTCAAGAATCTATGAATAATGCCTTAAAGCATTCAAAAGCTACTGAGATTACTATTGATTTAAGCCTTTTAAAGAAAAGTTTAAAATTAGAGTTTTCTGATAATGGGGTAGGTTTTGATAAAAAAATTCTTAAAAATACAAAGCAATTTGGTTTGATAGGGATTAAAGAGAGGATTCAATCATTAAAAGGAACTTTTGATTTGCAAACGAGCCCCTCAAAAGGTACAAGCTTGATTATATTAATTCCAAGAAGGTAATAAAAGGCATGGGTAAAATAAATATATTATTAGTTGATGATCATTCGGTGGTTAGGATGGGCTTTAAAATGTTAATTGAAAATGAATCAGATATGGCAGTTATTTGTGAGGCAGAATCTGGTGAGCTTGGGATTACTGCATTTAAAGAGCATAAGCCAAGTATTGTTATTATGGACATAACAATGCCAGGTATGGGAGGTCTTGATGCAATTGAAAGAATTATTGCATTCGATAAAAAAGCTAAAATTTTGGTACTATCAGCTCATGAAGATTCAGTTCATCCCAAGCGCGCATTAAGTGCAGGCGCTTTAGGCTATCTGACAAAAAGAAGTGCGGCAGAGGAATTAATTAAGGCCATTAGGTCTGTAAATAGTGGAACAAAATATCTTGAACCAGCCATTGCACAGCAAATGGCAATTACCCAAATATCTGGAGAAAATAATCCTGTAGAGATTCTATCGGATAGGGAGTTTGAGGTATTTATGGACCTTGCAAAAGGAAAAAGTACTAATGAAATAGCTGATACGATGTGTTTAAGCCCTAGAACGGTTGGGACGCATCTCTACAATATCAAACAGAAACTGAATGCAAATAACTCTGCTGAAATAGCATTAATTGCAATCAGGTGCGGACTTCTAGAGCCATAATTATTTTTTTGATGCAAATACACCGCTAATAATAATTAACAATATTCCTAAAGCACTTCCGGAATCTATAAATTCATCAAACCAAACTACACCAATAATTGTTGCAAAAATTATTGTTAGATAAGATAGACCTGCATTCCCAAGAGTATTTCCAACATGGTAGGCTTTAGTAATTGCAATTTGAGCAATGGTGGCGCTTACCCCAAGCCCAAGAAGAATTAATGCATGTTCAAATTGAATATTATGTATTTCACCAAAGACCATGATAAATCCAGAGCAGATTGTTGATATCAAGGTAAAGTAAAATATTGTTCTTAAGACTGGTTCTTTAAGTTGGCCCAGTTGAGTTACAAATAGATATGCCATTGCTGCGCCCAGTCCTGAAATAAGGCCGATTAAGCCAGAAAAATAATTCTGATTTTCAAATGTGGGCTTGAGTATAAAAAAAACTCCTAAAAATCCGATCATAACTGCTAAAAAAAGCCATTTCTTGACTTTCCTTTTTAAAATTAAGGGCATAAGTAACCCTAAAAATAATGGAGAAGTATAGTTCAGTGATATGGCGGTACTTAAAGGGAGATGGTTAATGGCATAAAAAAAGAATAACAAAGAAATGAAACCAATTGATGATCGAGTTAAATGTAGCTTCATATAATTCGATGAATATGAAACGTTATTCCACTTCATTATAGCTATTATAAAAACTAAGCTTATCGATGAGCGATAAAAAACTAATTCAGTTGGTGTGAAATTTTCACCTCCTAACTTAACAAAACTACCCATTAGTGCAAAGAAGAAAGTTGCAATTAGCATCCATAGAACACCTTGATGAAAGACAAACATAATAGATTCTCAGAATATAAATAAATGCGTCATTTTAAATTGGTAAATTAAGATGAATACTTCAAATATTTCATGTAAAATGACATTTTTGAAGAATATAACATCTTACATTAGGAGTGTCTGATTTATGAAAAATCCATTAGATTCAATCAAAGGTACTATCATTGCAGGCTTAGTACTGATATTAATCTCTCTCATTTACCTTGATTGGGGTGAGTTAAGTACGACCGGACTTCTTGGGGACGCGAGTTCTGCTTATTATGGATTTATGAGATTTTTTCATGTGATAGCTGGGGTGGCATGGATTGGGCTATTGTATTATTTCAATTTTGTGCAAGTACCTGCTTTAAAAAATGCAGCAGCAGACGGAACTGGTGCAGGGATAACTAAGCACGTTGCTCCTCTAGCTCTTTTGTGGTTCAGATGGGCAGCACTAGCTACATGGATTGCAGGTGCAGCTTTATTAGGATCAAGCTTTACTGATACATTTTTACTGAGTGATGGTTATGAAGCTATAGGCCTCGGTTCTTGGATGGGAACAATTATGCTATTTAATGTGTGGGGCTTAATTTGGCCAAACCAACAAAAGATACTTGGAATGAAAAAAGCTACTGACGAAGAAAAAGTAAAGGCAAGGCGAGTAGCACTTTTAGCATCAAGAACTAACACTATGCTATCAATACCAATGCTGCTTCTTATGACTAATGGACTTTCTCATCAAGCTTTGCTTGGTTTATAATATACTTTAAAGGATGCAAAGGCGACTTTAAGTCGCCTTTTTTGTTTGTACTATGAAATTAA
>Ga0307998_1001689_pt1 | contig 11744 bp, 10 predicted proteins | sample Davwhametageno37_FD_203147 | JGI IMG/M metagenome (GOLD analysis project Ga0307998, IMG submission 203147) | Marine microbial communities from Davis Island wharf, Antarctic Ocean - #37 | ecosystem: Environmental > Aquatic > Marine > Unclassified | place: Antarctic Ocean: Davis Island wharf...
CCAATTCTTCTAATCCCATCAGGGCCATGGTAAACAGCATACATTCCAGCCATAATTGCCAGAAGAGCTTGAGCTGTACAAATGTTGGATGTGGCTTTATCTCTTCTAATATGTTGCTCTCTTGTTTGAAGAGCCATACGTAAAGCTCTGTTTCCCTGTGCATCTTGTGAAACGCCAATTATTCTTCCAGGAATATTTCGTTTGTATTTTTCATGAGTTGCAAAAAACGCAGCATGCGGTCCTCCGTATCCCATAGGAACACCAAAACGTTGCGAGTTTCCTACCACAATATCTGCTCCCCAATCTCCAGGAGCTGCCAATAAAGTTAAACTAAGAAGGTCAGTAGCTACCACAACGCCAATAGATAGCTCTTTCGCAGCTTTTGTGATTGAAGAGTAATCACTTATTTCACCATTGGCTTCAGGGTATTGAATCAAGCACCCAAAAGTGTTTTGATTGAAATCAAATTTATTATTTTCTACAAAAATTAAATTGATGCCTAATGGTATTGCTCTTGTTTTAAGAACTTCAATAGTTTGAGTATAACATGTATTCGAAACCAAAAAATCTCTGCTATCTGCCTTCTTTTGTTCTCTTGACCGTGTGTTGTACAGCATAATCATGCCTTCCGCCGCTGCTGTAGCTTCATCCAACAAGGATCCATTTGCTATTTCTAACCCTGTAAGATCAGAAACCATTGTTTGAAAATTAAGCAATGCTTCAAGCCTGCCTTGCGAAATCTCCGATTGATAAGGTGTATAAGCTGTGTACCACCCCGGGTTTTCCAGAATATTCCTTTTGATAGGAGAAGGTACGATGCATTCATAATAGCCTAAGCCAATGTATGATTTGAATATTTTGTTTTTTTCGCCTACTTTCTTTATTTCGTTCAAGTAATCAAATTCACTCATACCTTTAGGTAGATTGAGCTCATTTTTAAGTAATATGTTGCCAGGGATTGTTTTGTTTATTAATTCATCCATTGATGCTACTCCTATAGATTTTAACATTTCAGTTTGGTCAGAGGAGCTGATCCCGATATGGCGCTTGGCGAAAACATCTTTTTGCATTAATTTAGATTTTGGTCGGCAAATATAAATTAAAACCTATTTTGTTGGTGATGGCTTTAGTTGGGAGTTTCGGGTTATTTTTTGTAATTCAAAAGCTGATGAATGTCATTAGAATGGAAAAAAATTATCTTTGACCAAACAGAAATACTTCAGTTATGATAAGAAAATTATTCTTCTTTATTTTATTTGCTATTCCTTTTGTGGTAGATGCTCAAGACAAGATTTTAATGATGTCGGGACATGTAATAGAAGGAAAAATAACAGATAAAAACCGTGATTATTTAACCGTAGACATTGACAATAAAGGTAAAGCAAGAACCTTTGAAGAAGAGATCTATAGAATCTTTTCATACACGCAAGATGGTGAAGAGTATATGGTGTACAAAAGAGATACAACCGTTGGGAACTATCTATCGGTTGATGAAATGGGTAACTTTATTAAAGGAGCTCAAGATGCAATGGGAAGCTATAATGGTAGATGGGCGCTTTATGCAGGCGGTGGCGTAGGTTTAGTTGGCGGTTACCTTTTAGGTGATAGCTTTGTTGCACTGGCAATACCTTTGGTTTATTCAGTTTTAACAACCATTCACCACATTAAACCAAACGAACAAAGAACACTTCACCCTAAATTAATTGATGACCCAGCATACAAAGCAGGGTTTCTTAAGAATACAAAAACAACAAGAATATTTCAAGCGTTAAAAGGGAGCTTCCTTGGAACGGCGATTGGGGTAGCAACCTATCAGTTGACGGATGATTAAGAAAAACGATTGCTGAAGAGAATATTAAATTTTCTTATTTTTTCTAATATTTACGTTGCAATACCTGTATCGTTTTTAGTATTTCAATCAACACAAATTAATAATGTACCGTTCAATTTTGCGCTGTTGCTTTTTGTTTACAGTTCTACATTGCTGGTATACAACTACCATCGAACACAAGGATTAAATAACATTCTGAAATCAGACTTGTCTTTGAGAATTTTATGGGCAATTGACAACATTAGGTTGCTCAAAACATTGGTAGTACTTAGCTTCATAGTTAGCCTTGCATCGGCAATTTTTATTGCAGGTAAAATGGTGTATTTAATACCTATCGGTTTATTAACACTCGGGTATGTAGTTCCTTTTATAAAAGTAGGGAAACGCTTTTTTAGATTGCGCGACATTCCAGGAATCAAAGCAACACTAATAGCTATATCGGTTAGTTATGTAACTTGTGTTATTCCCTTAATTGGTCAATCAGAGCCAGGTCAAATAGGATTGCAGTTTATCGAAAGAGTCTTCTTTATTTTGGCAATTACGATTCCTTTTGATATTAGAGACCTGAAGTTTGATGGGCATTCTAATCTAAAAACATTGCCAATTATTTTGGGGGTAAAAAAGTCAAAAATAGTAGCAGTTGTTTTAGTTTGGTTCTCTATAGGATTGAGCTGCCTAATTGATGTACAATATTCAAATGAGTTAGTTGTTCTTTATGCCAAAATTGCATCGGCTTTTATTACATCAGCAATAATTCTAAAATCAAATGAAAACTCATCGGAGTATTATTATTCATTTTTGGTTGAAGGAACTATGATAATTCAGACCCTTCTGATTGTTGCGGCGTTAACACTATAGTTGATATAGAATACCAAAAATTTTCAACCACAACTCTTTCTTGTTTTATAAAACCATAAAAATTAAAAGTAGGAAGAGTACTTATTTTTAAATTGGTAATTAACTTGAAGCCTAAGATTAATAGCTTTAAGTAGAGCTTTTGAAACGACGTTTGTGGCTTTTTAAAATCAATGATTAAAATTTTACCTTTTGTTGAAAGTAAACCGGATGCCTTAGTGATGTGACGCATGTTCTCATCTAAAGTAAATTGATCCAAAAAAAAAGGGAATACTACTAGGTCAAATTTTCGGGTTACATTAAAGGAACTGAAATCGTCAAGGATTACCTCAACCTCTAATCCGAGTTTTGAAATTCGCTTTGAAGCTAGCGCTGACAACTTTTTAGATTTATCAAGAGCTGTGATTTTAATGGCTTTAAATGCACCGTTTTCAAGAAACCTTAAATCTCCTCCTCCTACCACCAGAATTGATTTAGCGTTGGAACCTAAAATTGCGTCAGCCTGAATCTTATAAAACGATGGCCCATAAACAAACGTGGCTAATGATGAGTAAAAAGAAGCAATTAGGTTGTAGTTGCTCAAAGTCTTGATGATTGTAAACGTATAAAAGTAGTTTTAAATATCAAGTTTCGCACGTTGATTTTAGTGTCTAGTTTGGTTCAATTGAATTACTTTTACCCACTTTGAAAAGAATAAAATAAATGATGTTTGAGAACACTGCAAAGTTTGCTAATGAACTTGATAAAAATGACAAGCTAAATCATTTCCGTCAAGAGTTTTTATTTCCTCAACACAACAGCGAAAACGTGTTGTATTTTACAGGAAATTCACTTGGCTTACAACCAAAGGATTCAATTAATGCTATTAAGCAAGAGCTAGATGATTGGGCGAAATATGGCGTAGAAGGACACTTTGAAGCAAAGAATCCTTGGTTTGCTTACCATGAAATGTTTACAGAGCCTCTTTCAAAAATAGTAGGAGCTAAACCAAATGAAGTTGTTGCCATGAATGGGCTTACGACAAACTTGCATTTAATGCTGATGAGTTTTTATCAGCCTTCTGGAAATCGAACCAAGATAATTTATGAGGCAAAAGCATTTCCATCAGATCAATATGCACTGGAAACTCATCTAAAGGCCAGAGGGTTAAACCCTGATGAAGTGTTAATTGAAATACACCCTGAAAATGATGGCCATTTAATTAATGACCAATCGATACTTGATAAAATAGAAGAAGTAGGAGATCAATTGGCTTTGGTTATGATCGGTGGTGTAAATTATTACACTGGTCAATTGTTTGATATGAAATCAATTACAGAAAAAGCGCACAAGGTTGGTGCATATGCTGGTTTTGATTTAGCTCATGGAGCAGGAAATGTAGCCTTGGAATTACACAAATGGGACGTCGATTTTGCCGCTTGGTGTTCCTACAAATACTTAAATTCAGGACCTGGGAGTGTTTCGGGAGTTTATATCAACGAAAAGCATGCTTCTAATACCAACTTACCTCGTTTCGGAGGTTGGTGGGGCTACGATAAGAATTCACGATTTCAAATGGAAAAAGGGTTTAAACCTATTCCTACAGCCGAAGGTTGGCAATTGAGCAATGCGCCTGTTTTGGCAATGGCGGTTCACAAGTTGGCGTTAGATTTAGTAATGCAAGCGGGCTTCGAAAACCTAATTGAAAAGAGAGTCCAGCTTACTAATTATTTGGAATTTATCATTGATGATATTTCGAAAACAGAAGATATTAATCTCGAAATTATTACACCTAGAGAACAGAATCGACGTGGTGCACAACTATCGGTTTATTGCCATGGAAGAGGAAAAGAATTATATGATTTTTTAGCAGAAAACGGTGTTATGGTGGATTGGCGTGAGCCAAATGTAATTAGGATGGCGCCAGTGCCGATGTACAATTCATTTGCCGATATATTTAAATTTGGGCAAGTATTAATAAAAGCATTAAATCAGTAAAATGGAGAAAAGTGCAATAATTGTTGGAGCAGGATTAGTAGGTTCTTTGTGGGCCGTATATTTATCAAAAGCCGGATATAACGTAACCATTTACGAACGTCGTGATGACATTAGAAAAGCAGAAATTTCTGCAGGTAAATCAATTAATTTAGCCTTGTCGGATCGTGGTTGGAAAGCGCTTGATCTAGTTGGGGTAGGTGATAATATTAGAGAAATTGCTATTCCTATGACAGGCAGGCAAATGCATAATGATGATGGTTCTGATGTTTACCAAGCCTACGGAAAAGAAGGTCAGGCCATTTACTCGGTATCACGTGGTGGTGTTAATGCTCGCCTTATGGATATTGCTGAGAAAAAAGGAGGAGCAACCATTAACTACAATCACAAATGTATTGGTGCTGATTTAGAAAATGGCACAGTAAGATTAGTAAACGACAAAACGGGAGAAGAGTTAGAGGATACAGCCGATGTGGTTTTTGCTGCTGACGGAGCGTTCTCCGCTGTTCGATATAATTCTTTTCAAACCAAAGGAAGATTCAATTTTTCACAAAATTACATCGCTGATGGTTACAAAGAGTTGCTGCTGCCTGCCAACGCTGATGGTTCTTACAAACTAGAAAAAGACAAATTACACATTTGGCCTCGTGGTAGGTTTATGCTTATCGCTTTAGCAAATGAAGACGGGTCTTTCACTTGTACTTTATTTATGCCTTTTGATGGAGAAAACTCCTTTTCTGCTTTAACAACAGATGAAAAGGTGGATACCTTTTTCAAAAGCACCTTCACTGATTTTTACCACATGATGCCAAACCTTATCGAAAACTGGCACATGCATCCCTTATCATCTCTAGCTATTGTGAGATGTTATCCTTGGACAATTGGTAAAGTTGCTTTGTTGGGCGATGCAGCACATGCAACAGTGCCATTTTATGGTCAAGGCATGAACTCTGGTTTTGAAGATTGCAGCGTTATGTGGCAATTAATGCTAAAGCACAACGAAGACTGGAGCAAGGTTTTTGCCGAATACCAAGAACAAAGAAAGCCTGATTGCGATGCTGTGCAAGATTTGTCGTTACACAATTACCATGTAATGCGCGATTATGTAGCTGATCCAAAATTCTTGTTGCAAAAGAAAATTGAAAAACATTTCAATGAAAAACATCCGGATAAGTGGATTCCCCTTTACAGCCAAGTAACTTTTTCTGAAATCAGATATTCTGATGCATGGAAAACTGGCATGAGGCAAGAAAACATCATGAAGAGATTAATGGAATTTCCTGATATTGAAAATCAATGGGAAACGAAAGCGGTTGAAAATAAGTGGTTAGCCTTGGTAGATGAAAAAGAGTAAACTTCTAATCCTCTTTTTACTTTCAACCATTGTCGTTTTTGGTCAATACAAACGCAAGCCAAAAGATCCATTTCCAAAAGCTCCTCAGTTTGAACAAAGTGGCTGGATTCTTAGTCCAGGTGTGACATATTCCATTGGTAATCCGTTAATTAGTGATGTATATGATGCAGCAAATAACATCACATCAAGTTTAGCTCAAAAACCAAAAACAGGTTTATACCTTGAAGGAGGCAGGTACAACATACTAAACAAGTTGTATTTTTTTAGGTACCTCGATTATGGGTTAGCCTATAAAATGACCAGAGGTATTGAGAACTTCACTAATACGCAAGATACCGGATTAGGTCCTTTTGAAATAGGCTCAGGCGAGAACAGGTTTACCGATCATTCGGTTAATTTATTTTTTAATATGAGTAATGTTATACCCCTGTCGGATAAACTTTTTCTTCAAAACAGTATTGGTTTATTGGGCGAATTTTTCGCTGTACCTAAAAGGATAGATACCAATCCGTACACCAGAGGTTGGGTGCCTAATAGAATTAGATCAGAGGTAACTTATAAGTTTGGAGTTGGATTTAAGCCAAACCCAAGAATGTTAATTATCCCATCGATTCAAGCGTCAATCCTGAATTTAACACCGTGGCAAGGGTTGTCATTTATGTTACCCTATTTCTCATCCGAATTTAAGCCAATCGTTCTTTCCGTTCGGTTTCTGTTTCTCAGTAAAACAAAATCGAAATACTGCCCGCCGGTTGACGCAATTGGAATACCAGAAGCAATAGAAAAATAGCAACGATAACGCTTAAACATTTAACAAGCCGTTTATAAAGTTTCAGATTAATTTAATTCAAAAAGAATTACAGAATCTGTACATTTACATCACTTCGATATCAATGTTCAAACGATTATTCATAATAGCTTCTCTGCTGATTTGTACTCAGCTTGATGTTTTTTCTCAGTTCTATAATGGGATGAATCAAACATTTGGGAAAAACAGAGTGCAGTTCAATGAATTTTTTTGGACCTATTACCGCTTCTCCGATTACGAATACCATTTCTATCCAGAAGCAAAGATTGCTGCAGATTACGCAGCTAAAATAACCCCCAAAATCGTTCGTGAACTTGAGATGGTATTAGACTATTCTTTGGATGATAAGATTTATTTCATTGTTTACAATAAAATTGATCATTTCAGGCAAAGCAATGTAGGTATCAATGATGATAAACTTGGCATGAGTGGGGTAAGCCAAGTTTCGAGCAAAAAGATTTTTCTCTATTTCGATGGCGATTACGAATCATTTGAAAGTCAAATAAAAAAAGGGCTAGCCACCATCATGATAAACCGAATGATGTTCGGTGAAAACTGGAAAGAAGTACTCAAAAATTCTGCGTTACTTAGTATTCCTGATTGGTATACCAATGGCTTGGTGTCGTATTCATCTAAGCCTTGGGATGTAGAACTGGATGGTTACCTCAGGGATGGCGTGGTTTCAGGTAAATTTGAAAAGTTTAACAGACTGACAAAATATGACGCTGAAGTGGCCGGGCATAGCTTATGGAATTACATATCTGAAGTGTATGGTCCATCGGTAATTCCGAATGTTTTATACATGGCAAGGGTCAGTAAAAACATTGAAAGCGGATTTTTATATGTGCTTGGAGTTTCGCTTTATGAGCTGATTGATGAAAGCTTGCTTTATTATAAAATAAGGTACGAAACGGAAGATGATTTATCAACATGGCCACTTGAAGAGCCGGAGCAAATAAAATCGAAAAAAAATAGAGTCTACTCTCAGTTTAATGTAAATAGGGATGGGACAAAGGGTGCGTTTGTTACTAATAAAATGGGAAAAGCAAAAGCTTACGTGTTGGATACTGAGAAAGGAAAAGTAAAAAAAGTGTACAAAAAAGGATACAAACTTGATCGGATAAACGATTTAAAAAACCCTGTTTTGTGCTGGCACCCTGATGGAGATAAACTTGTAATATTAAGAGAACATAGAGGTAAAAATTATTTAGGTATTTATGAATTAGAATCTAAAAAAACTAGATGGAGAGAGGTATTTAAAGTTGATAAAATATACGATGCGAATTTTTCAGAAGATGGAGCATATCTTGTTCTGCAAGCAACACAGAAAAGTCAATCTGATTTATACGTTTTAAAAATGTCGAGCAATGTTATTGAACAAATAACCAACGATGTTTATGATGAGAAAAACCCTCGATTTATTGAATATGGCAATAAAATTATTTTCAGTTCAAATCGAAATTCAGATACTTTAACAACAGAAAGAGCGAAAGCAATGTACAACAAGAGCGTTTCAAGTTGGGATGTATATATTTATGATTTCGCTCAAAAATCAAAACAATTAAGACGTTTAACAAATACGCCAGATGAAAATGAATTTGATGCATTTCAGAAGCCAGGCAAGGAATACATCTGGAGGAGTAACAACAACGGAGTATACAATAGGTATGTGGCTCATGTAGATAGTTTTATAGCATCGGTTGATACAACGATTCATTATGGGTACACAACTAAATCGAATCCAATAACTAATTACAAGCGGAATATTATTGATCAAGATGCCAACACAGGTTCTCTTTATTACACTCAAATGTTATTGCAAAATGGTAGATACAGAATGTACAAGATTGAGAATTTGAACGAATACCCAACAGTTGATCAGCAAATAAAACTCACGAAATATCAAGAAAATAAAATCGCACAAGAGGTATTTGATGAAAATTTAGTGAACGAAACCAATGTGGTAAAAGAGAGCCAAATTGTTTATACAAGAGTAAAAGTGTTTGATGAACAGAAAGAAGAATCATACATAGATATTGACGATTATAAATTTAACAACGAACTGGATTCAACAAAAACGGATGAAAAAGAAAAACCGACCAAAAAAAGGTTTGTTACTCTGTTAACAGACAAAGATGCCGAAGAAGAGTTTGAAGAGGTGAAGCTTCCTCAACAACGAAACTACAATCTAAATTTTACTGCGTCAGAGTTAATGTCAAGTGTCGATTTCGAGTTTGCTAACCAATTGTATCAACCCTTTAATGGAGGCCCTTGGTCAAAACCAGGTATGGGAGTGGTTACAAAGGTTGAACTCTACGATATTTTTGAAGATTATAAAATTGAAGGAGGCATGAGGTATTCTTTAAGTCAAGGTACCACAGAGTTTTTTGCAAGCATCGAAAATAGAATTCATCGTGTCGATAAAAAGTATTCGTTACAGCGTCAATCTATTGAGAATGTCTCAGGGTTCAATGCAACAAAAGTATTTATACATCAGGCCAAAGCTGCTTTTAAGTTTCCATTTAATGAGGTACTGAGTATTACACCAACTTTAAATATTAGAAACGATAGAACAATAGTTTTAAGCACTGACCGCAGATCGCTACAGCAACCTGATAAATTTATAAATTGGGCTGGGGTGAAGCTTGAACTGACTTTTGATAACGTCACCGAAAAAGGAGTGAATTTGTATAATGGAGCTCGTTGGAAAATGTTTTTTGAACGTTATCAAGAAATCGGGAAAGTTGAAACCGATATTAATATTGTGGGGTTAGATTTTAGAAATTATCAGAAAATTCATCGAGATATAATTTGGGCTTTCAGAGTTGCAGGAAGTTCGTCGTTCGGAAACCGGAAATTGGTTTATTACCTTGGTGGCGTTGATAACTGGGCAACCATAGGTTCAGCAACTGATGAAAATGGGGATGATAAAAAATTCGATTTCGACCAAAATATTGCTCAAAATCAAAACTATTCTTTTCAGGCTTTGGCAACTAACATGAGAGGATTCAAGCAAAACTCGCGTAACGGAAATACGTTTGCTGCAATTAATAACGAAATAAGAATACCAATAATTAAATATTTTTCTAAAAAGCCTATAAAGAGTGAATTTTGGGGTAATTTACAAGTTGTTGGTTTTGGTGACATTGGCACAGCTTGGACCGGAAAGAATCCTTTTTCTGACGAGAATGCATTTAATACGGTTACTACTGTTGACGGACCGTTAACCATTAGATTAGAGAATAAGAAGAATCCAATAATTGGCTCGTATGGTTTTGGCTTTAGAACCAAAATTTGGGGTTATTTCGGTCGACTTGATTATGCTTATGGGGTGGAAGATGGTCAAGTTCTGGAACCTAGAGTTCACCTTTCACTTGGATTAGATTTTTAATGCGTATGACTGAAATTATAATATTGATTGTTATTGGAATTCTTTCTGGAGTTTTAAGCGGAATGTTTGGTGTTGGTGGAGGTGTATTGATAGTCCCAACTCTTGTGTTTTTTATGGGTATGACCCAACATGAAGCACAAGGAACGTCGCTTGGTTTAATGTTATTACCTATTGGAGTTCTGGCCGCTTATAATTATCACCAAGCAGGTAATTTGAATATTAAATACGGGTTAATTATTGCCGGCGCTTTTGTGGTAGGCGGTTATTTTGGTTCTAAACTATCATTAACCATTGATCAATCAGTCTTGAAAAGAGTATTCGGAATTTTGATGTTATTAGTCGCTATTAAACTAATCTTTTTCCCTAAATAGACTAGCTTGCTTATATTTTTCAGTTGTTTTGTAGGCAAGTAAACTGTATGAGAAAAGCCTCTTTTTTATTCATTTCTTTGATCACCTTGGCTGGTTGTATTCAATATCAGGATGAAGGTAAATTACCGATATTAGGTCCTCGTGAAGCCGAACATAAAACAGTTGAGGGGAAAGACTTAATTGATACAGTTTATCATACCATTGATAACTTTCAATTTGTAAACCAAGATTCAGCAATCGTTAATAACGAAACTTTTAAAGGTAAATATTACGTGGCTGATTTCTTTTTTACTTCATGCCCAACAATTTGCCCAATAATGAGTGCAAATATGTTGACGTTGTATGATGATTTTAAAGGAGAGCCAAATCTTAATTTTTTATCACATACCATTGATACAAGGCACGATTCTGTGAAAGTATTGAAACGGTACTCAACCAAACTTGGAGTTTCCTCTGACCGATGGCATTTTGTGACCGGGGCTAAAGATGATATTTACGGAATAGCTAAATCGTATTTGGTGTCTGCCAAAGAAGATAAAAATTCGCCTGGTGGCTACATCCATAGCGGTGCACTAATTTTAGTTGATGGTAAAGGAAGAATCAGAGCCTATTATGATGGGACGAAAGAAGAAGATATTGTTAAAATGAAACGGGCGATAAAAGCTATTTTAAGTCAATGATGAGAATTGCAAGTGCTTTTATTTTAGTAATTATAGTTGTTGTTACAGGGTGCAATTCAACGGCCAAACCCGGTAAGGATTTATACGTAAAACATTGCCAAAATTGTCATGGTTATTCAGGTGAAGGCCTTAAAGGTTTAATACCGCCATTAACAGCTTCAAAATTTATTGCTGAACATCAGAAACAAATACCTTGTTGGCTGCGTAATGGGATAAGCGAAGAATTAACCGTAGCTGGCAAGAAATATACCGATCCTATGCCAGCAATGCCACACTTGACAAACGTTGAAATATCTAATTTAATGAATTTTGTTAATACTAGCTTTGGTAATGATCTAGAAAAGCTAACCATCAAGGAAATAGATAAAATGCTTGAAGGTTGTAATTAGGGACACTAATTGATTTTGATTCCGTTTACAATTACCCCATAAATATTGTTTAGCGGCGTAATGGTTCTTCTTAAAGAATTAAACCCTTTTA
>Ga0307998_1001690_pt1 | contig 11743 bp, 9 predicted proteins | sample Davwhametageno37_FD_203147 | JGI IMG/M metagenome (GOLD analysis project Ga0307998, IMG submission 203147) | Marine microbial communities from Davis Island wharf, Antarctic Ocean - #37 | ecosystem: Environmental > Aquatic > Marine > Unclassified | place: Antarctic Ocean: Davis Island wharf...
CCTGAACTGATTGCTGATAAAAATACGCACTTCATTGTTGCTGTTTCAAATGAAGAGTTAGTGGGTTCTGGCTACATAAAAATAGAGAACTCTAATAGTTACCACAAAAACCCAAAACATGGTTATATTGGTTTTATATTCGTAAAACCCTCTTTTAGAGGAAAAAAAATTAGCACGATTGTTTTAGAATCTTTAAAAATTTGGGCAAAAGAAAAAGGCTTAAAAGAAATAAGGTTAGATGTTTACAGCAATAATTCTAACGCTATAAAATCTTACGACAGTTTTGGATTTACCAAGAGTTTAGTGAACATGAGAATTGATATTTAAGAAGAAGAAATGACAAAATCAACTTTAATAAAAAACGCAACAATAGTAAACGAAAAGAAAGTTTTCAAAGGCGATGTGCTCATTGAAAACGAAATAATAATAGCAATTTCTTCAGAAATCACTCCAACTAAAAATGTTGAAGTTATAGATGCAAAGGGCCGTTATTTAATTCCTGGTTTTATCGACGATCAAGTACATTTTAGAGAACCTGGTTTAACGCATAAAGCAACGATTGCAACTGAAAGTAGAGCTGCAATTGCTGGTGGAATTACTAGCTTTATAGAAATGCCTAATACAGTGCCTCAAGCTGTAACTCAAAATTTATTAGAAGATAAGTTTAAAATCGCAGCAAAGGATTCTTACGCAAACTATTCCTTTATGTTTGGTGGAACAAATAATAACTTAGAAGAGTTACTAAAAACAGATCCAAAAAAAGTAGCAGGGATTAAGCTATTTTTAGGTTCTTCTACTGGAGATATGTTGGTAGATAATCAAGAGGTTCTAGAAAAAATATTTTCATCAACAAAAATGATTATTTCTGTACATTGTGAAGATGAAGCCACTGTAAGAAAAAATACAGCAACCTATATAGAAAAATATGGAGATGATATTCCAATGAAATATCATCCCGCTATTAGAAGTGAAGAGGCCTGTTATCTATCTTCTTCAAAAGCAATTGAATTGGCAAAAAAGACAGGTGCAAGGCTGCATGTTTTTCATCTATCAACAGAAAAAGAAACACATTTATTTAGAAACGATATCCCTTTAGAGGAAAAGCAAATTACATCAGAAGTTTGTATTCATCACTTGTGGTTTAGTGACCAAGATTACGAAAAAAAAGGAACACATATAAAATGGAATCCTGCTGTAAAAACCGAAACAGATAGACAAGGTTTATGGAAAGCTTTGTTAGACGATAGAATAGATGTTTTAGCAACAGACCACGCGCCACATACTTTAGAAGAAAAAAATAATTGCTATACAAAAGCGCCAAGTGGAGGGCCATTAGTGCAACATGCTGTTATTGCACTTTTAGAAAAAGTAAAAGAAGGCGTAATTCCGATTGAAAAATTAGTGGAAAAAATGAGTCATAATCCTGCAAAGTTATTCCAAATTGAAAAACGTGGATTTATAAAAGAAGGTTATTTTGCAGACCTCGTTTTAATTGACACCAACAAACCTCAAACCGTTTCTAAAGATAATATACTATATAAAAGTGGTTGGTCTCCTTTTGAAGGCATTACTTTTTCGTCCACCATAACTCATACTTTTGTAAACGGAAATTTAATGTATAACAATGGGAAATTTAATGATAAAATAAAGGGAAAAAGAATCACCTTTAACAGATAAAATGAAAAAAATTAGCTCCTTATTTATTTTTATCTTTTTTCTTTCTTGTACAAGTAATACTATTTTTGAAAAACCAAAAGACTTAATACCGAGAGATACTATGAGTCTTTTATTACAAGAAATGATGATTGCCTCTAGTGCAAAATTTATAACGAACAAGGAGCAACAGAAGAACATTAATTACATGCCTTATGTATATGATAAATTTAAGATAGACAGCACTCGTTTTGACCACAGTAATTATTATTACATGTCTAAAATAGATATGTATCAAGAAATTTTAAAGAATGCTAAAAATAGTTTGGAGTCGAGAAGTGTTGTATTTAATAAAATACAGACAAAAATAGATTCTATTCGTAAAGATTCTATGGATTGCGTAAAAAGCAATCAGAGAAATTTAGACAGTATAAATAGCTCAGGAAAAGTAGATAAATTAGAAATAAGTAATCAAATTTTAGATACGATATTTCGAAGAAAGTAGGTCTTAATTTTTTTCAATTAAAGGCTTTTCGAAATTAATTATTCTTTAAAAGAAACAAGATAATTACTAGTTCTTTTCATAATCTTTACAGACCTTTTTAACAACACTTTCTATGCGTTCAAATTGAAAATTAATTATTTTTTGAATTTTTTTTGAAGAATATTCAGAAACTTCATGCGCGCTTTTTGCTGCATATTTACCTAATAAGGGTGCTCTCTTTGTGAATAGTGATACTATTGAAGAAATGCGCCAAAAAATATTGGTTTGCCAAAGTTTTATTTTTTTTGAAGGTCTTTTTTTTCCAAAAGCATCTGCAATTAAAAAAAATACTTCTTTATAACTTTTATTTTCAGAAACTAAAATGAAACGTTCGTTTTTAACTTCAGAATTCATGAGTAAAATCATCGCATTTACAACATCTTTTACGCCAACAAAACCCGTAATTCCTTCTGTGTAGTATTTGAACCCGTTATAAACCTGACTAAATAATTTTCCAGAACCAGCAAACCAAAACCCACTTCCTAAAATAATTCCTGGGTTTACAATTACAACTTCAACTTGTTCTTGACTTGCGCGCCAAATTTCCATTTCAGCACCAAATTTAGTGATAGAATACCCACTATTATCTAGTTCTTTATTCCATTCATTTTCTTCTGTAATTCGTTTTCCGTTTAAAGCATCCCCCACAGAAGCAATAGAACCGACAAAACACAATTTTTTAATTTTTACATCGATAGAAAGATTGACAATGATTGCGGTTCCATGAATGTTTACTTTTCTCATTTCTTTATAATCTTTCTGATTAAAAGAAATAAATGCCGCGCAATGATATACCTTTTCAATTCCAACAAAAGCAGGAATCATAGAAGGAATATCAGTAATATCTGCTTTAAACCATTCTATTTTTGCAATTAACGAAACATCATCAGTATAATAAGAAAATACTTTTTCTACTGCTTTTATTTTTTCTTCAGAACGATAAATTGCCCGTATTATTTCATCCTTTTTTATCAAATGATATAATAAATGAGCACCCACTAAACCCGTTCCTCCAGTAACTAAAATCATACTGCAAATTTATGTTTTTTTGACGGATAAGTTTATATTTGCAGCATTAAAGACGCGTCTTTAAAAAATTAACAGTCTCCTATTGCGCTTGTCAAAAACAGAGTATTCAAAAGATGAATCCACAAAACTTCGACAAGCACAGTTTGAAATCCGTTTTTTAAAATTGAATTAATTTAAATTTATAATGAAGAATTTTATTGAAGAATTAAAATGGAGAGGAATGTTGCATGATACCATGCCAACAACCGAAGAACACTTATTAGAAAGCATGAGAAGTGCTTATGTTGGGTTTGACCCTACTTCAGATTCTTTACATATTGGCAATTTAGTACCTATTATGTTGTTGGCACATTTTCAAAGATGTGGACACAAACCGATTGCTTTAGTTGGCGGCGCAACAGGTATGATTGGTGATCCTTCAGGAAAATCTGCTGAACGTAATTTGCTAGACGAAAAAACACTGCGTTACAACCAAGAAGCTATAAAAGGGCAATTAAGTCATTTTTTAGATTTTACTTCAAACGAACAGAATGCTGCTGTTTTAGTGAATAACTACGATTGGATGAAAGATTTTTCTTTCTTAGACTTTATACGTGATGTTGGAAAACATGTTACCGTAAATTATATGATGGCAAAAGATTCTGTAAAAAACAGAATTAACGCGGAATCTAAAGACGGAATGTCTTTTACAGAGTTTACATATCAGCTTGTTCAGGGATATGATTTTCTACATTTATATCAGAACAACAATGCCTCTATTCAAATGGGAGGTTCTGATCAATGGGGAAATATTACTACAGGAACAGAATTGATTAGAAGAATTGGTGGTGGAAAAGGATATGCAATTACCTGTCCGTTAATTACCAAATCTGATGGTACGAAATTCGGGAAGTCTGAGGGTGGAAATGTTTGGTTAGATGCTAAGAGAACATCTCCTTATAAATTTTACCAATATTGGTTAAATGCTTCTGATGAAGATGCAGAAAAATACATAAGAATTTTTACGTTTTTAGATAAGGAAACTATAAACGGTTTAATTGCTGAACATAAAGAAGCTCCTCATGCACGCGTATTACAAAAGAAAATTGGTGAAGAAGTTACTTTGTTAGTTCACGGAAAAGAAGCCTATGACAATACCATAAAGGCTTCTAATATTTTATTTGGAAAATCTACAGCTTCTGATTTAAGAACTTTAGATGAACAAACTTTTTTAGATGTTTTTGATGGTGTACCACAAGCCACTGTTTCTATGGCAGATGTAGAAGGAGGTTTGGATATGATTGGTGCTTTAGCCGCAAAAACAAACTTTTTAAGTTCTAATGGTGATGCCAGAAGAGCATTAAAAGAGAATGCTATCTCTGTAAATAAAGAAAAAATAAAAGACGATTTTACAATTACGAAAGAAGATCTAATTGCCAATAAATACGTGTTATTGCAGCGTGGTAAAAAAACGTATTATTTACTAGTTGTTGAATAATGGTTTTCAAATAGCACTGCATAAAACTAAAAAAAAGAGCTGAATTGATGCAGCTCTTTTTTTTCACTTCATTCACAAACTACCCCAAACTTGAGTTAAATTGTGTTTATATATGGATGTTTTCCAGTTCTTGTCTGTCTTCTCCTTGAGTTTTTCTACGCCTTCTTATTTCCATAATTCCAAGGTCTTTGTTCCCTAATAATTATAATTTCTAATTTTCAGAATCTATAGAAGCCTTTTTGCCATTTACTCCAAGTACATAAACACAATAACCACCTTGTTCAGGAATGTCTTTTTTTGGAGATTCCTTAAAAATTTCTAAGATTTCTTTTATTGAAACTTTACACCGTCATATGCTGTAGTAAATTTTACCTCTCCTCTGCTACTGCATTACTAAAGGAAACTACAACATCACGCCCTTCTGCAACAAAACCTTTTTTTTAAGGTATACTCTTGTGCAAAAAAAGTAGTAGAAAATGCAATCAGTAAAGTCTTTCATTGCTTTTGTTTTTCAATTGATCGATGGGATTTACAATGCTTACAAAACCAACAAATTACAACCTCTAATATCGGAATTGTCAAAACGCCCGATAATTTCAAAAGTTTCATTTTCATACAGCTTTCCTAAATCTTGTGCAGCAATAAAGGAACAAGAATTATAATTTGCTAAATCAATGATATTAATCCCTCCATTTTTTCCTGGAACATTAATTGTTAAAGCATCTTCTGTATCTCTTGTTAAAACTTTCATCCAAGGAGGTGTTTTAAAAACGCCGTTTCCTTTCGAGTACGCCTGGCTTAATAATTCTGTCATTCCGTATTCTGAATGAATTTCCGATACCCCAAATCCGTTTTGTAAAATAGCATGCAACTCTTCTCTTACCAATTCTTTTCTTCGGCCTTTCATCCCTCCAGTTTCCATAATTATGGTGTTTTTTAGAGAAAATTGTTGCATTTCTATCAAATCTAATAAAGCGAAAGAAACACCAATTAAAAGTGTTTTTTGTTTATTTTTATCTAATTCAATCAGTTTTTTAGCCAATTCTTGCTTATTATCAAGATAAAATCCACTTTCTGGATTTTTAGATTTTCTAATTAAATCATCCACCATAAAAACCAAAGAAGAACCTTCACGTTCTAAATAATTTGGTAACAAAGCAAGTACTGTATACTCTTCTATGTTTCCATAAAAGTGAGCAAAGCCTTTTAAATAGCTCTCTTTATAAAGGTTTATATCGGTAACTAAGTGTTTACTTGTGACGCTTCCAGTTGTTCCAGAACTTGTGAAAGTTTCTTGAACTTTATCTAAAGAAGAGAGTACCTGTCTACTTTTAAAAAATTGAATTGGCAAAAACGGAATTTCTTCAATAGTGGTAACATCGGAAGGATGAATGTAAAGTAAATCGCAAAAAGAACGATAGACCTTATTGTTTTTAAATTGATGTTTAAAAACGGCTAAAGCAATCTCTGTAAACTGCTGTTTATTTTGTATGTTGAAAATTTTATTTAGCATAAGACATTGCAAAAATAAGACTTATAGAAGTAATCCTTTTATTTTTTTTAAATCATTCTAATGAAAAATACGATTCCTGTTTCTAGTGTTTTTTTAAAAATTCATAGAAATACTCTTTAGAAAAAATTGCAATTCCGATTCATTTATACCGTTTAAAGACAGAACAAAGGATTCTATCGACTGTTTATGAGCTAATTGACTAAAAAAAACTAAATATTCATACTTCTCCACTACATTTATATTAAAAAATAACTGAATATGAATTTTGAAACAAATACATACAGAACTTTTAGTGGAATAAAAAAAATTGTTGAAATTACTAAAAAAAAATGCCACCAAAAATTGATTTATCAAGACAACAAACCAGCTTATTTCGTGGATTTTTATGATTTGCAAACTGAATCTAACGCAATGATGAATATCCTAGTTTTGTGCACTGGTGATCCCATAGACAAAGTTTTAAAAGCTATTAATAAACGCTATAACATCAATTTGTCAATTCCTATAATATCTAGAATCGGGCTCTACAGGAAAATAAAGTCAGAGAGTATTAGCTTAGATTTACAGCCAATTCCTTTAAAATGGTTAGGTTATTCCTTATAAATTTTTACTGTTAACTCGCCTTGATCATTCATGGAAGCTCTATACATTCCTGCTGTGTTAAACTCAAAAGACATATTGCCATTTTTATCTAAAGCCACAACTCCTCCAGTTCCGCCAAGTTTTGTTAGTTTATTCTGAATCACATCTGCGGTAGCCTCTTTTAATGTTTTTTGTTGATATTCCATTTGTGCAGAAATATCGTATGCAACCTGACTTCTAATAAAATACTCTCCCCAACCTGTAGATGAAACTCCACACGTTTTATTGTTTGCATATGTGCCCGAACCTATAATTGGTGCATCACCAATTCTTCCCCAACGTTTGTTTGTCATTCCACCTGTTGACGTTCCTGCAGCAATATTTCCATTTTTATCTAAGGCTACACAACCAACAGTTCCAAATTTTGAATTTTTAATATCCGAGTCATAAAAAGCCGCCTTTTTATCATCATGATCTAATTCAGTTTTTTCTTTATTCTTTATATTTTGTAAAGAATTAAAACGTCTTTCTGTATAAAAATAACTGGGAGCTACAATTTCTAATCCTTTTTCTTTTGCAAACATAGATGCTCCTTTTCCGGAGAGCATTACATGATCTGAATCTGTCATTATTTTAACCGCCAATTCGATTGGACTCTTTACATTCATTACACCTGCAACTGCACCCGCATTTAAAGTGTTACCGTCCATAAAAGAAGCATCTAACTCGTTTGTTTCTTCATGTGTAAAAACAGCCCCTTTACCCGCGTTAAATAGTGGAGATTCTTCCATTACTTGAATCGTTTTAACCACGGCCTCTTGACTTGTTCCTCCGTCTTTAAGAATAGAATACCCTGTTCTAATTGCTTGTTCTAGTTTTACTTTATAGGCTTTTTCTTTTTCATCAGATAAATTTTTCTTTAAAATAGTTCCTGCCCCTCCATGAATTATAATTGCAAATTCATTTTGTTTGGTCATGGTCTCCTTTTTATTAGACGTTGGCTCATTTTTACAACTAAAAGAAAGGAATAAGATTGCTGTGATAAAGTATAAATTTTTCATATTTCTATTGTTTAAAATTAAACAATTATTATGTTTTTTGTTTAATTTATTTATGTGTAAAATAATTCGTAAATTTGAACTTTCTAAGTTAATCAACTAAAACGGAACTGCAAAATGACAGATTTTGGAATTAAAGAAGCCTTACAACAATTAGGTGTAAAAGACATAAATAATGGAACCTCTACTGGTTCTGAAAATTTTTCTAACGGAGAAATAATTGAAAGTTACTCTCCTGTTGACGGAAAATTGATTGGAAAAGTAAAAGCGACGACAAAAGAGGACTTCGAAAAGGTAATGAAGACAGCTGGTGAAGCTTTTTTATCTTTCAGAGACATGCCTGCTCCGCAAAGAGGAGAGATTGTTCGTCAATTTAGTAACAAGTTAAGAGAATTGAAAGAGCCTTTGGGAAAATTGATTTCTTACGAAATGGGTAAATCTTTGCAAGAAGGCTATGGTGAGGTTCAAGAGATGATAGACATCTGTGATTTCGCTGTTGGTTTGTCAAGACAATTAAACGGACAAACAATGCCATCTGAGCGTCCTGGGCACGTAATGAGAGAGCAGTGGCACCCAATTGGTGTTGTTGGTATTATTTCTGCATTTAACTTTCCAGTAGCTGTTTGGGCTTGGAACACGTCTTTAGCGTGGATCTGTGGTGATGTGTGTGTTTGGAAGGGTTCTGAAAAAGTACCTTTATGCTCTATTGCTTGTCAAAACATTATTGCTGGTGTTTTAAAAGAGAACAACTTACCAGAAGGTATTTCTTCTATTGTAAATGGAGATTACAATGTTGGTGAAATGATGTCGAATGATACTAGAATGCCATTAGTTTCTGCAACTGGTTCTACAAGAATGGGAAGAATTGTTGGTGCAACTGTTGCCAAACGTTTTGGAAAATCTCTCTTAGAATTAGGAGGAAATAATGCCATTATTATTACACCGACTGCAGAATTAAAAGTAGTGGTTCCTGGTGCTGTATTTGGTGCTGTTGGAACATGTGGACAACGTTGTACTTCTACAAGAAGATTAATTATTCACGAATCTGTTTACGATAAAGTAAGAGATGCAATTGTAGGTGCTTATCAACAATTAACGATTGGAAATCCATTAGATGAAACAAATCATATTGGACCGTTAATTGATCACGATTCTGTAAACACGTATTTAGCTGCTATTGAAAAAGCAAAAGCTGAAGGTGGAAACGTTTTAGTTGAAGGTGGTGTTTTAAAAGGTGAAGGCTACGAATCTGGTTGCTATGTAAAACCTGCAATTATTGAAGCAGAAAACCATTTTGACATCGTGCAGCATGAAACTTTTGCGCCTATTTTATATTTAATGAAATATTCTGGTGGAGTAGAAAATGCAATCGTACAACAAAATGGAGTTGCTCAGGGTTTATCTTCTGCAATTATGACTAATGAATTGAAAGAGGCTGAGAAGTTTCTATCTTATACTGGTTCAGATTGTGGTATCGCAAACGTAAATATTGGTACTTCTGGTGCAGAAATCGGTGGTGCTTTTGGTGGTGAAAAAGAAACAGGTGGTGGACGTGAGTCTGGATCTGATGCTTGGAAAGTATACATGCGTAGACAAACAAACACTGTAAACTATTCTGATGAATTGCCCTTAGCGCAAGGAATTAAGTTCGATTTATAAGCGTTTCAAATTATATAATTTTAAAACCCGACTTTTTAAAGTCGGGTTTTTTTATTTTATAAAGGATTCAAGTTCTTAGTCGTTCAAATTTTAACTTAAAAAACCCACTCAATTGAGTGGGTTTTTGTGTTTTTTAAATTAAATAAACTATTTACAGTTTGCTTAATTTTTCAAAGCTTCCGCAATTTTTGCTAATTTGACGTTGCTACGCTACGTCTAATTTTTCAAAGCTTCCGCACCACCAACAATTTCTAAAATTTCGTTTGTAATAGCTGCTTGACGTGCTTTATTATACGTTAATAGTAAATCGTCTCTTAGATCTGTTGCGTTGTCTGTTGCCTTGTGCATTGCAGTCATTCTAGCTCCGTGCTCTGAAGCAAAACTATCTCTTAAGGCTTTATATAATTGTGTCTTTAAAGATTTAGGAATCAAAGCTTCCACAATTTCTTCTTTAGAAGGCTCAAAAATATAATCAGAATTTACGTTTGCATCTCCGCCTTCAATAGGTTTGATTGGCAAAAATTGCTCTACTTGCGGTATTTGAGTTGCTGCATTTTTAAACTGATTGTAAATAATTTCAATTTTATCATACTTGCCATCAACATACATTTCCATCAACTCTTCTGCAACCACGGCTACATTGTCAAAAGTTAAATCATCAAAAAGATCATTTCTCTTTGCTATAATACTGTGTGCTTTCGATAAAACATCTCCTCCTTTTTTACCAATAGAAAATATATCTACAGCAGTACCGTTGTAATTTTCTTCAATAGTTCTTACAACTTTTTTGGTAATAGAAGAGTTAAAACCACCACATAAACCTCTGTTAGAAGTTATAGCTACTAATAAAACTTTAGAAACCTCTCTTTGTGTAGCGTATGCTCCACCGTCATCGCTATCTAAAGTTGCACTTAAGTTTTGCAATAATTCAGTTAGTTTAGACGAATAAGGTCTCATTGCCGTTATGGCATCTTGCGCTTTTTTCAACTTTGCAGCAGATACCATTTTCATGGCAGATGTAATCTGCATTGTCGATTTAATAGAGGTAATTCTATTACGTATTTCTTTTAAGTTTGCCATTCTTCTGTTGGAATTTTAACATTCCCGCTTTCGCGGGAATGACAACTATATGTTAAGCGAAATGCTTAGAGATTTTTTTAGCTGCTGCTTCTAAAACAGCTATAGCTTCTGGTGCTAATTTGCCTGATTTTAAAATATCTAAAGTATCTCTATGTTTTGCGTTTAAGTAATCGATATAATCTTTCTCGAATTTCTTTACTTGATTTACGGGAACGTCTTTTAACAAATTCTTAGAACCTGCGTAGATGATTGCAATTTGATCTTCTACTGAGAAAGGATCATTTTGAGCTTGTTTTAAAATTTCAACATTACGTTGTCCTTTAGAAATCACGCTCATTGTTGCTGCATCTAAATCTGAACCAAACTTAGCAAACGCTTCTAATTCACGATACTGAGCTTGATCTAATTTTAAGGTACCAGATACTTTTTTCATTGCTTTAATCTGAGCGTTACCACCAACACGAGATACAGAAATACCTACGTTAATTGCTGGACGAACACCAGAGTTAAATAAATCTCCATCTAAGAAAATTTGTCCATCTGTAATAGAAATTACATTTGTTGGAATATATGCTGATACATCTCCAGCCTGTGTTTCAATAATTGGCAATGCAGTTAAAGAACCTCCACCTTTTACAATTCCTCTTAAAGAATCTGGTAAATCATTCATTTCACTTGCAATCTTGTCATCATTAATAACCTTTGCAGCTCTTTCTAATAATCTTGAGTGTAAGAAAAACACGTCACCAGGATACGCTTCACGTCCTGGAGGTCTTCTTAATAACAAAGAAATTTCACGGTATGCAACTGCTTGCTTTGATAGATCATCAAATACAATTAAAGCTGGTCTTCCAGAATCTCTAAAGAATTCTCCAATTGCAGCTCCAGCAAAAGGTGCATATACTTGCATTGCTGCAGGATCTGATGCATTTGCTGCTACGATTGTAGTGTATGCCATTGCTCCTTTTTCTTCTAACATGTTTGCAATTGCTGCAACGGTAGAGGCTTTCTGACCAATAGCCACATAAATACAATATACTGTTTGACCAGCGTCAAAAAATTCTTTTTGATTTAAAATAGTATCTAAAGCAACGGTAGATTTACCTGTTTGTCTGTCTCCAATGATTAACTCACGTTGACCTCTTCCA
>Ga0307998_1001692_pt1 | contig 11726 bp, 11 predicted proteins | sample Davwhametageno37_FD_203147 | JGI IMG/M metagenome (GOLD analysis project Ga0307998, IMG submission 203147) | Marine microbial communities from Davis Island wharf, Antarctic Ocean - #37 | ecosystem: Environmental > Aquatic > Marine > Unclassified | place: Antarctic Ocean: Davis Island wharf...
CACAAATATAGATATATTCCCCATTTCCTGTGGTATTTGATGAGCATAGATCGCTAAAGCAGTAACTAATCCTAATTCAAATTCATATATGAATGCGCTAGCTATAAGTATTCCGTCTATAAAGTTATGAGATAAATCACCTATTAGAAGGAGGCTTCCATTTTTGTTGTGTTTAAGTTGTTTGTCATGAGAATGAGTTTCACAATGATCTCCGTGACAATGACGCCAAATTAATAACTTTTCTAAGGAGAAAAACACTAGTAAACCAATTAGTACTATGAACATAGTGTCATGTGAATCGGTAGCTTGCTCTAATGCATGCGGGAGGATTTCAAGAAAGACGGCACCAAGCATAGTTCCTACCGACAAACTTACCATATTCGTAACAATGTTGACGTTAGCCTTTTTAAAAAATAGAAAAGCGAATAATAAGCTTAAGAATCCGCCTGCAAGGCAGGTACCAATAATCCAAAAAAGTGTCATAAAAAATTTCCTGCTAAAAAAAGAGAATCATTATAAATTGTTAGTGCTAAAGAAGATATAGCTAACTATCAATCCAAATTAATGTGGCCATTCGACCAGTTTTTCCATCTCGACGAAAAGAATAAAATGAATCTTTATCACGGTATGTGCAAAATGATTCATCTACACTTGCACCAAATAATTTAGTAACTCCTTTTTTTCTTAGCTTGTATAAAGCAATTTTTGGGAGATTTAATAGGTATTTATTAGTTGGTAACTTTTTAAATCCACACCTACTGTCTGGATCATATTCAGTAAATACATCAAATACTTGATGCCCAACCTCGTAAGACTCTTCGCTGATGGACGGACCAAGCCATGCAATTATTTCGCTTTTTGACTTAATTTTATTTAGTGTGTTTTCAATAATTCCCGACGCCATACTTCGCCAGCCAGCATGTATCGCTGACACAAAGTCACCGTTAACATTTGTTAGAAGAATAGGTAGGCAGTCAGCCGTTCTGACAGCACAAACAATTTTTTTTTGTGCTGTAAAGGAGGCATCAGCAGTTAATAAGTTTTTATTAGATGGCAATTCAATGACATTATTCTCATGAATTTGATTCAGCCAACATGGACTTGATGGAAGGTCGGAGTTTAAAGCCAATAAATTACTCCTGACAGACGATATTTCATCACCTACATCATAGCTTAAATTAAAGCTTGAAAACCGACCGCTACTCAAGCCAGATGAGCGTTGAGTTTGAATTGATTTTATATTACTTGGAACATTCCATTTAGGATAAAAAAAATTTTCATTCATCATCTTCGTAATCAAAATTTATTTCCTCAGACCCTTCAGGAATTAGATCATCAACATGCATATTATCAAATTTAAAGGATTCTTTTACAGGAATGACTTCATTACGAATTACATCTAAAAGTGCTTTCATATCTGCAGGTAAATCTATTACCCATTTCATAGGCTCATTTGTAAAAGGATGAATTAGGCCTAATCCAATTGCATGCAAGGCTTGACGATCAAAATCTAATGCAGCATTCCTTAGATCTGCGGTCATATTCTTTGTTGGGATAATTTTTTTTAGTCCGTAAACAGGGTCACCTACTATTGGTGAGTCATTAAACTGCATATGTACTCTAATCTGATGAGTTCTACCAGTCTCAAGATTGCAACGGAGATAAGAGTGCAAACCAAATCGTTCTAGAACTTCATAGTGGGTTACAGAGTCTTTACCATTAATTTTATTGACTGCCATTTTAACTCTTACGGACGGATGACGACCAATTGGCTCATTAATAGATTTATTTTTCCATACCTGTCCCCAGACAATTGCCCTGTATTCGCGATTAACTTTTTTAGTTTGTAGTTGTCTGACAAGATGCTGTTGCGAAACTTCATCTTTAGCTACAACCATTAAACCAGTTGTATTTTTATCAAGCCGATGAACAATGCCAGCTCTTGGAAGATTTTTATTCAAAGGATAGTGGTTAAGGATTCCATTAAGAAGAGTTCCTGACCAATTTCCCGCAGCGGGATGAACAACTAGATTAGATGGTTTATTAATTACTAAAATATAATCATCCTCAAAAACAATATCCAGAGGTATTTCTTCGGGGTCGAATTGGTAGGATTGTTCATCTGGTTGAATTTCAATTTCAATATACTCACCACCAACAATCCTTTTCTTCGGGTGGATTGTTTGGCTATCAACTTTTACATGTCCGTCTTTTATCCATTTTTGAACGCGCGTACGAGAAAATTCTGGCAACAAAAATTGTATAACGCTATCAATTCTTTTTCCACCAAGCTCAATTGGTACTTTAAATTCTTTTTTCTCAGAAGCCATAATGTATAATTAATATATAAATGAATAAATCCAACACCAGTAAACTATTTCTAAGTTTAATCTTATCAGCATTATTGTCAGGCTGTTTTATTTTTGGGGAGCCCACTGAGTTTGATGAAACAAAAGGACGAAGTGATCTTTGGATTTTACAGCAATCGGAAAATTTTGCCCAGAGCAAAGACTGGATCAAGACAATTGATTATCTTGAGCGTGCTGAGAAACGTTTCCCAAATTCAAAATTAGCCCCCCAAATTAAACTAAATCTTGCTTACGCTTATAGCAAAGGCTTTCGCGATGCTGATTCAATATCTATGTGTGATAAATTTATTACATCCTATCCAAATCACCCATCTATGGATTATGCTTACTATCTTAGAGGAGTTGTAATGTTTAATGACCGAGGAATTATCGATAAAATTACAATGCAAGACATCAGTGACAGAGATACGAATAACCTCGAACAATCCTTCACAGCCCTAAAAGAATTAACATTAGTATTTCCAAAAAGTAAATATAATAAAGATGCAATCACTCGTATGAGCTACTTAATGAATAAAATTGCAGAAAGAGAACTTCATGTTGCACGCTTTTATATGAAAAGAAAAGCATATGTGGCTGCCCTAAACAGAGCTAAATATGTGCTGGAAAACTATAGGCAATCAATTCACCAAGAAGAAGCACTAGTTATTACAATTAGCGCTTATGATCACCTGGGAATTTTAGACTTAAAAAAAGACACTGAAAGAGTTTTAGAAAAAAATTATCCTGATAGTAAATTTGAAAAACAAAAAGCTATGAGCGCAAAGAAAGATTGGTGGCGCTTCTGGGAGGCTCTATATCTTTAGTGGATTTAGATTTAAGTTGATTTTTTTTTCTTCTCGTCTCTTTTTTTTCTCATTTCATCAATTCTTCTTCGCCTTGTAACTAAACCAGTTTTTTTAGATTTAACTTCAGTTTTATCATCATAAGGATTAGATGAATTTTTTAACTCAATTCTTAAAGGTGTTCCTGTTAAATCAAATGCTTTTCTATAAAAAGACTCTAAGTATCTTAGATAATCTTTTTTAATCTCAGATAAATGGTTGCCATGAACAACAATTGTTGGTGGGTTCATTCCGCCTTGATGAGCATATTTAAGCTTTGGCCTAATACCCTTTATTATTTTAGGTGGATGACCAATTAATGCATTTTCCAAAATAGCATTAAGTTGTGGAGTAGTAAATTTTACTAGAGCAGATTCATGAGCCTTTATTACTGACTTCATAAGAGAATGAAGTCCAGTTTTTTTGATCGCAGAAATAAATATTTTTTCAGCAAAACTTACAAAGGGTAATTTTTTATCAATCTCAGCCTTAATTCTATCTTTATCATAACTTGAAATATCATCCCATTTATTTAAAGCAATTACTAACGACTTCCCTGACTCAAGAATATAAGCCAATATATGCATATCTTGTGCAGAAATACTGTCCTTAGAATCTACAACCAAAATACTTACGTTCGAGTTTTCAATGGCGTTTAATGTTTTAATAACAGAAAACTTTTCAACGGACTCAAAAACCTTTCCCCTCTTTCGGATACCAGCAGTATCGGTTAGGGTGAATGTATTTTCACGATATGTAAAGTTAACAGACACCGCATCACGTGTTGTGCCTGGTTTATCAAAAGCAATGAATCGCTCTTCGCCCATTAGTGAGTTAATCAGTGTCGACTTGCCAACGTTTGGTCGTCCAACAATTGCAATCTTAGGAATCTTTTGATTGTGAAGAAATTTTTCAGGCGAATCATCATGGCCGACCAAATAATCCTTTAACTGAGAAATACCGTCTCCATGAGCTGAAGATATTGATAGGTGAGACCTAAAACCAAGAGAATAGAAGTCTGCGGCTACAATATCATCCTGCATCCCCTCGGCTTTATTAATTAAAAGCATTTTAGGCTTATCATTTTTTCTTATTACATCAGCAATATGCTGATCAATTGGGTGCAAACCCTCTCTTACATCGACTATAAATAATAGGACATCGCTTTCATCAATAGCTAGCCGAGTTTGTAAGGCCATTTCTTTTTGTATACCAACTTTTTTATTTGGTTCAAAGCCTCCGGTATCAACTAATAAAAACTGGTGATCTTCAATATTTAATCTTCCATAGTGGCGGTCACGGGTTAGGCCGGGCATATCTGCAACTATTGCATCACGAGTTTTAGTTAGTCGATTAAAAAGACTAGATTTACCTACATTAGGTCGGCCGACGATAACTATCGTTTTCATAGTGAACCTAATTCCAAGCAGTAAATACTGCCATTTGCATCCATAATAATTAATTTACTATCACTTACACTAATAATATTATCAAGAATTTGTGAGTCAGATAATTTTATTCTATTAGTTATTTTTCCGTCAGAAGAGTCAATAAAATGAAGGTAACCAGCAAAGTCTCCTACCACAATAAAATCTGCAGCAATAGTTCCTAAGCCAACATTTCTGTACTGTAGATCTCCATTCCTCCATTTTGTTTTACCGGTGTCATTCTGCAGTGAATAAATAGAGCTACTCTCATGCACAAGAATAATATCATTGCCGTATATATTAAGTCCCGCAAAGCTTGATAGAGTCCTGTCCCAAAGAGTTTGAGACGTTCGCCGATCAAAAGCAGCAATTTTACCTGAGCTCGAAACTGAATAAATTATCGGGCCGTCAATTATTGGCTGGCTTGTGACATCATTAGCCCGATCTATCTCTGTTACGCCTTTAGATTGAGTAACAGATACTTCCCATACCATTAAGCCAGTTTTTGCCTCAATAGCGATTAATTTTCCTCCAGGTAAACCGGAATAAATTATTCCATTAGCAAATGACATTTTACCTTGAGATTTTATTGTTAAAGGAGGATTTGGTGATTGATATGTCCATTTTATTGAGCCATCGACGTTATTTATTTGAACAAATTTATTGAAGTTTAACTTTACTGTAACAAAATTAGAGTTAGCTAATGGCGTGACAACGACTTGACCACCAACATAAGTTTTCCATAGCTCCTTACCGTTATGATCTAAGCACCATAAATCACCCTCACTGGTTACAAAGTAGATAACATCACTATCGCCAGATAGCCCAGCAGAGATCATAAAATTAAATTCTTTTTCCCATAAGAGGTTACCGTTACTCATATCAAATTTCTTGATATGTCCATCATGATTAATGCTAAATAAAAAATTCTCATATATGAACATATCAAGCGTATGAATGTCATGTGATTTTTTATCTATATCCCAAAGACTTTCAGTCCCTATTTGCGCGGTCCATAGGAGTGAGAGATTTTTATTATTAACAACGTCAAAAATTTCAGTCGGGGGTTTTTGTTGTGGATCAGATTTCCAGCTATCCTCTATTTGATATTTTATTTCCTTCAAGGGGCCAGGAAGACAACCGGACATAAAAATAAAATAAAATATTAATAAAAGCTGCTTCATTGACCAATTGCATCTAATTTTGTTTGGATAACTTTAGCAAGCTCACTCTTATTTTGATAAAAATTCAGTGCAGCATTGTAGCTTACCTTAGCCTTTTCCTTGTCATTAATTTTCACATAAATATCTCCTAATAAATCATTTTTTAACCCTTCGTAGCCTGGGGTAGAAATTTTATTAGCGGTAGTCATGGCTTCATCAGTATTTTTTAAAATAAGATAAATATTGGAAAGGGAATAAAGGGCGAGTGATCGTATTGATTTTTCAACAGCATTGTCAGCAGCCCATTTTAATTCCTCAATAGCTTCATTATTTATCTTTTTATTTACCAGAGAACGACTTAAATAAATAGCACCTCTTGATGCGTAAGGTGTGCCAGAATGATCATTTTTTAATTTAGTAACTCCAGATCTAATCATCTCAGTATTATCAATATTTGTCGTAATAATTTCTTGGTAAATTTGAGAGGCCTCCTCATTGCCATTCTTGACGCTAGATTGATAAATTTGGTATCCAATAAAAGCTACGACAATGACTACAATTGCAATTAAAATTCGTCGCTTATAGGTATTCCAAATATTTTCCATCTTATCCATTTGAATTTCTTTTTCAATTTGGTTGGGTTCGAGTGCCATTTCTTAGTCCTTTAAGTTGATTTTTTGGTGCCTGGTATCGAGGCGAGTAATTTCTTGGTGTAAGTCGTTTTTGGATTTTGAAAAATTATATCAGTTTTTCCAGTTTCGACTATCTTTCCATGCTTCATAACAACAAGTTCATCAGCAATATGCCTAACAATTCTAAGGTCATGAGTTATAAAGAGATATGTTAGCCCAAATTCTTTTTGGAGTGACTTTAATAGCTGTACGATTTGTGCTTGAACAGAAACGTCAAGAGCCGAAACGGGCTCATCACATATCACTAATTTTGGCTCTAATATAAGTGCTCTAGCAATACCAATTCTTTGTCTTTGGCCGCCCGAAAATTGATGTGGGTATTTAGCAAGATCAGATATATGTAAGCCTACTCTTTCAATCATTAGCCCAATTTTTTTGAGCTTATCAAGCTTTGTGCCGATTTTGTGTATTAATAAAGGCTCCTCCATGATTGATTGAATCTTCATTCTTGGGTTTAGTGAAGCATAAGGGTCCTGAAAAATCATTTGCAAATTTTTTCTCTTAGCTTTTAAGGCTGAAGAATTAAGATTCAAAAAATCAATACCGTCAAATATTACCTGGCCCTTATCAATATTTACCAACCGGATCAGAGATCTAGCCAAGGTAGATTTTCCGCTTCCAGACTCTCCTACAACGGCAAGAGTTGATCCTTTTTTAATATTTAAAGAAACATTGTCTAATGCATCGATTACAGTTTTTTTTCTAGAAAAAAATCCATGTGTTTGGATATATTGCTTAGATAAATTTTTTGCAGAAAGAAGGTATTTCATATAGCCGCCATTTCTCGTTCTAGCTTCTTATAATCAATGGGCATTAAAGTTTTTTCACCAAGAGCGTCTGGAACACATTGCAAAAGTGCTTTAGTGTAAGGGTGTTTTGGCTTGTTAAGAACAAGGTCAACAGACCCCTGTTCGACAATCTTACCTTGATACATAACTATTACATCATCAGCAATATCTGCTACAACACCAAAATCATGAGTAATAAACAACATGGACATCTGTAACTTTTTCTTTAATTGGCCTAGAAGATCTAAAATCTGTGCCTGAACTGTCACATCTAATGCTGTTGTTGGCTCATCAGCAATTAATAAGTCTGGATTACAAGACATAGCCATTGCAATCATAATTCGCTGTCTTTGGCCACCAGATAACTCGTCTGGGTAGCTACTGGCTCTTTCAGGATCTATGGCGACAAGACTTAATAGCTCATTAATACGCGCATTTAATTGGTTTCTTGTTAGGTTGTTATGTACCACGATTGATTCTTCAATTTGATATCCAATTGTTAAGACTGGATTTAGAGATGTCATGGGCTCTTGGAAAATCATAGCAATCTCATTTCCGCGCTTTCTTCTTATAGATTTTGAATCTATTAAACACAAATCAGACCCATTAAAAAAAATTTTTCCAGACAATTCAAGTTGCTTTGATAGTAACTGCATAATAGATAATGCTGTAAGGCTCTTACCACTTCCTGACTCCCCCACGATGCAAGTTGTTTTTCCACGCTGAACATTAAAAGAGATGGAGTTGACGAGTTTATTTCCAGTATCTACTTTAGGAAATACTTTTAAGTTATTAATTTCTAGTATATTATTTTTCAATTTTTATAAATTTTCTTTGATATATAAGCTAGCTTCATTATAGCTAATGGTGGCTTGTGGTAAATCTTTTCGTAAAAATTTTATTTGTATTTCATTCGTTTCAACCTCATTATCACCAATGATTAACGCTATTTTTGCTCCACTTTTGTCAGCTTTTTTCATTTGCGATTTAAAACTACTTCCCTCTATATTAAGCGAAGTATTTACATCTAAATCTCGGAGTTCTTCGGCAATACTAAATGCAAGAACTCTGGCCTTGGACCCCAGATTAACTATATAGACATCAGGGTTAAATTTACTTTGAGGTAAAGTATTTACCTCTAGGAGCAAAATAATTCTCTCAATACCAATAGCGAATCCACAGGCATGAGTATGACTCCCACCTAGATTTTGAATTAAATAATCGTATCGACCTCCACCAGCAACTGTCCCCTGACTACCTAGGTCATTAGTAACAAATTCAAAAACTGTTCGGTTGTAATAATCCAGACCCCTTACCAGTCGATGATTTAATACATAGTCTATTTTATTAAGCTCTAAAGTCTGACAGAGAGAATCAAAATGAGTTCTTGCTTCGTCAGAGATATAGTTGACTAACTTTGGAGCGTCATTAAGTAATGTTTGCATAGCCGGATTCTTACTATCTAGAATACGGAGAGGATTTTCATACAATCTTCTAAGACTATCTTCATCTAGAACACTCTTACGCCCTTCAAAATACTTGATTAATGAGTCCTTATACAGATTTCTATCTTCAGAGTCACCGATTGTATTTAGCTCCAGACTAATATTGGATAATCCTAACTTTTTAAAAAGGCGACTTAAGAGAATAATCTGTTCCGCATCTGCATCTGAAGATTCAATCCCAAATGTTTCAACTCCTAATTGATGAAATTGTCTTTGCCGTCCTTTTTGAACATTTTCATGGCGAAACATTGGTCCACGATAAAACAGTTTTATGGGTCCATTATAAGTAAGGCTATTCTCAATAACCGCCCTAACACATCCTGCTGTTCCTTCTGGTCTCAATGTTAACCTGTCCTTGTTTAGCTTATCCTCCCAGCTGTACATTTCTTTTTCAACGATATCCGTATGCGTCCCTACCCCCTCAATAAATAAGCCTGTTGACTCTACAATAGGCAATCCAATTTCTTCAAAAGAATATTGATCTAGTACTTTTAATACTTCATTTTCGAAAAAACGCCAGAGCCGCTGTCTTTCTGGTCCAACATCATAAAATCCCTTGATAGATTGAAATTTTTTCACCATAGTTTATGATCTTTTTTTATATTTCCGTTTAATGTATTGGGAGATAATCCCCGTGAAATCTAAACTAATATTATCACCTTTTAAAGTGACTGTTTTTTCTCCATCTTCAAAAACAGGTGCAACTGGCACCTCTCCTGTCCCAGGCAAGCTGATTCCTAAATTTGCCATTTTTGACTCTCCAGGCCCATTTACGACACAACCCATAACAGCGACAGTCATTTCCTCTACACCTTCATAATTTTTTTTCCATTCTGGCATAGATTCACGCAGAAAATTTTGCACAGTTCCTGCAAGCTCCTGAAAGTATGTTGAGGTAGTTCTCCCGCATCCAGGGCAGGCTGTCACCAATGGCGTAAAAGATCGAATCCCCATAGTTTGTAAAAGTTCTTGAGCAACTATCACCTCGGTCGTTCTAGATTCTCCAGGATTAGGTGTTAACGACATACGAATCGTATCACCAATGCTATGCTGTAAAAGGTATCCCATCGCTGCAGCCGAGCCTACTATCCCTTTGGTTCCAATTCCTGCCTCAGTCAACCCGAGGTGGAGAGGGTAATTACATCGCTTAGAAAGTTGTGTATATACCTCTATTAAATCCTGCACATCACTGACTTTACATGAAACAATTATCTTTTCTTTTGGAAGGCCTAGTTTTTGGGCTGTATCAGCACTATCTAATACTGATCTAATTAACGCTTCCTTCATTACTATATTAGCCGACAAGGGATTGTCTAATTTAGCATTCTGATCCATTAAATGCTTAAGTAGTATTTGGTCTAAGCTCCCCCAATTCACCCCTATCCGAATCGGCTTATCATAATCAATAGCTAACTTAATCATCGTAGAGAATTGCTCGTTTCTTTTAGCTCCCTTTCCTACATTTCCTGGATTAATTCGATATTTATCAAGAGATTTTGCACAATCTGGATATTTGGTTAAAAGTTTGTGACCATTAAAGTGAAAGTCTCCCACTAATGGAACATCGCAACCGAGTGCTAGTAGGTCATTTTTTATTCTTGATACTTGCTTAGCTGAATCCTCATCATTAACGGTAATCCGAACAATTTCAGACCCTGCTTTCCAGAGATCAAATATTTGTTTAGTCGTATCAGTATGATTAGCGGTATCAGTATTTGTCATTGATTGAACCACAATAGGAGCGCCGCCGCCGACAGCAACATTACCAACCATGACCTGAATTGTATTTTTCTTAATCATGCGTAACCCAGTTAATTTTTTTTGATCGTTTTGTTTTGTCTTGAACCTGACCAGCAAGCTGTCCGCAGGCAGCATCAATATCATCCCCTCTTGTTTTTCTGATAGTAGTAATAATACCTGCCTCCATAAGAACAGCTTTAAATTCATTAATCGACTGCTTATCTGAACATAGATACCCACTATTTGGGAAAGGATTAAAAGGAATTAGATTAAATTTACAGGGAGTATCTTTAACAAGCCTTACTATAGACTTGGCCTGAACTATTGAGTCATTAACTCCCTTTAACATTACGTACTCAAATGTCACAAAATCACGAGGCGCTTTGTTAATATACCTTTGACAGGCAGCCATTAAATCCTTTAATGGATATTTTTTATTAATAGGAACAATCTGGTCTCTTAATTGGTCGTCTGGGGCATGCAAAGAAACTGCAAGAGCAACAGGGCAATCTTCTTTTAATTTATCCATAGCTGGAATTAATCCACTAGTTGATAAAGTAACCCTCCTACGACTTAATCCATATATCTGATCATCCAGCATCATTTCCAATGCTTGGACCACATGCTTATAATTAGCAAGTGGCTCACCCATGCCCATCATTACAACATTAGTAATTATTCGGCTCTCAGGCTCTAAGTCCCTATAGGTGTCTTGATCACGAAGCATTTTATTGGCTAACCACAATTGCCCTATAATTTCACCAGCCGTTAAATTACGATTAAAGCCTTGTCTTCCGGTAGAGCAGAATGTACATTCAAGTGCGCAACCCACTTGCGATGAAACGCAAAGAGTTCCACGATCCTCCTCAGGAATAAATACACTTTCTACACCATTTTTTTCCCCAACGCTTAATAGCCATTTACGAGTTCCATCCTCAGAAAGATGATCAAAGCTAATTTCGGGGGTAATAATAGAAGCAGACTCTTTTAAAGTTAACCTGAAGGACTTTGCCACGTCAGTCATCTCATCAAAGCGATCTTCGCCACAGCGATAAATCCACCTCAATAATTGCTTCGCCCGATAGGGTTTATGTCCAAACCTCTGGATATAGTCTATTAATTGTTGACGATTAAACTCTAGTAAGTTGTCCAATTAAATATTTAGCCAAAAAAGTAATCAATTTCAATTTTAGCATTTTCTGATGAATCAGACCCATG
>Ga0307998_1001694_pt1 | contig 11722 bp, 7 predicted proteins | sample Davwhametageno37_FD_203147 | JGI IMG/M metagenome (GOLD analysis project Ga0307998, IMG submission 203147) | Marine microbial communities from Davis Island wharf, Antarctic Ocean - #37 | ecosystem: Environmental > Aquatic > Marine > Unclassified | place: Antarctic Ocean: Davis Island wharf...
ATAATTGTGTAGTGTGTCATCGCGCTGGTGGCATCGGGCCAATGAGCTTTGAAACATACGAGCAAGTACGCCCTTGGGCACCATTAATATCACTTAAAGTAATGAAAAGAGAAATGCCGCCATATGCATATGACCACGGCATTGGAATTCAAGACCTACAAGGTGATTGGCGCTTATCACAAAAAGACATAGACACAGTAGTTGAGTGGGTAGATAACGGAGCAAGTTATGGCGACCCAGACAAAGTAGTACAACCAGTAAATTTGCGTGATCCAGAAGCATGGAGTTTTGAAGAAGACTTTGGCGTACCAGACGCAATTATTGCCAGTGTTGCAATTGACATTCCAGCAAGCGGCAACGACTTGTGGCACAAGCACAATGTTCCAACAGGACTAAGTGAAGACCGTTGTATTAAAGCAGTACAAGTTAAACCACGTGGCGATGCAAAATCAGTAGTACATCATGCTAACTCAAGTATTATTACTGAGGGAGGCAGACAAGGAATGCTAACTGAGTATGCTATGGGAAAGTGGGGAGAAATAGTACCACAAGGAGTATGTCGTACTATACCAGCAAACGCAGAAGTAGCATGGGACATTCATATGTTCCCCGGTGGACTTGGAGCAATGGCACCAGGATCAGTTATTCGAGACAACGTGGTAGAGATTGGGCTTTGGTTATACACCGAAGAGGAAAGCCAAGAACTGAAATACAAACAAGACTTGAGTTTGTATCGCCTAGGAGATCAGGACGATATAACTATTCCACCACACGGCTATTACATGACACAAGGCTTCCACAGTTTTGATCATCCAGTTAGACTAGATAGTTTTCAACCACACGGACACTTGCGTATGAACGCAGCAAGTTTGGAAATATTCTATCCAGAGACAGGACGCACAGAACAGATTAGCCAAGTATCAAATTGGAGTGCAACATGGCATCACAGTCATTTGTACAATCCAGATGTAGCACCATTAATACCTGCAGGAGCAGTTATTGTTCTAAAGCAATGGTATGACAACACAGCAGAAAATCTAAATAATCCAGATCCTGATATGTGGGTAATGGGCGGTTCAAGAACAGGTGACGAAATGACTCATGCTTGGCTTGCTATTACACACTTAGACGAGGAAGGATACAATAAACTAAAAGAGGAAAGAGATGAAAAATTTAATATTGCTAGTAAGTAGTATTATTATAACAGGATGCACTAGTTCAGGTTACAATGGTCCGCATGAGTTTGACTGGATGCCTGAGCAAATGGTCTGGGAGCAAAATATTAGAAACTGTAGGAGTGCGGACGTTTGTAGAGCAGAAACACTGTTTAGACGATGATTATGCAAGGTTACGTAATGTATGGAATTCTTATCTTTGTCAATATAGCAATATATGTAATGATACAGATGTATTTTGAAGGCCACGAAGCATTTAACGAGATCAAGCACATCGGTGACTTTAAACTATAACTTACCAATAGGCGTAGAGCTACTAGCACTCATGTTCCAAACTTGTTTGCGCTCTACGCCTTTCTTTTGAGCAAAAACCTTACTATCACAGTTCTTACATACGTGAAAGTAGTTATTGCTTAGGCGTTTAGGATCCATACTACCTCTAGCACGTTCAAACTCTGCATCACAATTATCACACCTAAATACGCAATGCGTTTGTTCACGCTTGTATGCATGTTCCTTACCCATTTTGCTTTTACGCACATGCCGGGTTTGTTTTTTAAATTCTCTTATGTACATAAGTATATTTAACATTAAGATTATAAAACACAACGATAAATACTATCATAAGAAGGATAATTCATGAGCATAGTTTCACTGACAGACACAGCAAAGGCACAAATTGATGCAATATGCGAGGACAATAATTGTTACGCAGTGTCTTTAAACCTTAAAGGTGGCGGATGTGCTGGCTTTGAATACGATTGGGCTGCTGTGGAAACAGAAGCTGACTTAGAAGAACATGATATAGTAATTGATTCTGACACCGGTAAATTTGTAGTTGGTGCGGTAGCAGTGATGTACATGGTAGGAACAGAAATAGATTATGTTAAAGATATAATGGGTGCAACTTTTCAAGTTAACAATCCTAACGCACAATCAGCGTGTGGTTGCGGAATAAGTGTAAACTTTGACGTAGACAAATTAGATAATTCGCTAGCAACAGCAATATAATAACGGAGCAACACAAATGGCAAAGCAAGGTATAGACATTGGCATCGAAGGTAATGACGGCACAGGCGATAGTATACGCGAGTCGTTTCGTAAAGTAAACGAAAACTTTCAAGAGCTATATGCAGTATTTGGTATCGGTGGACAAATATCGTTTACTGATCTTAACGACACACCAAATACATATGAAGGAAACGAAAACAAAGTTCCGTTAGTTAAGTCAGATGGCAGCGGCATGGATTTGCTTGCACTTGCTTCGGATAATAGTTTAGATGGCACGCCAGATACAATTGGTTTTGACTTTAGTGTAAGTGGTAAAGTTATTATTAAGCAGCTTGTTAGTAAAGTTTCAAATGACCCTGAGCCAATCTTAGGCGGACCAATGGACGCTGCTACACAGCCAATTGCAAACGTAAGTGTATCACAAGCAGCAATTGACACATTTAACTCAGTACACGGCACAGATTTAACAACAGGCTCCCTTGTTATTGATAAAGCTTTTGCTGACAGAAATTATCAAGCAAAAGCTGTTTCAGGCGGAGGCCTACGTTTAGGTGACGAGCCAGCAGATGCATCAGAATATACAAAAACTGCTTCGTCAATTAGCTTAGGTAATTTAACTATTGCTACACACGGATTAACAGAAGCATTTAATGGCGCAGGATTTATATTTAAGTCAACAGGTACTGATCCGTATGGAGTAACTACAAATAGCGTTTACTATGTTAATATTGTTAATACTAATAGTGTTTCACTTCATCCAACAGAAGCTGATGCTATTAATGGCACAGCACGTATTTTACTAAGTGGCGGCAGTGGCACATTCTCAATCACTGATGCTGCTTACGATGCTACACTAGAAGGTTATTGGTTAGAAAATGTTGCTATTCCTCGTAAGAGTGCAGTAAGACGCCAAGGCGATGATATGACAGGTGCGCTTAACTTGTTTGATCATCCAGGCGAACTACGTGGTACTGGATTGCCTAATGGACCAGATGACTTACAAGCAGCTACAAAACTTTATGTTGACAATGCAGCGGCACAAAGTACAGTTAACTTGTATGTAAGTACGTCAGGTAACGATTTACAAACATACACGCCAGACGGCAAAGAAGGTAGAGCTCCAGCGTATGCATATCGCACAATTAACGCAGCAGCACGTAAAGCAGAAGAAGTAATTATTGCTGCTCCGCCAGAGCCAGGTCCGTATATGCAAACTATGGCTCGTGCAACAGGAACAGTTAAAGCATTAACTAACACTGTAGGAATTGCAAGTCCAATAGCTGATCGTGCAAATGCAAGAGCAATCATTGTTGCTAACAAAGAATTTATTGCTAAAGAAGTTACAGGGTATATTGATGCAACTTTTCCTAAATTTGCAGGAACATACAGTTTAGAAATATGTCAACGTGATGTTGCATTTATTTTAGATAGTGTAAGTTTAGATGCACTACTAGGCAACTCAGCTAACTATCTATCGCGCTGGGCAGGCATACGTTACTACTCAAATGTTAGTGCGCAAAAAGCAATTGGCTCACAGCGTGTAGAAACTATCGCTGGTATTACATATGCCAAAAGCATTGTTACACAATACATTTTAACTAACACAGCAGTACCTACAACATATCAAACTAGAGTACCTCAGGTAACTAATTTATCACTACCTGATTCAAGTGCTGATGAAGTAATCGGCGCAAAGATGGATATTGTACTTGCTGTTATCGCAGACGGTGTATTAGATGCTCCGCAGGTTGTTGATGGTACTACGACTTATAAGATTAATATTAACAACGGTGGACTTGGATTTATTAACCAAGCTAATCCAGAAAACACAGATATTATTCCGGGCAAAGTTGTACGTGGTAAAAACTCAGGTGCTACTGCTAGAATTATTGACTACAAACATGAAAGTGGTGCAAGAGCAGTAAGTGTTGCAGGTACAGACGAGATTGAAGTACAACTACTTGAGCCTATTGAATTTGTTGCTGGTGAAGAACTAGAGTACGGTAACTATGTACGTGAAACACAGATTTCAATTAGAGTTGAATCGGGCATTTACGAAGAAGATTATCCAATTCGTATTCCTGCTAACGTAAGTATTAAAGGTGACGAGTTTAGACGTTGTATTATACGTCCTAAGAAACGTGTTTCACAATCACGTTGGGCAAATACATTCTTCTATCGAGATGCTGAATTTGATGGACTTATACTAGGTAAATCAAATATTACTAGTGTTGCGTTTAAGACACAACTAGATGCTTCAAGAACAGCAGGCACATACGCAGTAAGTTTGTTAACTAGTGATAAGCTAGGTAGCGGAGCAACATTTAGTGTTGTAATTGGCACAGATGGTGCTATTACAAGTATTACTATTGTTAGCGGTGGCGACCAGTATCAAAAGAATGAACGTATTACTATACTAGACGCACAACTAGGTGCAGGCGGCGCAGCAAGTATTACATTTACAGTTGCTAGTGTTCCAAACGGTATTGAATATGTAAATCCACTTACTAGTGTAGTAGACGGATACTTTGGTAACCATTACTTAGAAAAGCCAGGTTCACTAAAGAACACAGGTGCTGGTTACGAAAACGTAGGCAAATGGGCAACTAATGCTCTTACACTTATTGACAACAAAGAATTTATTCAAGAGCAAGTTGTTAACTATATTGAAACTACTTACCCTGCACTAGTTGGATCTTACAGTAGAGCAAAATGCTTTAGAGATGTAGGACTAATTGTTGATGCACTTGTAAAAGATTTACGCAACGGCGGCAATGAGTTTTCATTAGAAACACAAGGCGAGTATTATGCTGGTGCAGTAGAAGCTGGAACAGAAGACGAAACAGTTGCAGGCATACAGCATGTTTACACAATGGCAGAAAGATTAATACTTGGACTATCACCAACTACACTTTATAACCAATCAGGCGGCGATGCTTCAAATAGATTATATGCAGAAGACTTGTTTAATGGAACAGGAGAGCCAGAAGCATGGTCAGCAGCTAAGGTATTTAGGCTTGGAAATGTTGTTAAATTTACAACTGGCTTAAATGTTACAACTTATTATACTCCAACTAAAGAACACACAAGTAATGCAGCATTTAATGCAGCTGAAATTGCAGAGTACTGGAGAGTAATTGATGGACCTGCTGTAGTATTACAAAACTTAATTAATACTGTAAAATTTGCATTCAACGCACAATATAACCCCCCATTACGCAATACAGAGATGGATGTGTTCTTAATGAATGATGCAACAATGTGTCGTAACATTACTGTACAAGGACACGGTGGATTTATGCTAGTACTTGATCCTGAAGGACAGGTTCTAACTAAATCGCCATATATCCAAACTGGTTCAAGTTTCTCGCAGTCACTTAACAAGCAAGCGTTTAGAGGCGGATTGTTTGTTGATGCGTTTGTTGGTAACTCAGCAGTACAAGTTATTGAGAAAGTAGACGGCAGTGCATTTAGAATTAAAATTCAAAGTTTAGGTTCAGCGGCAGAACCACAAGGATTGTTTGTAAGACGTCCTGAAACACCAAGTGCGTTTTATATAGATGGCAGACGTTTCCAAGTTAACGCTGTTACCGCATATGATAAATCATTAGGTACAGCAGAACTTATTCTATCACCTAACTCAAACAGTGGCACAGGATTCACTGGTATTACTAGTGCATTAGCAACAGGTATTGATTTAGATTCAGTAGGTACATTTGAATTTGATAGCGTAAAATGCGCTAGAGATACTGGATATATTTTAGACGGTATCACATTTGATGTTGCATTAAATACAAACTATAACAGTGTATATAATGGCCTTGCTTATCAAAGAGCAACAGGGTCGTATGTACAAGACAATCAACAGACACAAACTGTACAAGCCATTACAAAAGGTAAAACTGAAGTAGCAGCACTTGCAGAAGTTGCAGATAGTGCAACAGCATTAGCAAGAGCAAATGCAGGCTTTGATGAAGTTATTGATATTATTAATAACGGTACACAAAGTCTAAGTGAGCCCGGCGCTTATGCAGCAGATGCATTAACATTCCCTGCGCCAGCAGTATTGCCAACAGCAAACGCTGACGATGCAGCAACAAGACTTATTAACAACAGAGCGTACCTAGCAGCAGAAGTTGTAGCATACGTAAATGCAAATACTCCTCCGGCTGGTTACAATCAAGATAAGTGTGCAAGAGATGTAAGATACATTGTCGATGCGTTAACGTATGATATTCTTTATGGTGGTAACAGCGGCACAGTAACTAACGCTATGGCATACTTAGATGGTGCAGCGGCTCAGTTACCAGAAGCACAGAGACTTGCTACAGCAGCAGCATATGATCACCTAGCAACAGTAACAGCAGCAGTTGTTACAGACGCAACAGGAGTTGCAACACTTACTCCGACAACAGGAAACGCTGTAGACCAAGTTACAACAGGTACACCTGCTACAGCAACAGAAGGTAACGCACTTGATGCATTGCTACAAATTATTGAAAATGTTGTTACAGCAGGTAACTTAAATAGTTTACCAGATGTTGTTAATCCAGACCTAACAGTACTTTCAGTTAGTACAGAATTAGTCGACGCCGCAAATGATATTATTAACAACAGGAGTTTAATTATAAATCGTGTTGTACAAAGTGTTAGTGCGCCGTTACCAATCACACTACAAACAGCTGGTAACAGAAGTATACTAGGTAATGACTTTACACAAATTAACGACTTAGGTTATGGAATGGTTGCATGTAACGGTGCGCTATCTGAAATGGTTAGTATGTTTACATACTATTGCTATGCTAGTTACTATTCAAAGAATGGTGCTGAGATTAGATCACTAACAGGTTCAAGTTGTTATGGTGAATTTGGACTAGTTGCGGAAGGCAGTGATCCAAACGAAATTCCAGATGCAGTTGCATTGTATGAAGATATGACACAGCCAGCAAAAGCATTTGATGTTGATGTAATATTAAACACAACTGGATTCTTAGTACTAACAGATGGTGAAACATTAACACAAGCAGGATCAGGTACGACTGGTGTTGTTTCAGTTGCAACAAGCCAAACTGGTGGATCAAATGTAATTTACTTAGATCAAGTTAGTGGTGCATTTAATACTGTAAACCAACTAACAGGTAGTACAAGTGGAGCACTTGGAGCAACCAGTGTTCCAGTTAGTGTCGACTCAAACGGATATGACAACCCTGTACAAGGGTTAGCAATATACGTTTACGATATGAAAGATCCACCGTCTAACAGATCAGAAGTTAACGTTTATCACCCAGCTCGTCCTGCATTTGCACGTTATGAAGTTGCAAACGCAGAAATTGTTGCTCATTTAATTGGTGAATATCCGTTAATGACAGAAACAACACATTATACAGCAACTAAAGCTGATGCAGCAGCAACTGGCTTTAGATTTAATATCTACAAAACAATTGATGCAGGTTACACAGCAACATTTGTAACAGCTAATGACGGAGCAACATATACAGTAGGCGATCAGTTTGTAGTAACTGGTGACAAACTAGGTGGTGCAACAACAGCTAACGATTGTACAGTTACAGTATCAGCAGTTGCAGTAGCAGATGGTGCAGTTACAGCAATCACAGTTGCAGGTACTATTGCAGTTGAAGCAAGTACACCAATGTACAGTGGTAAGGTTTACAAACTTAACTTTAGTACTAGTGATACACAATTTAGTGCAAACGGATTGTTAGAAATAGTTCCGTTTAACACAAGTATTATTTATTATAGAAATCAAACACATATTTTCTCAGATCTTGCTCGACCAGACATTTTAACAATTCGTCCAAGTACTGCACTAACGTTTGATGAAAACCCAAGCTTTGTTTATAGAAGTATTAGCTTCTTAACAAGTGATAGTTTAGGTACTGCATTACCAGCTAACACATCACAAGCTGGACTTGATGCAACTTTTGATTATATTAGATTAACAGTTGATCCTGCAAAAGCACAAGAAACGCCATTATCAAGTACAGGTACTACAAAAGGCGCAACAGCAGGAGATATTGTACTAGCTATTAAACTAGCAGATGACAATGAAATCTTTAGATTTAACAACAATACAAGAACATCCGTAAGTAATAGACCAGCAGGTTGGTCAATTGATTCGTTAACACTTGAAGCTCCAATTATTACATGGGCCGGTAAGAAGCATTATGCATTTAACTATCGTGGAGTTGGAGCAGGTGATGTAATTGAAGAGCCAAGTGAAGATAACTTATATGCTATCGTTGACTTGGTTGATTACGATACAATCAACCAAACAGATGCAACTGGACTGGCAGGTACAACAGTACTAGGTTCAGAGCTTGTTACAATTAGAGGTGGACTAAAGAACGGTGCAACAGCAAAAGTTACGGTTAACATTAGTACATGTCGTGCTACATCACATGACTTCTTAGACATTGGTACAGGTGGATTTAACTCAAGTAACTATCCAAATGTTATCTTTGGTGAGCCAGGTGAGAAAAAAGAAGCTAACGAAGTTATTGAAAAAGGCAAAGGTCGAGTATTTTATGTAAGTACAGATCAAAACGGTATCTTCCGTGTTGGTAGATTCTTTAGCGTAGACCAAGGTACTGGTACAGTTACATTTAGTGCATCACTTGCACTTTCAGATGTTGACGGACTAGGATTTAAACGTGGTGTTGTTATTACTGAATTTAGTACAGACACAGCGATGGTAGACAATGCTTCAGATACAGTTCCAACAGAAAGTGCTGTACGTGGTTATGTAAACAGACGATTAGGTTACGATGTAACAGGTGCTCCTGTTGCTAACATATTAGGACCAGGTGTACTTGCTCCAAATGGTGCTGTTCCAATGACAGACGATTTGAACGCAGCAGGCAACACAATTACTAATATAGGTACTCCTGTAAACTCAGCAGATGCGGCAACTAAAGCATATGTTGATAGTGGACGTGGCGGCAATGACGAAATTAAAGATTTACGCAGTGTTGAATATAATGACATTGCTTCTAATCAAATATTAGTTTCAACAGGTAGCAAGAAATTAATTCTTAATGCAGGCAGTCAAGTTGGCGGCAACTTTGCAGTTGGCGATGTAATTACAGGTTCTGTATCATCAGCAACTGGTACTGTTACTGATGTTGTTGACAGCATAACAGGAATTGAAGGTAACATTATTGAAGTTACATATACAGTATTAACTGGTGTGTTTAGTGATGGTAAACCAGCAAGTGGACTAGCAGCAGACGTACTTACAGCCCCAGGTGGCAAACAAGGTAATGTAGTAGACGGACCAGTAGATGAATGGGCTAATGGTGTTGCAAGTGCAGGTAGTGATATTACTATTACAACATCAAGAGTAAATCCAGGACAAGCAACTCGTTATGTAGAAGTTGACATAGCATTAACAGCAGGTTCTATTATTAACACTGATGTTGCAGGTGCAGCACAGATTGCACAAAGTAAATTAAACTTAAATGCAGCTACAACTAGAGCAGACGCTACAGGAATTAGTCAAAGTGACTTAGGTAGTGCAAGCTTTGACGCTTCTAAATTTACTATTACTGACGGATGGGTTACTATTGCTTCAGGAAGTACTGCACTAGCTGATATTGAAAATATTAGCAGTGGCAATGTTATTGGTAGAAGTGCAGTAGGCAGCGGAACAGTTAGTGCAATATCATTTGCTTCAATTGTGGCAGGAGGCTTAGGCTTAGAGGATGGAGATTTTGTTACTGAAATAGTAGCAGGTACAGATGCAGGCTCAGCACTAATTAAAACCGGCGCAGGCACGTATGGTATTAGTAATGTAACTACAACAGGTGAAGTTAATAGTATTGTTAAAACAGATGTTAACGGTAAGATACAAGCAAACTCACTTATATTAGGTGGTGATGCAAGTTACGAAGTATTAAGCCTAGACACACTAATACTACAAGTTAAGACTCCGGCACAAGGTACAATATTTACAGCAGGCGGAGGTAGTGCTGGCACAGGTAACTTAGGTGACGCTGAATACGTAGCTCCAACATTCCCAGACATGCTAGTAAAAGGCAGTATAGGAATTGGCGGAACTACTATTAGTGAAAGTACACTGCAAAGTGTGTCAACACTTACAGCTGAAAAAGTGCTTGGCGTAGATTGGATTTACTCAAGCTTCATTGAAGCACCAGGTGAAAAGACAGCAGCAAGTACAGGTTTAGCAATTGGTGCTAACACTGGTAAAACTACAGCTGGACAAATAGGTATTGTTACTGCTGATAGTGGATCAAGTTCGAGTCTTGTACCAGCTATCTTTAGCTCAACAGGAATGGTACCTGATACTGATAACACATACGATATTGGTAGTGCATCTAAAAAGTACAAAGATGTTTATGCAACATTGTTCCGTGGTACTGCAACTGAATCATACTACGCTGACTTGGCGGAGAATTACTTAGCTGATGCAGAGTATGCTCCAGGAACAGTTATTGAGTTTGGAGGAGATGCTGAAGTTACACAAAGCACAACACACGGTACACATCGTGTAGCAGGCGTTGTATCTACTAACCCAGCACACTTAATGAACTCACACTGTGAAGGCGATAATGTTGTTGCAGTAGCACTACAAGGGCGTGTACCATGTAACGTAATTGGCAAGGTTGCCAAAGGCGATATGCTAGTAGCAAGTAATGTTCCAGGATATGCAGTTGTCAATAATACTCCAGCAGTTGGTAGTGTTATTGGTAAGGCACTTGGAACTAAACTAGACGGTGAACGCGGTACAGTTGAAGTTGTAGTAGGGAAGCACTAATGGATAAGAAAGCAGTAGACAAACTAATCAAATCTGGTGTAAAAGCCAGCAATGACACTAAAAATCCGCAGGGTAGGCAAGTTGTCCACACTGCGGGTAAACTAAGAATACAAGTAAACAAGGGAGCAGACCGTGGCCAAACAAAGCGTTAATTTAGGAACCAGTGCAAACAAAGGTGACGGCGATCCGTTGCGCACAGCATTTACAAAAGTAAACGCAAACTTTACAGAACTGTATGCATCTGTAGGATCACTTGATGGTGATGTAACAGGTAGTGTGTTTGGTGATGATAGTACACTACTAGTAGATGGTGTTAACAACACAATACCTAAAGCAAACATTGAAGATAGTGCAAATTGGGATGCAGCATTTGGTTGGGGCAATCACACAGGCGGTGGATATGCTCCACAAACAACAACATATACAAAGACAGAAGTTGATTCAGCAATATCTGCTGTTAATACATTAGACGGTGATCTAACAGGTAGTTTATTTGCAGATGATAGTACATTACTAGTAGATGGAGTTGCTGGTAAGATTGTTGGTCCTATTGAAACAGCCTCGATAAACGCTACTATTTTATACGGACCTTTAACAGGTAATGTAACAGGTAATGTAAGTGGTACAGCAGGAGCAGTTGCTTTCAGTGGTATTACAAGTAAACCTACAACGCTTGCAGGATACGGAATTACAGATGCACAAGTTTCAGGAGCATTAACTGACGGTGACATAAAAGGTAGTG
>Ga0307998_1001697_pt1 | contig 11702 bp, 3 predicted proteins | sample Davwhametageno37_FD_203147 | JGI IMG/M metagenome (GOLD analysis project Ga0307998, IMG submission 203147) | Marine microbial communities from Davis Island wharf, Antarctic Ocean - #37 | ecosystem: Environmental > Aquatic > Marine > Unclassified | place: Antarctic Ocean: Davis Island wharf...
CTAGTTATTGATGGAAAAAAAACAGCTTTGCACCTCATCCCCTCAGGTATCCTGCGCGAACATGTTAACTGTGTGATTGGTAATGGTGTTGTAGTTGCTCCGGATGCACTGATTAAAGAGGTTACCATGCTAGAAGAGCGTGGTATCAAGGTGCGTGACCGGTTAAAGATTTCTGGCTCATGCCCGTTAATTTTGCCCTACCATATTGCGCTAGATCAGGCTCGAGAAGCAGCACGTGGCAATGCTAAAATCGGTACCACTGGCCGTGGTATTGGACCTGCATATGAGGACAAAGTCGCGCGTCGTGGTTTGCGCGTCAGTGATTTTGCCAACATGGAGCGCTTTGCTGTAAAGCTTAAAGAAGTACTCGACTACCATAATTTTTCTCTAACAAAGTATTACGGAGTTGATGCCGTAGATTTTGAACAAACCCTAGCGTTGGTCAAAGAGTGGGCAGCGTTTTTGTTGCCGATGAAAGCTGATGTCACAAAGCTACTTCATGATGCTCGTGAGGCTGGTGAGAATATTTTATTTGAGGGTGCGCAAGGGTCTTTACTGGATATCGATCATGGGACTTATCCCTTTGTAACTTCTTCTAATACGACGGCCGGTAGCACCGCGACGGGAACTGGTTTTGGCCCCCTGTATCTTGATTATGTGTTGGGTATCACTAAAGCCTATACCACCAGAGTGGGTGCAGGACCATTCCCTACGGAATTACACTGTGATATTGGGCGCTATCTTGGTGAAAAAGGCCATGAGTTTGGAACGACCACCGGTCGGGAAAGACGTTGCGGATGGTTTGATGCTGTGGCATTGCGTCAGGCAGTTCGGGTCAACAGTATATCGGGGATATGTTTAACCAAGCTCGATGTGCTTGACGGTCTGGAAGAGATCAAAATTTGTATTGGTTATTTAGATGCCGATGGAAGAGATGCTGGAATGCCGATGCATGCCGATGATTTCGCATCTATTAAACCGGTGTATGAAACGATGCCTGGATGGACTGATGTCACAGTGGGGGCTCAGCGTTTAGAGGACTTACCACAGGCGGCTAAAAACTACGTTAGGCGTATTGAAGATCTGACTGGAGCACCTGTTGACGTTGTATCAACCGGCCCCGATAGAGTCGAAACTATTGTCTTACGACATGCGTTTGCCTAGTAAACACGTGAAATACGGCAGATAGTAGTAACGAGTAGACGGAGTCTCTGTATTCATCCTATATTCTATGCAAAGCTAAAGTACTTTTTACATTATGCTTCGTGCGAATATTTTCTCGATGTTAAAAATCATCATGATTATCGTTCAACGGATTGATTAGTGCTAACGCAATTATCATTGTTGCGTTTAAAAGCCCTTTGTTCTTTACAAAGATGAAGTACTTTAAATACTGTGTAAAATTCCATTAGTCTTTCTCATGTTTAACTGTGTAGCTTATTAATGTGCCCAGAATTATTCATTAAATTATAGGGAGTGTTGAGTGGAGAAATCGAAATGTAGAGAGTGAGAATATGCGAATACCTTTAGTAATAGTTGCGATATTTGCTGCGATCATCTCATCGCAAGCAAATGCTAAAAAAACGCAGAATTACTGGGAAGCCAGTAGTCAAGTAACAAGCCTTTACAGTCAGGCGGATAAGAGTTTTCAGCCCGATTCCGTGATTATTTTTGAGCTTAATAATCAGCAGTTTTCCTCTCAGGTTGAAAAGGCCAGTGAAGCGTTAGGTTTATCTGGGATCATTTATTTGCCTAACTATAGCGGTGAAATGGTTCCATTTGTGGTGCAGAAACAATCAAACTTTTCTCCCGTTTTGGCGGCAAAATTCCCCCGAATAAATGCCTACTCCGGTATCGGATTGAATGATGAAAACCTTAGATTACGTCTTAGTGTTTCACCAGCGGGCATAGATGCGATTATTCGTGGAGATCAATCGCAAGGTAAGACGCGCATAAAGAAACGGTCTATTGGAAGTAATAAATATACTGTGATCCGTTCGTGGGAAGTGTCCGATATACGAAATCCGTTTTCATGCATGACACCTGAGCCGTCGAGAAATGGGACACTGCCAAAGGTTAATTTAGCTGGTCGGCAGCAGAGCCCAGTAACTTTCTCCGATGCTAGTATTCTGTCTAAATATCGCGTGGCAGTCTCAGTGACTAGTCGTTATTCAGACTACTTTGGCGGCACATTAGAGGGTTCTCTGGCGGCGGTAAATGAAACCTTAACCGAGCTCAATTTTATTTTTGAGACTGATCTTGGTATCAAGTTAGAGTTGGTTGACAACAATGATCTCATTGTTTATACCGACGCAGAAACAGACCCATACACGGACAGCTTGGATAGTCTAAATGGCGAACTACAAGCTAATTTAGATGCGGTTATTGGCCCAGAAAATTATGATATTGGACATGTCTTCAGCAGTATTAACGCAAGCATGAGTGGTAATGCCGGCGCCATAGGTGCCGTTTGTAATGATTCTAATAAAGGCAGTGCCTGGTCAGATTGGGCTCAACCTCAGGGAAGTATTTGGACTAATCTTGTCGCTCATGAAATGGGCCATCAGTTGGGTGCGAATCATACTTTCTCAATGCGGACCGAAGGCACTGGAGTCAACGTCGAGCCCGGTAGCGGAACTACTATTATGAGTTATGCGGGCATCACTGGTCCTGATGATGTCGCTGTAGATGCTGACAATTACTATCATCATGTCAGCATACAACAAGGGTTGGCCTATCTTCAGAGCCAGACCTGTCATGTTGACACTGCGATAGAAAATAATGTACCTACTGTAACGTCTATACCCGACTATACGATTCCCGTGGGTACTCCCTTTGTACTGACTGGGGAGGGAAGTGACGATGATGGTCAGGATGTGCTCAGCTACACTTGGGAGCAGGTTGACAATGGTGTGGTGACCTATGATGTTTTTGGTCCGCAAAATAATCAAGGCGCTAACTTTCGTTCTCTACCGCCAAGCTCCATAGCAACACGTTATTTCCCAAAGTTGACCAGTGTGATTGCTGGAGAGTTAACGCAACAAAACCCGACCGTCACCTCCACCTGGGAGACTCTATCTAATGTCCCTAGAGAGCTTAATTTTGCGCTCACAGTACGTGATAATGCGGCCGGGGGCGGAGGTGTTGCATCCAAACGAAACAAAGTAACTGTCATCGATAGCGGTGGCGCATTTTTAGTGACATCGCAAGGCAATGGTGAACTTTATTTGGTAGGTTCGACACAGACTGTAAACTGGAAGGTCGCAGGTACCGATCAAGCGCCCATTTCAGCTTCAACTGTGACAATTACCATGTCAACTGATGGTGGTCTGACATTCCCCGTCGTGCTAGCAGCTAATATTGCCAATGATGGTAGCGAGGACATAGTAGTTCCTAACACAGTGACATCAACGGCACGTCTTCGTGTTCAGCCAGATGATAGGATATTCTACTCTCTGAATAGCCAAGACTTTTCTATTACCAAAGACGACATTGTCTTGAGCTTTAGTAATCTTGACTACAAGGTTTGTAACAACCAAAGTGTTACCGCGCCGATTTTGTATAAAACATCAACAACGTTTAGTGATACGGCAATATTTTCGTCACTAAATGCGCCCAACACTCTATCCATCGGGTTTTCTCCAGCTAGTGCTTCACAGAACAACACGCCGGTTGACGTTACTTTTTCTGCGGCCAATGATATCCAAGTAGGTGCCTATGCGGTTAATATGGTGGCAACATCAGAGATTCGAAATCAATCTATAACATTCGATATCAGAGCCTATAGTTCGTTATTTTCTGAATTAAATTTACTCGCACCTATCGATCAAAGTATAACGAACAAGCTAGAAGTCACTTTACGATGGCAGCCGCAAGCAAACGCTATCAGTTATAAAGTCGAAGTGGCTACCGATGACGCTTTCACTACTATTGTTCAGTCCTCAACTACAGAGATAAGCTCTTTGCGGTTGACTGGATTACAGGGTGATACCAACTATTATTGGCGAGTGACTGCCATTAATTCATGTGGCATAGGGGATGCGTCTGCGGCTTACATATTTGTTACTCCCAATCTCATTGACGCTCAAGATTTACCGAAGGTAATAGCCTCAGATGGGCCAAATTCTGTTTCATCGACAATTTCAGTCGCTGAAGGGTTGTTGATCACAGATGTCAATGTTTCTATTGAAATTACGCATTCGTATGTTGGCGAACTGGCGGTCACTCTTACATCTCCCCGTGGAGAGATAATAACGTTGGTGGAGGGTGTTTGTGCCTATCCTGATTATTCCTTTTATGCAGATATTACTGCGAGATTTGATGATGAAGGCTCAGATCTTGTTTGTGGGTCATCTAGTCCAGTGGTATCAGGCATCTTAAAGCCACAAACAGGCTCTCTTGATATCTTCAACGGTCAGAGTACCGAGGGTGATTGGATTCTGTCTATAACCGATATTTATGCTGGCGATGGTGGCAGTCTCGATTACTTTGCATTGGAATTTAGTACCGATGGCGTCTATGTTGATCTTGCTCCTATAGCATTACCCCAACGAGTGTCATCTACACCACAAAGTACTGTTGGTATTACGCTGCAAGGTTTGGATCTTGAGGGCCAAACACTGGCGTACTCCTTGGTGGATGCTCCGGTCAACGGTCAACTGACAGCTGATCGCTTACTTGGCAGCTTAGAAACCCCGGGTGCGGTGGCAACTGGGGTTGTGACTAATGGTGATTTCGCCTATGTTACTGATACCATGGGGCTGACAATAATCAATATTAATGATGTATCAGGTCCTACTCTTATTGCCACAATTGGTACTGATGGGAGTGCATCAGATGTGATATTGACGGGTGACGCCACCACTGCTTATGTTGCTGATGGTAGCTCTGGTCTTAAGATAATTGATATTGCTGATTCAGTTAACCCATCCCTCATAGGGACATTTGATACCGACGGCAATGCATCGCGAGTAATGCTGTCCTCAAATAATAGCTATGCCTATATCGCAGATGGTGATGCAGGTCTGAAAATTATTGATGTTAGTGATAGCTCAAATCCCAGTTTGGTAGGCACCTATGTTACTGAGGGTCAATTGTATACGGCATCTCTATCTCCAGATCAGAATAAGCTCTACCTCGCTACTAGTGCAGGTCTAAGAATCGTTGATATTAGCGACCCAGCTAACGTGACGTTAATGGGTTCCTTTAGTGCACTCGGTGAGGCACTTAGCGTTGCGCTATCAATTGATGGCAATACTGCTTATATCGTCGTTCCTAGTTTAGGTCTCCGGATTATCAATGTCTCTGACTCTGCTAATCCATTATTAGCAGGGTCCTTCGATACTGAATTCGCACTGGGTGCCGAGCTTTCAAATGATGGGTCTACTCTCTATCTTTATAGTACTTTTGATGTTCAGATTATTGATCTTTCTGATCCTGTCAGTCCCACCTTTATGGGGTCGTTCGAGATTGAACAGACGACTGACCTAGTCTTCTCTACTGAAGATAGTATCGCTTATGTTGCTGGTGGTAATCAGTTAACGATTATGGATCTATCCCCCGCAGTGTATGCAGCCGGTGATGTAGTGTCACAATCATTCGATTATACGTATACCTCAACCGCTGTGATCGCAGATGGTACCAATGATTCCTTTGGCTTCAAGGTGAATGATGGCACGTTGGACAGCAATGTCGCCGCCGTGGATATATGGATGGACTCGCTGGGTAGCGATGGAACTTGGAGCTACTTAGAGTCACTCACTGGAAGTTTGACTATTACCGGTTGTGTGTCTTCATGTCCGGCTGATTTAGTGATTCCTGAGATGCTTGGTAGCACTGCTGTTACAGCAATAGCGAGCGGTGCTTTTGCGAATCAAGGCATAACATCGGTGACGATGCCTGACAGCATCACATCTATTGGGGATTATGCCTTTATTAACAACAGCATAAGACTCGTTACTTTTGGTAATAACGTGACTGAAATTGGTACTAACGCCTTTGCTTATAACCAACTCTTCGCATTGAGTTTCCTTAGCAACAGACCATCTATTGCCATCGACAGTTTCTTTAGGAACAGTGGGCTAGTTGTTATTGGCTACTGTCCTGATGCAAGTGGTTGGCCTGGAGAGGGAATTTCGATAGGCTCAACTAGCCTAGTGCCAATTGAAAATTGTAATGCAGTAGCCAATTATCTATCCGCGATGGCGGCTCTAGTTGATGCTGCTGATTCAGGAAATGGCAGCGCAATCACGATCGATGATATGAATGCGATTATTGGTCTGGTTAATATTGACCCTACAGTTCTTTCAGCCTATCAAACATTAATTAGTCTGCAGTTGGATAGCACCTATGTCGATGACCTGAAGGAAATTCAGTCACTAGTTGATAGCGTTAATACGGGTCTTTCGGTGTGTGACGATGTTAGTTATTTTGTTGATATTACTGCAGGTGATTACCCTGAAGAAATTTACTGGGAACTAACCGATGGGACCGGGACTGTTTTATATGCTGGCACAGCACCAACGACTAATATGATATGTATGCCTGATGATGCTCGTTATACGTTAAACATGTATGACAGTTATAGTGATGGTTGGAATGGTGCTCAATTCTTGTTAATCACCACGAGCGGTGATTCGGTGATTGTCACAACTCTTAAAAGTGGGAGTGAAGGTGTAGCGGCTATAAATATTGGAGATTACCCCAATGAAGCCCCTGAGGCGGCAGCCCAGGCAGTGACTCTTGTTGAAAAAATACCGACCAATATAACGCTAGTAGGCACAGATCCAGAAAATGACTCTCTCAGTTATTATCTGGCGACTGAGCCTTCTAAGGGGTCTTTTATAGTTTTTAATCCTAGTTCAATAGGGTCTGCGTCTACTACAGATTTTGCTGTAGCCTCAGCTGTTTCAGGTAACACTACTTTTATTGCTGACTATAGTTCTGGATTACAGATTTTTGATATTAGCGATAACACCGCGCCCACTCTAATTGGTACATTTGATACTGATGGATTGGTATGGGATGTAAAAATTTCCACCGATGGCAATACTGCCTACTTAGCTGATGAAGAATTTGGCGTGCAAATTGTTGACGTTTCAGATCGCGCCAGCCCAGTTTTATTAAGTGGGTTTGATACTCAAGGCTTCAGTTTAGATGTTGCGCTATCAAGTGATGAGAAAACTCTTTTTATTGCTGATGTTTACAGTTTAGAGATCGTTGATATTACTAATACTCAATCACCTGTCTTATTAGGATCCATACCTACGTCAGGCTTCGCTTACGGTGTAACCCTCTCGAGCGATGGGAATACCGCCTATATCGCTACGGACTCCTCTGGAATGGACATAGTCGATATTAGTAATATATCTAATCCATTGCTACTGGGGACTTATGACACCCCTGGAAATTCCCGAGCCATTATGTTGTCTGATGATGGCAATGTGGCCTACATTACCGATAGTGAGTCTGGCCTACAAATTGTTAATGTTAGTGAGCCTACTAATCCGTTGATACTTAGTAGTTACAATACTCAAGGCAGTGCTTGGGGTGCTGATATCTCAGCTAATGGTAGCTATATTTATATTGCAGATCTTTTTGGCATCGAGGTCATTGATGTTTCTAATAGTCAATCTCCGAGAACCATGGGTACATTTACCACCAACGGCCCCGCATATGATGTCACTCTCTCCAGTGATGGAAGTAAGGCTTACTTGGCTTTGGGGCAGGCAGGTTTACAAGTTATCAATGCGGCGGTATTGACACTCACAGCAGGTGACCAGACACCCCAAGTAATTACTTACACAAGTAATGTTGATGGCGCCTCCAGTGATTCCTTTAGTTTCTTAGTTAACGATCAGCGTCTTGATAGCGCACCTGCGTTAGTGGATATTATTATTCTGCCTGACAATGATGGCGATGGTATTGCCAACAGCGAAGATCCAGATGATGATAATGACGGCATGCCAGATGACTTTGAAGAGGCTAATGGATTTGACTCTTTTGACGCCTCAGACGCTGCTGAAGATCTGGACAATGATGGTATTGCCAATTTGCAAGAGTATCTCAATGGTACTGATGTTAGCGTGGATGACTACGGTCCTGTTATTTTAGTTCCAGAGGATATAGTGCTAGCGGCCACAGGCCGGTTGACCTCGATTGACCTTGGTGACGTAACCGCAACGGATCGAGAGCCACTTAGCCCGGAGGTTACAGCTAATATAACGGGCCCATTCCTATCTGGAGCCTATCAAATCATTTGGTCCTCCGAGGATGCTCTGGGTAATACCTCTCAAGCTATACAGCAGTTGAGTATATTGCCGCTGGCGAACCTTGATGTGGATTTTTCAGCGGGTGAGGGCGGTAATCATTCAATTTCGGTAACGCTAAGTGGCGATGCTCCCTCTTATCCAGTGAAGATTCCTTTTAATCTTTCAGGTACAGCGACAGAGGGCGATGACTACTCAATGAATACAACTGCAGTCCTAATTATTGAGCAGGGACGTTCAGCGAGTATGAGCTTAACTATCCTTGAGGATAATACTTCCGAGTCAGATGAAACTATTATTATTTCAATGCCTGATGTATTTATTCAGTGTGTGGACTGCGATGTGGAAGGTTTATCCAATACAGCTGTTGGAAGCACTAACAGTCAGATTGTTACCATTAGTGATACAAATTTACCTCCAACATTACAGTTTTTAGTCAGTCAGAATGGCGTGGTAGCCAGAACTATTGCTGCTGATGGGGGTGATGTAAGTATCCAAGTGATCGTTTCTGATGGTAATCCTGCTGATACGCATAGCATCGACTGGGGTACTTCAATAGACGGTTTGAGCAATGCTTCGACTGATTCGGGCGGAAAATTGGCGTTTTCTACTTCAGGTTTAAGTCTTGGTAGGCTTACCTTAATCGTAACAGTTACCGATAGCAGCAATATACCGATTAGCGTGAGTGACTCAGTGTTATTAAATGTGATCGACACACGTGGATCTCTGTCTGCATCGGCAGACACTGACGGCGACATGGTTACCGACGCTCAGGAAGGTTGGGGCGATAGTGATCATGACGGAGTTCTAGATTATTTAGATGCTATCTCTGAGCCGAACCTCATGAAAATAGCGGCTAACAGTGATTATTTGGTGCAGACTGAAAGTGCAACCTATCTCAGTTTGGGCTCATTGGCTATGACTCAAGCTGACGTTGGCCTTAGTGTGGCAGAACAGTATTTGTCTGATACTACCGATGAGTACTTTGATTTCCCTGATGGCTTAATTGACTATCGGTTATCGGGTGGTGAATCTGGCCATGTTTATTCATTGGTCATTCCGACAAGTTTTGCTATTGGTCCACGAGATGAAATCAAAAAATACACCAATGACACGCTCGGCTGGCAGCTATTTACCGAAGATGCCAATAACAATATATCCTCTGCAATGGCAATTAGTGGAGCCTGTCCAGAGCCCGGTAGTGATATCTATACTCTCGGTCTTAGTGAAGGTAGTAACTGTGTTCAATTAATGGTTGAAGAAGGGGGCCCTAACGACGCTGATGGACAAGCTAACGGAACACTGATAGATCCCGTTGGTGTGGCGTCAAAATATATTGGTACACCGAGTGATAGCAGTACTGCGATACTCAATGATGACCAAATAACCGCGAATGGTTCTGACAGTGCCACAGTCACGGTTACTGTTTATGATACTCAAGGTCTGAAACTAGAGGATATGTCCGTTAGCGGAATTGCGTCTCTATCTGGCGTTACTTTGAGTAGTTTTGCGCAGCAAGGAAAGGGCGTTTATACGGCCTCAGTCACGGCAAATGATACCTCCGGTAATTTAATCATTGAGATAACGATAGGCAATGGCACCGAGTCGATTGTTTTAACCACTGAGTCGATTGCTGTGATCAGTCCACCGCCTGCGCCTGCGCCTTCCTCTGGTGGAGGGGGTGGTTGTGTCGTTGCCGTTGGTGGCTCATCAGATGCTTCGATGCCTTTATTACTCATCATGACTGGTTTAATACTATTACGAAGGCGCTTCTTATACCGATAGTCTTAGCTGATCAATTCCGATAAAAAGCCGTCTTAGGGCGGCTTTTTATTTTTCCATAATGCGGCATACTGAACCAGTAAGTTGAGTCTGGACTGTTCTTCAAACATAGTCTGCTAACACACCAAAAGTCTATTCACTCAGATATAGCCAATATTCCATAAGTGGTTAAAGTTTGATATCAAGCTTGCTAAAAAACCTTACATTAGGTACGGTTATTAAGCGTTACCTAACAATAATAAAAGGGTTCTTCCCTAACTAGGTAGTATTAGGCGAAAGAAGCCCAGTGTGTTTGGGGTATTTTATGCCACTTGAGCAATATACGGATTTTCTTTTTCATAGGCCATTCGACCATCTCTATGAGATGGTAGCGCCCTCTCTTTTTGTTCTCATAATAGCCAACCAATCAATGCAAATGCAGGCAGCTCGTAAACTGGTACGTCGCTATGACTAATGCCTATGCGACTGAAATTTGGCCTTTAGCCGTGTATTTTTTCATGGTTATTCTGTTGGTGATAACCATGTTAGTGCTTTCTTGGTTACTCGGTCAGCGTCGCAGAGAGCCGGCAACAAACGATCCCTTTGAATCAGGAATTGTCTCTGTTGGTGGGTCGCAAATTCGTATCTCTGTAGAATTTTATTTGGTGGCAATCTTCTTCGTCATTTTTGATCTTGAAACTGTATTCATTTTTGCTTGGGCAATCGCTTTCTTTGAACTTGGCTGGCAAGGTTATTTATCAATGGTGATATTTATCGCCATACTAGGTCTGGCACTTGTGTATGAGTGGAGATCTGGGGCATTGGACTGGGGCAATAAAACGCGTACTGGTTTAAAGGATTCGACGATATCGGCAGAGGTGAAATAATGGATTGGAGTTTAACGCGACCCGAACAGGGCAATATGGTTGGCCAGAATGACGATTTTATTGAAGAGCAGGTTAAGCGTAATGTAGCTTTTGCCAAGCTCGAAGATCTAATTGCTTGGGGGCGCGCGCATTCATTGTGGCCTTTTAATTTTGGTCTTTCCTGTTGTTATGTAGAGATGGCAACCTCTTTTACCAGTCGACATGATATCGCACGATTCGGTTCTGAAGTTATTCGAGCTACGCCTCGTCAAGCTGACCTAATGGTTATCTCGGGAACCTGTTTTTTAAAAATGGCACCGGTGATTCAGCGTCTATATGAGCAGTTGCTAGAGCCTAGGTGGATTATTTCGATGGGATCATGTGCTAACTCCGGTGGTATGTATGATATTTATTCGGTAGTGCAGGGGGTCGACAAATTTATTCCTGTCGACGTTTATGTCCCTGGTTGCCCACCGCGACCAGAAGCTCTGATGCAGGGCTTAATAATGCTTCAGGAGTCTATTGGTAAGGAGAGACGACCCATAACCTGGGCCGCTGGTGATCAAACAATTATCAAGCCACCTAAAATTAGCAAGCGTGATGAGCTCACTGCACAACGTATTCAGGCGACTGAGTTAAGGGAGCCGAAAAAAACCTAGTATTCTAATAACAATCTGTGAGGATTAAATGCACACGGCTGAATCAATGGTTCATAGCCAGGTAGAAGAAACCTTGTATCGCCGGTTTGGACAGCAGCAGTTTACAGTTCAAGCCACGGCTGATTCCATTCTGACACTGTGGGTGCCTA
>Ga0307998_1001700_pt1 | contig 11697 bp, 11 predicted proteins | sample Davwhametageno37_FD_203147 | JGI IMG/M metagenome (GOLD analysis project Ga0307998, IMG submission 203147) | Marine microbial communities from Davis Island wharf, Antarctic Ocean - #37 | ecosystem: Environmental > Aquatic > Marine > Unclassified | place: Antarctic Ocean: Davis Island wharf...
ACTTGTTCTGGAACTGGCTTTTTAGTCAATTCAGCCAAAGCTTCTACCGCTGCCATTTTCATAGCCTCGTTAATCTTAGTTGCTCGAACATCGAGCGCTCCTCTAAAAATAAAAGGAAACCCTAAAACATTGTTCACTTGATTAGGATGATCTGAGCGACCAGTCGCCATAATTATATCATCACGAACAGAACAGGCTAAATTATATTCTATTTCCGGATCAGGATTTGCCATTGCAAAAACGATTGGGTTGGCGTTCATAGCCTTCAACATATCTACGTTTACAATATCTGCCTTTGACAAGCCAATAAACACATCGGCACTGACCATTGCTTCGTCCAAAATATGGACATCAATTGCTGTAGCAAATTCTTTTTTCTCTGGAGTTAAAGACGCACGATCTTTGCGAATAACGCCCTTACTATCAGTCATGATTATGTTCTCGTCACGCGCTCCAAAAGCTTTGTACAAACGAGAACAAGAAATTGCAGCTGCACCTGCTCCAGAAATAACTATGCGAACATCACTTATTTTTTTATCTGCTAATTCCAATGCATTCAACAAGGCTGCACACGAAATGATTGCGGTCCCATGTTGGTCGTCGTGCATTACTGGAATATCCAATTCCTCTTTCAATCGACGTTCAATTTCAAAAGCTTCTGGTGCTTTAATATCTTCTAAATTGATCCCACCAAAAGTAGGAGCAATTGCCTTGACTGCTTCGATGAATTTTTCAGGATCTGTGGCGTCTACCTCAATATCAAACACATCAATCCCAGCAAATATTTTGAATAATAGCCCTTTCCCTTCCATCACAGGTTTAGAAGCTTGTGGACCAATATTACCTAGACCTAAAACAGCTGTTCCGTTGGAAATTACTGCAACTAAATTTCCTTTGTTAGTGTATTTATAAACATCTTCTGAGTTCTTTTCAATTTCAAGACAGGGAACTGCAACTCCAGGCGAATAGGCCAATGCCAGATCGCGCTGTGTATTGTAACTTTTGGTAGGGACTACTTCAATTTTACCAGGCCGTGGTTTGGCATGATATACTAAAGCTTCTCTTCTTTTACGTTCTTTGCTCATAATTTATGTGTCGAAGAACAAATGTAGCAAGACTAGGGGATTAACAAATAATTAATGCTGAATATTAGTGAAAAAAAAGAGCACCGAGGTGCTCTCTTTAATTAGTAGAAATAAAAAAATAGCTAATAATCTGGGTTTTGGATTAGATCTTCAATTTTAACGAAGACGTTACTTGTGTTTTCAGTTTACATTTTAATTTGTCGGTTATCGTAGCTTCCAAGAAGTATCTATTCTTTTGGAGCTGAATTCAAACCATAACAAAAAAACCTTTTAAAACTCAGAAGAGTTTCAAAAGTGTGTAGCGTCAGATTACAACGGTGTAATCTGTTATACATAGGTTTGATAAGAATTGGTAGATGCAACTTACAATGCCTATTCTGAAGTATAAACCAAGTGTGAACAAAACGTTAATGTTCCTTAACTAAATCTTTTTCAGAAGCAGGAAAAAGTATTTTATAGTATATAAAATCAAACGGTTTAATCTTCCGATTGCTGAACAAAAAGAGAGAGGAATCCTGCGATTATCAAGCAAGCTCCAGCCAATCGAATCACGTTTATGGGATTACTACCCAGCAAATCGTAAACAAAGTACTGCATGGTGAAGATTTCTATAATCATTGGAATCACAATAAACATATTGAATATCCCCATGTAGACCCCCATTTTATCACTTGGAATGGACGCCGCTAACATCTGATAAGGCATGGCCATCATCGATGCCCAGGTAATCCCTAGTCCAAAGGAAAATAAATAGATTTGAGAAACTGGGATACCACTACCCAAGGGGATGGTGAACAGAATTTCGGTATCATTCAAAAAAGGCATAGCCATGAGACCGATACCTCCGAGTAAAAGGCTTATGAAATGCAAGTTCTTTGCTTCTAGTTTTCTTGCAATCGGAATCATAGGGAATGCGATCAGAACACAGATGATATTGTAGGTTCCATTCAGGTTGCCTGTTAAAAGTTGCGCTTGATTGAAAAAAGGAGTGTTTTGATCCAAGGTATCGAAAAGCGATAAGGATAAAGCAGAAGTTAGATACTGCCAGTAACAAAACATGGCGTACCAAGAGAAAAACATTACAGGAATTAATTGTCGCATAGTCTTGGGCATTTTCATGAAAGCCTCTTTGATTTCTATTAGGGTTCTTGAAAAAGTATTCCCTTTCGCTTTATTGGTATTAATTACGGCTAATTCCTCTTCAGTTGGTGGGTACTCAGAAGTAGTTAATACGGTCACTAAAATAGTTCCTATAGAAGCAATAGCTCCAATACCAAAAGCCCAATAAGTAGAAACAGGAACTCCATTGTCCATAGTATCACTCAAAGCCAAAATCCCAAAAGATACTAAGATAACCGGCGTAAAATTGGACATGATGCTTCCTAGCCCAGTAAAGAAACTTTGCATTAAAAAACCAATTGAATACTGCTTTTTAGGTAGCTTATCCGAAACAAAAGCGCGGTAAGGTTCAAGGGCAATGTTATTTGCAGCATCGAGGATCCAGAGTAAACTTGCTGCCATCCAAATCGAACTTGAAAAAGGCATTGCGATCAAGGCTAAACTAGCAATTAAGGCACCAATTAAAAAAAACGGTTTTCTTCTTCCAAATTTTGGAGACCAGGTACCATCACTTATTGCGCCAATAAAGGGCTGTACTAGGAGTCCCGTTACGGGACCTGCTAACCACAACATAGGCAATTCGGCTTCGTTTGCACCGAGGTAACGGTAAATCGCACTCATGTTACTCTGTTGTAATCCAAAACTAAATTGAACCCCAAAAAAACCAAAGTTCATGGTTAAGATTTGCCAAAAGGAAAGTCGTTTTTTTTGCTTCATAATTTATTTAAGAGCGAGTTCTTTATCTCCCCCAGTGAATGTCTGAATTCTCTGTACAATGTGCTCTCCAACTTCCTGTCCTTGGGCTACGCCCTCTTCTATTGCCATCATATAATGTATACCACCGTAGAGTCTCGAAACTGCTGCTTCTTCAGAAGCCCCAATAAAAGAATCATAGGAACGAACAGGTAAACCGTATTCTATTTCCGTAGTATCATCAAAAGCGAAATTATCGCCAAACAAGTCTGTTAATGTGATTGCTGCAGCTCTCGAAATAACCGAGTGACCACTGGTGTATTCTGGAAAAGGTGGGGTTTGTAGGATAGGTAACCACTCCTCATCATAATACTTATTGATCAATGTTTCCGGTCGAACGACCAGCGTATTCCACTTTTCATCCCAACAGCTAATAAAAGCATCAAAGAGTGCAATGGTCACATTGGCATAGGCATTCGTGGTTGCTTGAAAATCACTTTTGGCTTTTCGAGTAGCGATGGAAGTAATTCCAATCCAATGCCCACCAGGCGTTATTTTTTTAGTGGCAAACATAGCATGCCCTCGGTGATGCGTTACATAGGGGTTGCAATCCCAAAACTTAGCAATTTCTAATTGCTCATCGGTAATGTTTTTTCCAATTTCATAGACTTCCTTCAATTGTATTTGAAACGGACTACCTTCTGTTAAATCAAAAGCTAAAGGCGGCTTAGGGGGAAATTGATTGGAAGAGTCTAGCGCCATGGTTCGGATTTGTTTCCAATGGGGTTCTATACCGTCCATATAGTCGGGTGGCGTTGGTTTCCAATAGTATTCTTCTTCTTGTATGGTGTATTTTGGAAAGGTTCGCGTTTGATTGTATAAATCACCTTTAGCCCAGGCTAAAATATGTGCTGCAACCTCACCTCCAAATTTTTTAGATGCCTTAAGTACTGATCGGGGCACACCTTTATCTTTTAATTGCTGTTTTAAATTCTGTTGAAAAACGAGCATCTTGTCTTCAGAGAAAATTAAAGCCTTTCCAACTTCGTTGAAAGCATGAAGAGAAGCAATGTTGTAATTTATATTTTCGTTTGTTGACCTAGTCAATGGTTCTAACCCCTTCACTTGACTGCTCAAAGAAGCATAGGTTTCTTCATTAGCCAATTGCATTGTTTGGTAAGCTGCTATTGCAGGGTATAAATATACACGACTTGCTACTGGAGGTGAAAAAATATCATAAACAATGATATCAGTGAGGTTTTTGACATTCGCCTGAACCAGTTCAGGGTCTTTTATTTTCTCTTTATACGATTGATCTTGAGTACACGAGTTGAGTAGGATACTCAATAAAATCAGCTTTAGAAAATACTTTTTCTTCATTATCATATTTATTTGGATGTAACTAAAAACACGAAACTATTATGTGTAGCAATGACGAATTGATTGTTTTTAAGCACTTGTATTGCTCTTGATGATATGTGTTTGGGCAAGTTAAAACTATTATGCGATTCAAAAGATAATGTTTCCGAATTAAAGTCCGATAACATTCCTCCATGGTTAGCTCCTAAGGGTACTAATTCGACTACAAAGTCAAAATAATTACCAACATAAGGAACCGTTTTCATTTCTGGATCAACTAAGATATCTTCAATAGAAGACTGTTGTGCGACTCTGGGTAACGGAATTCCTTTAAACCCACGGGGTATTCAAATACACCATGGATCGCAATTCGTTAATGTATTTGGTTTATAAATATTCTTTAGGGTTTTTGCCCGTTAGTTGTTTTACCGTACTCACTTCTGTAAAAGTAGTATATTGCTGAAACCTTTTTTAATGAACGATAATTGTTCGTTCAGTTTATTTAGAGATGTAAAAGGAACGTAGGCATCAAAAAAGTTGAAAAAATAATAATCCAATTATTCATTTTTATCGAAGTCGTCCAAGTATAACCATACAGATTTGGAGACTGTAGGTTTCCATTTGAAGTTTTCACCTATATTTCCAGCAATGATCTCCAAACGTCCATCTCCGTCAAAGTCAGCAAAATCAACTGCATTCCACAAGCAAAAACTTGATCCTAGTTCTTGATCTTTACTGATGTTTTTAAACCGATTATTACCTATGCTTTAAAGGATGGTAATGGGCATCCAATCACCAACAATTATCAAATCCAATAATCCATCAGTATCTATATCCTGCAAAGCACTGTCGTTAAACATCCCAAGCGGAAAAGTTGTGAATGTTAGTTACTGAGTTACGAGTAACATCATCTAACCAATTGGTACTATTACCAGCATCAAAACCATTAAATACTCCACTACCAGCTATAAATTCAGCAGTAGTTAAAACAGAAATTGTTTCGCCAATAACACTGACAGCAAGCTGACCGTTATATTCAAATTTAACAGGTCCTTCTTTACCTTTTTCAGTAGTAACTGAAATTACCCCAGCAAGAACAACGTGATCCGTAAATAGAAGCGGCAGGAACATCTTTAAGTACGTTCATCAATTAAATATCAGCTGGATCAATGTTATTTAGAGAAGCTCCAATAATTCCATCAACAACAATTAATGTCTGTGCGTTTGAACCTACTGTAGAAATACCTCTAAGACGAATAACGCTAGATGCATTAGGATTACCCCCTCTGTTATAAATTTGTAAACCCGCTACTTTACCTTGTAGCAAGCCTCTAGCGCTATTAACTGTACCTTTATTAAATTCTTACTCAGTAACTTTAACAACTTCAGAAGTGATTTATTTATAACTCATTGAACAATTACTCGTTACAACAACTTCTTCAAGTTCATTGTCCGTAGCAAGCGTTATTGAAATTTGATCTTGACCACCCTGCAACATCTGGTGTTACAAAGCCTACAAAAGAGATTTCTAGAACTGCATCTGCAGAAGCTGAAATGCTAAATTATCGGTCAAAATTAGTTGTAGTACAATTTGATGTGCCTTTTACGACAATGGTTGCTCCTGGTAGAGGACCGTCTTCACTCGTCAGCGTGACCGAAACGGACTGAGCATAAAATCCTAAGCCTACAAAAAACAACAGCGCAGAAAAGAATGATTTAAATTGATTTTTTTGATTTTGAATAATTATAGTATTAGTTTAGTTTATTCAAATAAACTGCATTTTACTAAATAAAGTTAATGCATAACTTTATTTTATTTTTGTACTTGCGCACGAAATCATTTTTGTTTTACAATTTTGTCAGTATTTTGACCCTATCAAACGTCATAATGAAAAATCTAACCTTAAAAGACATTGCTTCTGCTTTAAATATCTCAGTAACTACAGTATCTAAAGCGCTTAAGAATTATCCTGATGTCAGTTTAAAGACTAAAGAGCATGTAAAAGCTTATGCTGAAAAAGTGAATTTTACACCAAATTCTTTTCCTGCCTACTTAAGAACACATGAATCGAAGACGATTGGAATTGTAATACCCAGGCTGAATCATTTTTTTTAGTAGTATATCAAGGGGTATTATAACAGAAGCAGAAAAGCACGAATACATGACTTTCATTTATGTTCTGATGAATCTTATGAGCTTGAGAAAACACAAGTCCAACGACTACTCAATAAAAATGTAGATGGTATTTTTCTTTCCATTGCCGATAAAACGCATGACTTAACTCATATTAAAACATCATGGAAAAGGATACCAATTTGGTTATTTTCGATAAATACTCCAAACTAACTCCGTGTTTTAGTGTTGTAATTGGTGACCGAAAGGCTGCCTATACCGCTGTTGAACATTTAATTAAAAAAGGGGAAAGAGAATTGATCATTTTAGAGGTACACTCCTTCCTCAAAACTCAATCGATCGTTTTTTAGGATACAGACAGGCGCTCGAAGAAAATGGAATACAATAAAACAAAGATTTAGTTTTTATATGTGATGAAATAAATGATTATGAAGGTTATGATCATATGCAACTGATCTTAGATAAAAAAATGGATGTCGATGCGATTTTTGCTGTGGCCGACCTTCCGGCGGTAGGTGCGATAAAATGCCTAATTGAAAATAAAGTTCAAATTCCAGAAGAGATTGCCGTAATGGGATTCAGTAACTGGCTCATCTCTTATTAAACCTTCATTGAGCACTATTGATCAACCAGGGGAATTGATGGGGCGCAAAGCTTTTCAAGTTTTCCTTAATGAACGTGACGCCAAAAAAAGAAAAGAACCGGTGGTCTTCCAGAAATATGAGATTGAAACTACCCTAATTGAACGGAAATCTACTTAATCGGTTTTAAAAACTCAATGTTCCTTGTTAACCCTGCGAGTTTGGTTCTTTTAATAGCGCTGTCTTTAAATACCTTTTGAAATGTTTCAGCGGTTAACTCGTTCCAATCGTCCGAAGTCATTTGTAATAATTCGGGATGCGGGTTGAACAATGGCTCTTCATGTGGCTTTGAAAATTTATTCCAAAGACATACATCTTGACACACATCACAACCAAACATCCAATCATCCATCTTACCCTTAAATTCTGATGATAAGGCATCTTTTAGTTCAATCGTGAAATAAGAAATATACTTACTGCCATCTACTTGATACGGATTTGTAATTGCATCAGTTGGGCAAGCGTCTATACAAGCTGTACAACTGCCACAATGGTCTGTTACTGGATGTTCCGGTTCTAATTCAAGGTCCAAAATCAACTCGGAAATGAAAAAAAAGACCCTACTTGTTTCGACAGTAAATTGCTGTTTTTACCAATCCAACCTAAGCCCGCTTTTGCTGCCCATGCTTTATCCGTTACTGGGGCTGAATCAATAAATACACGTCCATCAACCGCTACAATTTGATCGTTAATACTTGATAATAATTCCTTGAGTTTGTCTTTGATAACAAAGTGATAATCCTTCCCGTAAGCATATTGGGAGATTTTAGGCGCATTGGAATCAGTTTGCTTTTCTGGATTATAATAATTGAAGGTTAAGGATACAATACTTTTTGCTCCTGGAACCAATAATGTAGGATCAAGACGCTTGTCGAAATGGTTTTCCATATAACGCATTTCGCCCTGCTGATTTGTATTTAACCAATGCTCTAGGCGAGGTGCCTCGTCTTCTAAAAATCCTGCTTTTGAAATACCACAAGAAAGGAACCCTAGGGCTAAAGCCTGCTCTTTAATCCATTGTGTATTTTTGGTAGTAGCGCTTTTCATTTTTAAAACAATCCTTCTTGAGTATCTTTAATTCTCCCAAGGTGCTTATATGCCAAAGCGGTTACTTCTCTCCCACGAGGCGTTCGAACAATAAAGCCTTGTTGAATCAAAAAAGGCTCGTATACTTCTTCAATGGTTTCTCCATTTTCAGAAACGGCAGTTGCCAAAGTTGTAATTCCAACTGGGCCACCTTTGAATTTATCGATTAGGGTCGTTAAAATTTTATTGTCCATTTCATCCAATCCGTTTGCATCAACCTGTAGTGCTTTTAAAGCATATTGAGTGATTTCAAGGTCGATGGTTCCATTTCCTTTTATCTGAGCAAAATCACGTACTCTTCGTAACAAACTGTTAGCGATACGTGGTGTTCCTCTACTTCTACCAGCAATTTCTATGGCTGCAGTTTCTATTATTGGAACATGAAGAATCTCTGCTGATCGTTGTAAGATGGTCGCAAGTAATTCGGTACTGTAATATTGTAAACGGCTGCTGATACCAAATCGTGCTCGCATCGGTGCCGTTAAGAGACCGGAACGTGTAGTCGCTCCAACAAGAGTAAATGGATTCAAATTAATCTGAACCGTTCGCGCATTAGGCCCTGTTTCGATCATTATATCGATCTTATAATCTTCCATTGCAGAATATAAATACTCTTCGACTATAGGGCTTAATCGGTGAATTTCGTCAATGAAGAGAATATCTCTTGACTTTAGGTTGGTTAACAAACCGGCTAAATCGCCTGGCTTATCTAAAACTGGACCCGATGTCATTTTAAATCCTGCTTCCAGTTCATTGGCCAAAATATGAGCTAAGGTAGTTTTACCTAATCCCGGAGGTCCGTGAAATAAAGTGTGATCCAGAGCTTCGTCTCTTTGATTCGCAGCTTCCACAAAAATCTTAAGGTTTTTAAGAATGGGTTCTTGGCCTGCAAAATCATCGAAGCTTAAGGGTCTTAACGCCTTATCGACATCATGCTCTTCTGGTGTAAAATGTTCTTTACTGGGATCTAAATTTTCATTCATCGTAACAAATATAGTGGAAATCTAGAAGCTAGAAGAGCTTCAAACCGCCATAACACAAAAGAGACGCATTAGCGTCTCTTTTGTGTATTTGGTGGAAGTTGCTTAATGTTGCAACTCTTCTTCTCCTTCTTTCAGTGGAATAATTTGAGAAACAAAGTCTGCTTCTTGTCCAGGTTTGGAATAATCATAAGCCCAACGGTGAACTTCAGGAATAGCTCCAGGCCAGTTTCCGTGAATGTGTTCTACCGGGGTAGTCCATTCCATTGTATTGGATCTCCATGGGTTCTGTTCTGCTTTCTTTCCATAGAATATACTGTGAATGAAATTGTATAAGAAAACCAACTGAGCAGCTCCAGCAATAAGAGCAAATATGGTAATCACAACATTAATATCAGCGATATCATCGAAATATGGGAATGCTGTATTGGTATAGTAACGTCTTGGTAGACCAGCCATACCGATAAAGTGCATTGGGAAGAATACGCCATAAGCACAAACTGCCGTTACCCAGAAATGGAAGTAACCAAGGTTCTTGTTCATCATCTTTCCAAACATTTTTGGAAACCAGTGATATACACCAGCAAAAAGACCATACAGTGCAGATATACCCATTACCAAGTGGAAATGCGCTACAACAAAGTACGTATCATGAACATTTATATCAAGTGTGCTATCTCCTAAAATAATACCCGTTAATCCACCCGAAATAAAGGTAGAAACCAAGCCGATTGAAAAGAGCATCGCAGGGTTAAGTTGTAGGTTTCCTTTCCATAAGGTTGTTATGTAGTTAAATGCTTTTACAGCCGAAGGGATAGCAATCAACAAGGTTGTAAAAGTAAATACTGATCCAAGGAATGGATTCATTCCAGAGATAAACATATGGTGTCCCCAAACGATGGTTGACAAGAATGCAATTGCAATGATCGAAGCAACCATGGCACGGTAACCAAAAATAGGCTTACGTGAGTTTGTTGCAATGATTTCAGAGGTGATCCCTAAAGCCGGTAGTAACACAATATATACCTCAGGATGTCCTAAGAACCAAAAGAGGTGTTCGTATAAAACTGGTGACCCTCCTTGATAATGCAATACTTCTCCTTGAATAAAAATATCCGACAAGAAAAATGATGTTCCAAAACTACGGTCCATAATAAGCAACAATGCTGCTGAAAGTAGAACTGGGAACGAAACAACACCAATAATTGCAGTGACAAAAAACGCCCAAATAGTTAAAGGCAATCTAGACATAGACATTCCTTTGACACGAAGGTTAATTACAGTTACGATATAGTTTAGAGATCCTAATAAAGAAGAAGCAACAAAAATAGCCATTGAAATTAGCCAAAGTGTCATTCCTAAACCAGAACCTGGTTGCGCCTGTGGAAGTGCACTCAGGGGTGGGTAAATAGTCCATCCTGCTGCTGCAGGTCCAGCTTCGACAAATAAAGAAGAAATCATGATTACACTTGATAAAAAGAATAACCAAAACGAAATCATATTCAATAAACCAGAGGCCATGTCACGTGCTCCAATTTGCAATGGAATCAAGAGATTACTAAAAGTTCCACTCAAACCAGCGGTCAATACAAAGAATACCATAATGGTTCCGTGAATAGTGACCAAAGCTAGATATACATTAGGATCCATTACACCATCGGGTGCCCATTTACCTAATAATACTTGAAAAATTCCAAAAGATTTTTCGGGCCATGCTAATTGTAAACGAAACATAAGAGACATCGCAATACCGATGATTCCCATGAAAAGTCCCGTGATTAAATATTGTTTGGAGATCATTTTGTGGTCTTGACTAAAAATGTATTTAGTCATAAAAGTCTCCTTATGATGATGCCCGTGATCCTCTTCGTGAATATGCTCTGCTGCTGACATTTTTATATTATTTGTAAGGTTAATTTATTGAATTACTTGGGCAAAAGTTAGCTGTTGGTCGATCCATGCTTGGTACTCTTCAGGAGTTTCAACAATGATCTTCATTTGCATATTGTAGTGCGATGCACCACAAATTTTATTACACAATAAGATATAATCGAAGATATATGGGTCTAAAGCCTCATCTCCAGTAGCAACCAACTCTTTGCTATTTTCAACTCTGATTTTGTTAATTTTTTTCACTTTAGCTAACACATCTGGATTACGACGCATATCGTCTGTAGTTGTAATCGGTGTAAAAGCAAATTCGGTAATCATTCCAGGAACGCAGTTCATTTGTGCTCTAAAGTGAGGCATATACGCTGAGTGAAGTACGTCTTGTGATCGCATCTTAAAGATAATTTCTCGACCAACTGGCAAGTGCAATTCTTGTACTACAATATCGTCTAATCCATTAGGATCAGTCGCATCAATACCAACAAGATTTTTTCCTTCGAAATCTTGTAAAAAACGAACATTTGCATCTCCAAGGACACCGTCTGCTCCAGAGTAACGGGCTTTCCAATTAAACTGTTGAGCGTATAATTCTACAACCAAGGCTTCATCATTTTCTTCAACAGTCATGATGTTGGTCCACGTATAAAGTCCGAAAAGAATAAGACCGGCTAAAGTAATTACTGGAATAATAGTCCAGATAGCCTCTAATC
>Ga0307998_1001704_pt1 | contig 11683 bp, 9 predicted proteins | sample Davwhametageno37_FD_203147 | JGI IMG/M metagenome (GOLD analysis project Ga0307998, IMG submission 203147) | Marine microbial communities from Davis Island wharf, Antarctic Ocean - #37 | ecosystem: Environmental > Aquatic > Marine > Unclassified | place: Antarctic Ocean: Davis Island wharf...
TTTTTTCTCCAGATGGAAAAAAAGTTACTATTTTCCTCAGTATTAAACCATCGAAGGATAAGAACGTTAATGATAAGACAGTAGCAGATATAGAAGAAATAGGCGAAAAATTTGAATTCACAGAATTCCATGTTGCAGGGAAAATTAAGGGTGCATATTATTTCATTAAAAAAATGGAATTTGAATTAATCCTTTTTATGTCATTGTCATTTGTACTACTAATCTTATTCCTATACATTTCATTTCGTACTCTATGGGGAGTATGGGTACCCATTAGTATAGTAGGAGTGACACTAATTTGGATGATCTCATTTATGACTGTCATTGGACGACCTATTAATTTTATGACCACCCTACTACCTACAATTTTATTTGTTGTTTGTATTTCTAATGTTATTCATATTGTAGAAAAATACCTCGATGAACTAAGAAAAGGCCATAGCAAATACGACGCTATGTTTACTGCATTTAAAGAAATTGGATTAGCTACTTTCTTCACAGCATTTACTACAGCTGTAGGGTTTTTATCTCTCTATACTTCCATGATTATTCCTATTAAGGAATTTGGTTGGATTACGGCGTTAGGAGTTTATGTTGCTTTCTTTTTGTCTTTTACATTATTGCCTGCATTGTTAATTCTTCTTCCCAAACCCATAGTAAAAGGAAAACATGCCGATGATTCTTTCTGGACATTAAAATTACACAGGCTTTTCCTTTGGCTAGTTCCAAACAGAATGAAAATATTTGGCGCCGTGTTGCTCCTCATGTTAGTTTCCTTTGTGGGTCTTTGGAATTTAGAATTTAATAATAAGTTTTTAGAAGACTTTGCCAGTGACGATAACATGCGGGCTGATTATGAGTTTTTTGAAGATAACTTCAGTGGTTTTCGGCCTTTTGAGTTATCCTTATGGATAACCGATTCAAATAAAAATTTCTTTGATTACGATGTTGTTTTGGAAATTGAAAAAATTGAAAAAGGTCTTCAACAAGTATATGGAGCTGGGTTTATTGTTTCAACAAATACTTTCATTAAAGGAACAAGAAGGGCTTTAAAAGGAGGCAAGAACTCAGAATACAAATTACCTAAAAACAAAAAGGAGCTTAAAAAAGTAAAACGAAGTATTAGGCGACTTCCACGAGTAAACCTTAGGAGTTATCTTACCGACGATAAAAAATTTGCGAGAATAAATGCTAAAGTCAAAGATGTTGGCGGCAAACAAATGCGGGTATTGAATGAAGAATTCAGCAAGTACATGGAAGCTAATGTAGATCCAAATTTAGTTGGATATCGAGTTACAGGAATGCCCTTTTTGGTGGATAAAACAAATGAGTTTTTGGCCAATAATATTGTACTGAGTTTACTCATTGCCTTTTTTGTTATTTCTCTGATTATGGGCATGTTGTTCCAATCATTTCGTATGATTATTATTGCCGTATTACCAAACCTATTACCACTTCTTGTTATAGCAGGTTTAATGGGTATTTTGGGGATAAGCATTAAAATATCAACTTCCATAATTTTTGCCATTGCATTTGGAATAGCAGTGGATGACACCATTCATTTTATGAGTAAATTAAGGATAGAGCTCAATAAAGGAAAATCTATAATTTATGCGTTAAAACGAACTTATTTATCTACTGGAAAGGCAATTATTGTGACGAGTTTAATTCTTTGTTCTGGGTTTTTAATATTAGTGGCTTCTGACCTTTCTAGTACATACTATATTGGTCTTTTAGTTTCAACGACGTTATTATTTGCAGTGCTAAGCGATTTGTTTTTCTTGCCTGTATTAGTTCTTATATTTTATCAAAACCCAGGTAAAAAAAGTAAAAAATATTTAAAAAAAGAATCAAAAAGAATTGCTAAAATTGAGAGCAAAACTAAAGATGATTAGCAAACAAATTTTTGGCACATCGATTGTATGTCGGTAGAATAAAATATTATATTCGTAATCTATTAAATGTCTTTATGAATTAAAACAAGGCAACCTAAAATTAAAAAAATGAAAAAATTACTTACCTATTCAACAATACTTTTAGCAGTATTTTCGCTTAGCCTAACAGGCTGTAAAAACAAAAAAATTACTCCTAAAAAAGAAGGCGAAGTTGAATTAAAACAATATTGTTCTGGACCGGATTTTTTCTCGAACAGCAAATATTTTCGCGCAAATTCAATTGGAGAAAGTATTGACCAAATGACGGCAAGAAAAAAGGCCTTGTCAAACGCAAAATCTAGACTTGCTGGTGATATTAATACTACCATGAAAGTTGTGAGTGATCAGTATGTAAAATCTTCTGAGTTTAATAATAAAGAAGAATTATTGGAACGTTTTGAAGAAAACGCTAGAACAGTTGTAAACCAAAGTTTAACTGGTATAAGAACTATTTGTGAGAAATACACTAAAACTACGGAAGGCAAATTCAAATGTTATTTAGCAATTGAATTGTCGGGAACAGATATCGTAAGTAAATACAACGAGAGATTGTCGAAAGACGAAAACCTTAAAATAGATTATAATTACGAAAAGTTTAAAGAAACTTTTGATGCTGAAATGGGAAAATTGGAAGATCAAAACTAATAATCTTTAAAACTCATTGAAATTTGAAGCCGCTTCTTCCGAAGCGGCTTTTTTTTGCCTTTTTCGAACTTATCGAATTTTGGCATATCTCTTTGGCAAAACGAACAAATTGACTCAAATCCCCGAAATAATAAAGGCTCACGTGTCTTATGCTAACCCTTATAAAATTACACGAGCACTTGGAGTTATTCTTGAACAAAGTGGTAAAACAAGATTAACAGCCTCCTCTAAATGGCAAAAAGTAAAAACAATTTCTGAAATCAACTATCCCAAGATAGAGATAAATCAAAAAACCGAATCATTTTTAAGCTCTCAAACTGCTGGAATAGCAAATGATAAAGCATTTTTAAAGAGTAAATTTTTTGGATTAAAAAAATTAAATGAATCTAGTTCAGAAGAGCTGTTTCAGTGGGCCGCTCATTCCTATTTAGCTTCATTAGTTTGGATGCCTTGGATATTCATATCTGAACATGTTATACTTAAACCAATTGACGATTTTACGGTTACTATTTCTTTAGCCCGTTTCCCAAATATAGTTGGTGAGTTCAGTTTTACCGAAGAAGCAAGAATTTCGCATTTTAAGGCTAATCGATATAAATTTGAAAATAACAATTTCCAAATTCAGCCATGGAAGGTGGATTACAGCAAGTACAACATAAAAAAAAGTTTCAAATTACCTACTCAATTAAAATGCTTTTGGGGTGAAAATGAAGAAGAATATCTTTATTTAGACTTAGAAAAAGTTCTGGGCTATACGGTTAAATAATCCGATTGATTATAATTTGGATCTCATTCTTTTTACTATTTCATTTACGGCAGGACAAACTACTGTATTTTCTAAAGTAATATCGAGTATTTCAATCATGTTTTTTCTATTGGTATGTGGGTATTCACTACAAGCTTTTGGCCGAACATCATAAACCTTACATTTGTTGTCTTCTGCCAGAAATGCACAAGGAGCCTTTTGTAAAACAAAATCTCCATCCTCATCCATTTCAAGGTATTTTAGAATAAAATCGCCTACTTTTATTTTTAAATAACTTGAAATTCTACCAATATCTTCTTGTAAAAAAATCGGACTGGTAGTTTTACAACAATTGGCACATTCTAGACAATCTAGCTCCTTAAAAACGGCTTTATGTTCGTCATGAAAGTCAGAGTCAACATCCGATTTTGACTGTCGCAACTGTTCCAAAAATGCAGCATTTACTTTCTTTAAGCTCAACGCTTGTTCGGCAGATTTTTTTGGTGACTTCAACATTCTAATAAATCAAAAGTGAGAGAACTTTTTACTTCACCATTAATGCGAATTGAAATTTCATGTTTCCCTGTGTAATGTTTTCTTGTAGTTAAATCTGCAAAAGATTGATATTTATTGAATTTTCTTTCTGTATTTCCTTCTATTTCAAATTCTGAAAGTTGGAACACTTTGGTTGAACTTCCTTTCTTTTTTTGAAAATCAATAAGGTATTCCACTCGTAGTTTATTTGCCGATTTACTTTTATTTTTAATGGTAAAGGAAAAGTTAATCCTCTCCCCTATTTTTATGGATTTTTCTTGAGTGATAAAATTCCTAACTTCAATTAAAGTAGGGGGCCCAAAGCCAAACATTTGCAAAGCAGTAGGATTGGCATTTTTTAAAAGTCCTCGCAATCCTTTTTTAACAATCCATTTAGCGTATTGGTGATTTTCCCTCATCCAACGAGCTGAAGTTTGAAGAGCAAGATCAGCATGATCTTTTGATATGTCGTTTAAATTATTTGCAACACTTTTTCTTACATATAATGAATCGTCATTTTTTAGAATTTCTAATATTTCTAAAACCGGTTTTGGATCATCAATTGCAGCCTGGAAATTCCCTCCCCATGGCAATCTCGGCCGACAACCTTCACTAGACAAACGTCTTACGTGTTCATTTTTACTCGTAGCCCATTTTTTCATTTCTCCTAATGTCCTTTTAGGGTTTTCTTTTAAAAATGGCCGAATAGCAAATTCCCCGGTACTTCCTTGGGTAATTTTTTCTAACGTATTTATGGATGTTTTAAAGTCATTTAATCCGTGAAATTCAATAAAAGTTGGCAATGGCATTTGTTCAAATCCGATGGGTAAATCTTCGCTTACTTTTTCTAAAATTACACAGGCCTTTTTGTAGTCTGAAGGTAAAAAATCTTTTAAAGAAACTGCAATGTGACTTATTCTTTCTTTCAGTTCTTTATCCTCCCAATTTTCATTTAAAACCTTACCTACGTATTGTTTAATATTAAATTCGGGATGGAATTTTATTGTAGAATCAGCAATTGCTTCTACTACTTTTGAATTGAATATGTTTTTTAGGGCTTCCATTAATTTGATATTTAATTGCGTCGAATAGGTAATAGGATAATGAGTTGTCCTATTATTTTAGCTCCATGAAATTTTAATTAACTAGGCTTAAGTAATATATATGGAAGAATAAAACCCGTTATAGAAAAACTTGTATTGCGAAAAGTGCATGGAAGTCTACTAAGTATTACCTATTTCAATATTTTCTTTATCAATCTTAGCTTATGAGAATACTTTTTAGTATCCACATTAAAGATTCCTTGGTGGTCAATTTTATCGATTCTTACTTTACCGCTTGCGTGAATAATCTCATTTTCTCCCAATAAGATCCCCACGTGAATTATACTTCCTTCTTCGTTATCAAAAAATGCTAAATCTCCATTTTCAGCTTCTTCTACAAAAGAAAGAGTTTGCCCAATTTCGGCTTGTTGATAGGCATCTCGAGGTAATTTTTTTCCGCCAATTTTGTAAACTAACTGGGTAAAACCTGAACAATCAATTCCAAAAGGAGAACGTCCTCCCCACAAATAGGGAGCGTTGACATACATCATAGCATTATCTACAATTTTCTCTCGCGAAATACCTGATTCACTTTTTACGGTCATTCCTGAAAACTCAAATACGTTTTCTCCCCAGCGGCATTTACCGTTTTCATAGTTGGGTAAGCTACTACCCATTAATAAGGGAATCATTGAATCTGTTTTAATGTCGATTCCAATTGCAGCCAAATCAATAGAAGTTGCCCAAGATTTACTGGTTTCAATGGCATCATAAACATCCTTGGTTACTTCAAAAGCTTGAATTCTGTCTATCCAACACTCGTATTTATCGTAAGCTAACCGAATTTTAACCCATTTAGCACGTTCTTCAATTATTTTGTAATGCTCACCAAACAGTATTTGAGTAACCATTTCCGAAGGATCGGAAGGCTCTTCCCTACCTGGAACAACACTTAATTGAGAAACACCGTATTTCATACTTGAACAAAGCAAATAAAAGGAATAATAGGTTCTAATACCATGAATATTCTGATTTTATACTCACATTTTTTTTAGTCATTTTTATGGAGTTTTCTGGCAGATGAATTTTCATTTATTCCAATAAAAAAAGGGGCGAAAATAATTCCCACCCCTTTTTTTAATATTGTGTTTTTCTTTTGTATTCAACTCTTAAACTGCTTCAATTATCATAGCAGAGGCGCCACCTCCACCATTACAGATAGCAGCACCGCCAAACTTACCACCGTTTTGTTTTAAAACATTAATAAGAGTAACTATAATTCTTGATCCAGAATTTCCAAGAGGATGACCAAGTGAAACAGCTCCACCATTTACATCTACTTTGGAAGGGTCTAATCCCAATTCTTTTGTATTTGCTAATCCAACTACAGCAAAAGCTTCGTTCAACTCCCAGAAATCAATATCTGAAACATTCATTCCTACTTTGGCTAAAGCTTTAGGAATTGCTTTTGAAGGAGCAGTCGTAAACCATTCTGGCTCCTGAGCTGCATCTGCATAGGAAGTAATTTTAGCAATAGGAGTATATCCAAATTTTGCAACTGCTTCGGCGCTTGCCAAAATCAATGCAGAAGCACCATCATTTAATGTTGACGCATTTGCAGCTGTAACCGTTCCGTCCTTTTGAAAAGCAGGTCGTAAAGCTGGAATTTTCTCCATTTTCACTGCTTTGTATTCTTCATCTTCTGAGAAAATAACTGGTTCTCCCCTTCTTTGTGGAACTTCTACAGGAATAACCTCATCATTGAATTTCCCAGCTTTCCATGCAGCTGCTGAGCGAGTGTAAGACTCAATGGCAAAAGCATCTTGATCCTCTCTTGAGAATCCTTTCTCTTTTGCACATAGTTCAGCACAATTTCCCATGTGAGTATCGTTATAAACGTCCGTTAGGCCATCTTTAACCATTCCATCAATCATTTTTATATCACCTAATTTAACAGCATTTCTACCCATCATATAATGAGGAACAGAACTCATGTTTTCCATTCCACCTGCAACTACAACTTCATTATCACCAGCTATAATTGATTGTGCAGCAAGGCTTATTGCTTTCATACCCGAAGCGCACACTTTATTTACTGTAGTACACGGAACTTGGTTACTAATACCAGCAAACATAGACGCTTGACGAGCAGGTGCCTGTCCTAAGTTAGCGGACATTACATTGCCCATAATAACTTCATCCACATTGTTTGGATCTACATTTCCTTTTTCAAGCGCGCCTTTAATTGCCGCGGCACCTAACTTAGTTGCAGGTACAGATGCCAAACTTCCTAAAAAACTTCCTATTGGTGTTCTGACTGCTGATACTATAAATACTTCTCTCATATCTAACGATTTTATTTCATATTTTGGAATTGCAAAAGTAAGCCTTTCCTTACTTTACCAAAAGAAGGAATTACCCTACTTTCGTCAGCTAGTGTATGAATGAGTTTCTAAATAAATTACGCCACAGTCAAGATCTCTTTTTTAAAGGGTTTGTACTTCTATTTGCCCTAGGCATCATAGTATTTTTAATGCCCAAAGAAGGGAAATTCAAATACGAGTTTCAAAAAGGAAAACCATGGCTGCACGAAAATTTGTATGCCCCTTATGATTTTGCCATTATTAAATCAGATGCTGAATTAATAAAAGAAGAACAGGCCATAAGAAATAATACAAGCTTGTATTTTGTTCTAGATAAAACCGTCGAAGAAAAAGCACTTTATAATCTCAATACCAGCCTTCTTGCTCAATTAGACACTTTGAAGGTTAGGGAACATAAAAAATACATAGAAATTGTTTCTTTAGCTACAAAACTCCTAAACAATGTTTATTCTCAAGGTATCATTCAGCCCATTGAAAATAGAGAATTAAAGAACGATGATTTAATTACATTAATATCTGTAAATGAAACCATTGAAGGGGAAAAGGGGAGTTTTATGACCGTGAAATTGGCAAGTGAATATTTAAGAAATGAATCGCAAAAGTTAAAACAAGGAAGTCGAGAAATTCTTCAAAATTTAATTCTTGATAATTTACACCACAACGTTTTATATGATGAAACTACCACTGAAAAAGTATTGAATGATAGACTAAGTAAATTATCTAAAACCAAAGGAAAAGTAGAAAAAGAGCAATTAATAGTAAGTAAAGGACAAGTTGTAAATGACGAGTTATGGCTTCAATTACAATCCTTGAAAATAGAATATGAAATAAAAAAAGGAAGCGAAAAAAACTTCTATTTTATTATTGCCGGGCAAGTTTTAATTGTGGGAATGGTGTTCTTGGTAATGGTTCTATTCCTGAGTCTTTTTCGTCAAAAAATAATAAATGTCAATAATCGGGTAATGTTTATTGTGGTGAGTTTTACCCTTACGGTACTAATGGGTATGATCCCGCTTTACTTTGAGCAAGTTCCAATTTACGCTTTGCCTTTTTGCATATTGCCTATTCTTATAAAATCATTTTACGACGAGTTGCTTGCTTCGTACATTTACTTTTTGGCCATTATTCTTATTGGATTTTATGCACCTAACGGTTTCGAATTTGTTTTCTTACAAGTAATTGCCGGACTTATTGCATTATTTTCTTTAGTCAGTTTAAGAAAGAGATCTCAACTTTTAACCACGGTTTTCATTATTTTCCTTTCTTATTCTGTGTCTAACTTGGCCATACTAATTGTTCAAGAAGGGAATTGGCAAAACATAAAGATTGAAAATTTCTATTGGTTTGGTGCAAGCGCTATACTTACACTTTTAGTGTACCCTCTAATATACATTTACGAAAAAATATTTGGATTTCTTTCCGATGTTACACTAATGGAAATTGCAGATACTAATTCGCCTCTTTTGAGAGAACTTGCAACTAAAGCACCTGGTACTTTTCAGCACAGTATGCAGGTTGCAAATTTGGCAGAACGCGCCATTTTAAAAGTTGGTGGAAACCCTCTTTTAGTAAGAACTGGCGCTTTGTATCACGATATTGGTAAAATGCTAGCTCCTCATTATTTTATTGAAAATCAAGTCGGAGGTATAAATCCACACGATGATTTGGAACCAAACGAAAGTGCTAAGATTATTATAAACCATGTTCTAAAGGGAATAGAAATGGCCAAGAAGAATAATTTACCCGAAGTTATTATAGATTTTATCCGATCGCATCATGGAACAAGTACTGTAAAATATTTTCTATACCAATACAAAACCCTTCATCCTGAAAAAAAGATTGATACAGGCGATTTCACTTACCCTGGCCCTATTCCTTTTAGTAAAGAAACAGCAGTTTTAATGATGGCTGATGCATGTGAAGCTGCTTCACGCAGTTTAAATGAATATAATGAAGAATCTTTGAGTAGTTTGGTCACAAATATCATTGACGGACAAGCAAAAGAAGGACAATTTGCAAATGCTGACATCACTTATAAAGATATTTCAGTCATTAAAAGTATCTTCATCAATATGTTACAGAACATTTACCACGTAAGAATCGCTTATCCAAAATCCGCTTAAATAAGCTAAGTAAAACAGCGAGTTTTCCTTGTGCAAGTTGCAATTAATTTTACTTTTGCGCAGCGAATTGGAGAGGTGCCTGAGTGGCCGAAAGGACTTGTTTGCTAAACAAGCGTACCTTAACGGGTACCCGGGGTTCGAATCCCCGTCTCTCCGCAAAAGTTAAAACCTCAAGTTCGAAAGAGCTTGAGGTTTTTTATTGAAACAAACTCGAGCTTGCTCGATAGTGAAGTTTCAATAAAAAATCTCAATTTCGTGAAACGAAAGGAGGTTTTAAAATTTGCAGCCCCCTCCCAGGAAAGCGACCAAAGGGAGCAATCCCAAATCATTGAATAAAATCTAAAACAAACTCGAGCTTGCTCGATAGTGAGGTTTCAATAAAAAACTAAAAATTCCGAGAACCAATTACATCTTTAAACTACATTCGCCTTAATGTTCCAACGGTATTATACAATTTTAGGGATAACTAGTCAATCCGGATCCGAAGAAGTAAAGAGAGCCTACAGAAAGTTGGCTAAAAAATACCATCCGGATGTTAATCCAGATCCTGCAGCAACGCAAAAGTTTATAGAAGCAACCCAAGCTTATGATCGTGTTATAGAAAAAATAAAACGTCCATCGCACTATAAATACACTTATACAAAAGCTGCGTATCACAAAGCGTCAAAACGAAAAAACACTAGAAAAGAACATCCCGCGGATAGAGGAAGGAGGTATTCAAAAATGAAGTACAAAAAGTACAAACAAAAAAGTACAGCATTTACGGATACACATAATTTTTGGATATACAGAAGCTATTATTACGGCATGCAAATATTTATTTACGTATTAATGGCAACTATTGCTGGCTTGACTTTGGTAGCTGCAATTGATTCCTGGAACCCAGTATTGCTTTCTATTTTTGCTGCTACCGCATTTGTATTTACCAAGTCGGCAGGTTTTTTTAAAAATTGGAAAAAAGACTTTAAAAATGTGTTTGACGATCAGTAGTATTTCGATGGAATTTCAAATAAATCACAAAACTATTTACTAATCCACGTCCCATTCTTTAGAGCTTCTGTAAACAGTTCCTCGAAATACAGCAACTTTTTTACCGTCAGATTTTACTATTTCTACTTCGTAAACACCAATTTTAAAACTACAAGAAACTTCTTTGGCGTGAGCAATTATCTCATCTCCTTCGGTACAAGAATTTATATAATGAATCGAGTTCTCAACCGACAAACACTTTCTGCCATGAGAATTGGCGGCAAAGGCAAGTGCAGAATCGGCGAAGGAAAAAGCAATTCCACCATGTAATATCCCAAAACCATTTAGCATTTCTCCCCTTACTTTCATTTTAAGAGAACTCACTCCAAGACCATCTTTTATCCTTTCGATTCCTAGCCATAAAGAAAATGCATCATTATCGAGCATCTCCTCTGTAATCCTTTTCGGAGTATTTTTGTTCATTTCATATTTTATTTCCCAAAAATAAGCCATCTTAAACAGTAAGTTTGTAACTGTTTTAAACAAATGAATAATATCAAAATTGGGCTTTTAATCCTTAACTTTTTCTTCTTTGTTAAAAGCGGAAACTCCCAACATATTGGTGCTGCAACTGACAATTATGTAACAACACAAAAAGTTATATATAATCCAGCTTCTATTGCTGACCCTAAGCCTTTTTCAGATACAAGAATTGTTGGTATTTCTCAACTACTGCAGAATAATTACATTTATTTTCCAAACGCAAATTTCACTAATGAGCCAATAAGGCCGCTCGACAATTACGATCCTTCAAAAAAATACAGTGTGTATTCAGAAACAGATGTTTATGGCCCTGCTTATACAAGAGCAATAAAACATAGAGCTTTTAGCATAAATATTAGAGTTAGAAATCACGTTATTGCTCGAAGAGTTCCTTCAAGTATTGCGAAATTTGCATTTGAAGGACTAAAATACAAGCAATTACATAACGACGTTTTCGACGAGAAACGATTCATGATTAAAAACATGGCTTGGGGAGAATTAGGGTTATCCTATGCTCAAATAGTTCAACGAAAAGGTAATTCTATTCTTACAGCAGGTGCTACGCTCAAAATATTAAACGGAATTTCCAACATTTCATTTATTGGAAAAAAATTAAAATATTCGGTAGATTCAAATGACCTTGATGCTCTGAATTATGAAGGTAGATTGGCTTTAACGGTTCCTGGTGCGAATAAAGGATGGGGAACTGGGGTTGATATAGGTGTTGAATACAAAAGAATGTTCAAAGACAATAATGCGCACC
>Ga0307998_1001706_pt1 | contig 11680 bp, 9 predicted proteins | sample Davwhametageno37_FD_203147 | JGI IMG/M metagenome (GOLD analysis project Ga0307998, IMG submission 203147) | Marine microbial communities from Davis Island wharf, Antarctic Ocean - #37 | ecosystem: Environmental > Aquatic > Marine > Unclassified | place: Antarctic Ocean: Davis Island wharf...
GATATTAGCTGATATCAGGGCCTCAGCCAAAGCATCAGATAAGACAGCCGTTTGTATCGTACTGAAACAACGCAGTAGTTCAGGGAATTATGGGCTAGTATGCAATCTGGGGAAGCAGGTGGCGGTGCTGTCGGACAAATGAGAGCTCGCATCAGACTGCTGGCGGAGGTGTTGTATGATAAACGAGATTAGACATAGGCGACACTTCGCTTTACTGAATTGCGTTTACCATAAACCCACCCTCGCCAAATGAGCGTCTGAGTAAAGGCTTTAGAGTTGCTGATATTGACGCCTCAGCGCAAGCATCACACAAAACGCACGCCTGTATCTCGCTGAAACAACGCGGTAATTCACGCAATTATGGGCTAGATTGCAATCTGGGGAAGCAGATGGCGGTGCACTGACAATAGATTAAAAAGACATTTCTTGTGAATTTGTATTAACTCAAGCCGCCGTATTCTTTACGCTATCGATAATACGTCTGAATTACTAACGCAAACATCGGCCAGAAACGGTGCCATCAAAAGGCAACGAGAACCACCATCGATGCATCAGAAGGAATTCTTTTCATCGGCAAGGGCTCGAAAGAACCAGCGTTGGAAGATCACCAATAAGAAAAGCGGAGGTAAAATAGACAAGACAATCAAAGCCATACCTGTCCCGCTTTCTTGGCCAATTAAACGAATGCCCCGCACAAGTGTATAATGTCTTTCGTCCGTGCTGATCATTAATGGCCAAAGGTATTGATTCCAGCCAACCATGAAGGTCACAACGAAAATCGCGCCGCCTCGTTTCCATGACAGCGGTAGGATGAAATCGACGAAAAAGTGGACAGCGCCTGCCCCGTCCAGCTTGGCTGCTTCAAGGTATTCATTCGGGAACGTGAGAAATAGCTGGCGGAAAAATAGCGTGCCGAGCGCTACGGCCAAGGTGGGAAGGATCATTCCAAGATGGGTGTTAATCAGGCCAAGTGCGTCAGTGACAAGGAAGGTCGTGATAAAGCGGCTTTCTAGCGGTAACAATAACGTCGAAAGAGTGAGCCAAAACAGAAAATTTGCAGCCGGGAATCTGAAATAGGTCATAGCATAGGCCGCAAACAGCGAAAAAGTCGTGGTCAGGAAGGCCACACCAAGCGCTAAGATGAATGAATTTTTCATCATATCCAAGGCCGTAATCTGATCTGTGAACCCTGCGGCTAAAGTCAGGACACGGGTAAAGTTTTTCCCTCCCTCAACGCCTGGCCAAAGTTGCAGACCAGTGTCGCTCAAAAGGGATGTTTCATGGGTTGAAGAGACGAAGATCAGAACGATCGGCAGGATCAAGAACGCCACTCCTGCAAGCAAAATCACGTGGTTTCCGATACTGCACAAATTTTGTCTGCGCACCAAATTCATTCTTTGAAAGCAGTCTCGGAAATGCCAAGAAGTTCGTCATAGATGTCAGGGGAGCCTACAATCACGCGCCCGCCGTTTTCCAACATATCAACCGCACTTTGCACCTCGATACTACCTCCAGCTTCAGAAATTAGCAACTGTCCTGCGAGGCAATCCCATGCGTTCATGTGAGCTTCAGCGTAACCGATCAAGCGACCTGCCGCGACATAGGCTAACATCAAGCCGCCCGATGCGTTACGAAAGAAAATACCGCCACGCTGGGACAACTCCGTGATGAGGTCGGCGGCCATGTTCGTGGCTGTGCGTCCATTCATGCCCACACCAACACTGCCGCTATTCAGGCCCGATGTGCGTGCGACGTATAGCTTGGCATTCCCCACGAAAGCGCCCTGCCCCTTCGCACCCCAAAACATCTCATTCGTCGGCGGCTCAAAGATCACACCTACTTTGGTTTCATCGCCTTGGACGCAAGCCAAGATCACACACCATTGCGGAATTCTGGCCACGAAATTGGCGGTGCCGTCGATGGGGTCAATCACCCAAGTCCAGCCCGATTTCGATTCCACGTTCGCATGTTCTTCGCCCACAATCCCATCGTCTGGAAACTGGGCTGCTATCTGTGCTCGCACAAAGGTCTCAACCTCAAGATCAGCATTTGAAACCATATCTTGAACGCCTTTGGATTGGATGTCCAAAGCAGAAATATTGTGGAAAAATTCTAGCGCCATGGCACCTGCGTCGCTTGCGATTGTCTTGGCGGCCTCTAAATGGGCGTTGGTCATATCAACCGTTCACCGGTGTCTTTACGAAAGACAAACGCGGTAGACGGATCGAACCCAAGCTGCAATTTTTCGTCGAGTTCTGGCAGCATTTCTTTGTCCCCCTTCAGGCAAATTTCCAACTCTTCACCCTGGTTATCAACGGCATTGCTCAAGGCACCATAGATCAGGGTTTCACCGCCATGCCGCTCGACCAAATCGACGCGCATTTCAAACTGACCGCTTGGATTTTTGTCCATAACATCAGGCCGGATGCCCAACACAAGGTCGGTGTTTTCGGGCAAGCCAGTGAAACCTGACAACTCTAGCGGGCCGTTGTTCAAGGTTTGACCATCGAATGTCACTGGGATCAAATTTATCGCTGGAGCACCAATGAAGGAGGCGACAAAAAGGGTTTTGGGGTTGGTATACAGCTCCATCGGCGCACCCATTTGTTCGACGCGGCCCTCGTTGATCACGGCTAGCCTGTCAGCAAGGGTCATGGCCTCGGTCTGGTCGTGGGTCACGTAGATCGAGGTGACATTCATGCGGCGCTGCAATTTTTTGATCTCGATGCGCATCTGCACACGCAACTTGGCGTCAAGGTTTGAAAGCGGTTCGTCGAACAAAAACACACTGGGTTCGCGCACGATTGCGCGGCCCATTGCAACACGCTGACGTTGGCCGCCAGATAGCTGGTTGGGTTGCCGTTCAAGGAAAGCATCAATCTTTAGCATCTTGGCCGCGTCGTTCACCTTTTGGTCAATCTCCGCTTTAGGCATTTTGCGGTTTTTCAAGCCGTATGACATATTTCCACGCACACTCATATGCGGATAAAGCGCGTAGTTTTGGAACACCATCGCCACATCGCGCTCGGACGGTGAGACATCGTTAATCAAGCGCTCACCGATGGAAATATCACCACCCGAGATTCCCTCAAGCCCCGCAACCATCCGCAACAACGTAGATTTGCCACAGCCAGAAGGGCCGACGAACACAATCAACTCGCCACTTTTGATATCCATGTCTACGCCGCGAATGGCTTCAGCCCCGTTAGGGTAGGTCTTGCACACGTCTTTAAGAGTTACACTGGACATTATTTCTCACTTTCGACGAGGCCCTTAACGAACCAGTTTTGGAATATTAGGACGACCAGAACCGGCGGTAGAGTTGCCAGAATTGTCATTGCAAATGCCTTTTGGAATTGTGGAATTGTTCCACCTTCGCTGAGGACTTGGTAGATTTGTTTGATGCCAATGACCAAGGTGTAGTTCTCTTCCTTGGTGGTCATAATTAGCGGCCAGAGGTACTGGTTCCAACCCACAACGAACATGATGATGAGGATCGCGGCGATCATGGTTTTGCTAAGTGGCACAAGGATGTCCTTGAAAAACCCCCATGCAGTTGCCCCATCCAAACGTGCAGCCTCTAGCAATTCGTCGGGTACGGAGCGGAAGAACTGGCGAAAGAAGAACGTGCCAGTCGCAGACGCAATCAACGGGATGATCAGACCTGCCCGCGTGTCCAAAAGCCCCAAGTCCGCAACGACCTTATAAGACGGGATAATCCGCACCTCCAAAGGCAATAGCAACGTCATGAAGATGACCCAGAACAACGGGACAGCAAAGCGGAAGCGAAAGTAGACGATGGCGTAAGCCGCCAGCATAGAGACAATCACCTTGCCCACTGCGAAGCCGATGCCAAGGATTAAGCTGTTCTTTAGCATGGCGATGGCGGTCACCTTCTTCATCACGCCACCTTCAGCAAAGAGCACCTCTTTGTAGGTCTTTAAAAAATTCCCACCGGGCCAGAATTGCAGACCTTCGCGCAAAATAGTTTCAGGCGCATGTGTTGAAGTTGCGAAAGCGATCCAAACCGGTAAGGTCATGAACATCGCGCCACAGATCAGGATGATATGGGTTGAGATGCGTGTACGCTCCATCAGTAATGCACCTTCTTCTCAATGAACCGGAACTGGATCACTGTTAGGCCTAGAACCAATAGCATCAGCACAACCGATTGCGCTGATGAACCACCGATGTCTGCACCACGGAAGCCATCTTGGAACACTTTAAACACCAATGTTGTGGTCGCCCCGCCCGGCGCGCCTTGAGTGGTTGTGTCGATGATCCCGAAGGTTTCAAAAAACGCATAAGTGATATTGATGACCATCAAAAAGAACGTGGTCGGTGCCAGCAAAGGGAAGGTGATCGTCCAAAAGCGGCGGAACGAGCTTTTGCAATCAAGGATAGAAGCTTCGTTGACCGACTTGGGGATACCCTGCAACCCGGCAAGAAAGAAAATGAAGTTAACGCTGACCTGTTTCCAAACCGAGATCAGGATAACAACAAAGCTTGCGTCTGCCGCTTGCAACTTGTGGTCAAAATCAAAACCAATGGCGTTCATGAGGCCGTAAAGATCACCAATCAAAGGGTTGAACATCAAGTTGCCCATTAAGCCTGCAACCGGCGGCGCGATGGCATACGCCCACATCAGCATCGTTTTATATGTACTCGCGCCGCGAATAACCTCGTTGGCTTTTACTGCCAAAAGCAACGCCAAACCCAGCGAAAGGAACGTCACAAGCATCGAGAAAATAATCGTGAAATTGAACGCCTGCAACCATGCCGCCGTGAAGATCGTGTCAGAATAATTGCGAAACCAGACAAACCGTGAGGACAGGCCGAAGGCGTCCTCTAACAGGAATGACTGGTAAACCGCTTGCCCAGCTGGCCACAAAAAGAAGATCACGATGATGATAATCTGGGGGGCGACAAACAGGTAGGGAATTGGGCTGTGCTCAAATTGAACGCGCTTCATGAAATAGAACTTTCAGATAAACGGAAAATTTGGCCAGCGGGACATTCTCCCGCTGGCCAAATGAGTTTTAATTCATGCTTGCGTTGAAACGATCAAGCAGCGCGTTGCTCTCTTTTTCCATCGCATCAAAAGCTTCATCCACTGTGGAAGAGCCAGAGAAGATGTTGTCAAACTGCTTATACATCACTTCGCGGATTTGCACGTAAAAGCCCAAACGGTAGCCTTTGGTCCATTCACCTCCACGCCGCGTTAGCTGCGTGATGCCCACTTCCGCGTCAGGTGTGCTCTCGTAGTAGCCGTCCGCTTTTGCAAGTTCGTAAGCCGCGTTGGTGACAGGTACATAGCCCGTTTCTTTATGCCAGAAATACTGCATCTCAGGACTGGTCAGGAAAGCCATGAAGTCCGCGACACCTGCGTTTTCTTCAGCCGGTTTGCCAGCCATTGCAAACAGGGCTGCACCACCGATGAATGTACCATAAGGCTCGTCGGTAACTGATTTCCAATAAGGCAATTCCGCCGCACCAAATTCAAACTCGGCTGATTTTGCCAGGCCACCGAAAGAGCCGGAAGAACCCAACCACATAGCCACTTTCTTTTGCACAAACGCGTCTTGGTTGTCGCCCCATGCCCGGCCGTAGAAGCCGTAATAGTCTGCGTCCAGCCATTCCTTGACCTTACCCCAATGCATCTTCATCGCATCGTTGTTGTAAAGAATTTCAACGTCGGTGCTGTCATATCCATTGTTACTCGTCGCCAATTGCAAATTATGGCGCGAGTGGAAGTTTTCCGAGAAAATCCATGGGCTGTGGCTTTGAGCAAGCGCCTGATAGCCAGCGTCCTTGAGCTTGGGGGCCATCGCCTCAAACTCTTCCCATGTCGCTGGCGGCCCGTCGATGCCAACCTCAGCAAGGATGTCTTTATTGAAATACAATAGAGGCGTAGATGCATTGAACGGCATGCCAATCATTTTGTCGTCGCTGTCAGCGTAGAAGTAGCGCACGCCTTCGATATAGTCTGCGCTGTCAAAGTTCTCCATCAAGTCAGCGACAGGGATAGTAGCACCTTTAGCGTTGATGATTGTAGCAGCGCCCGCGTCAAAGATCTGGATGATGTTTGGTTGTTGTTTGGCGCGGAAGGCCGCGATGCCGGCGGTCATGGTGTCCTCATAGCCGCCTTTGTAGGTGGGGACCAAGTTGAAGGTGTCTTGGCTGGCATTATATTTAACCGCGATTTCTTCGACCACTTCGCCCAATCGTCCGCCCATTGCGTGCCACCATTGAATATCAGTTTGTGCAGCAGCGGGGATCGCTGCTGTCATCATACCTGCCGTTAGCAGTGTTAAAATTTTCATATACATCACCCTTTCTAGGTTTTCCAAACATCTTCAGTATTTGTTTTTAAATGTGGGAAAGTAACTTCAGGCTGGCATGGCATCAGAATTCTTCCCCAAACATATCATAGCATCCATTTTGAAAGTTGCCGTGTCAACTGCTCAATTCAGCTTCCGTCGACCAAGACGAGCTAGGTGCTATTAAAGAATCGAGCAATTGCTATATTCGCAGGTGCTTTTCTCGGACATTTTCGAATTAGGGAGAGACGGATAGGAGTAAAGGCATGGGAGTTGACAGCACTTGGGTTATTGAAATAATAATATCGCTCTTAGAAAGCTGGAATATTAATGCTCTTAATGATCGAACTTGTCGGGGCAATCGGTCTATTGCTTTTCGGATTGCGTCAAGTACGCAACGGAATGATGCGAGCGTTCGGAACCAGTCTCAAACGTCTCGCTCGTCGCACTGAGGGACGGGTCCTCCCGACGTTCTTGGTAGGACTGTTGGTTGCGGTGCTGCTTCAAAGCAGTGCAGCAACCGCAATGATTTCTGCAACGTTTGCGGCACAGAGTGCGATCAGCGCAGCGACAGCTTTCATCACCATATTAGGTGCTGACGTTGGCACGTCCATAGCAGCGCTTATCGCGTCTCAAAAGATCACGGCTGTTTCACCCTTGCTGATCGCCGTGGGGTATTTCGGTGGCCACTCTGCCACGACACCACGCACGATTGGTTTGTTCAAATCAACCATGGGGATAGGTTTGGTCCTCTTAGGGCTGTTTCTTATTGGGGTAACCGCCTTGAAGATTAGTCAGCTAGAGGACTTCGCTACAATCCTAAATATCTTTGCCAAACAACCGTTCCTTGTTTTAATCTTAGGCGCCTTGATTTCGTACCTGGCGCATTCTAGCCTTGCAGTGATATTGTTGACAGTTGGCCTTGCGGATGCTGGAGTTCTTGATCTTCAAGCAAGCCTCTTCATGGTGCTTGGGGCCAATATCGGTAGTGGCATGTCGCCTGTGATAGCCCATTGGCAATCCAGTATGGCCGCCCGCGTTCCGCTTGTGGCCAACTTTTACGTACGACTTGTTGGCGTCGCCATCGCGACCGCTATCGTCATACTGGCGTGGCCCCTGCCCCAATTTGGGTTTGATACCAAGACACTGCCGCTGGTGATTCACCTTGTACTAAATATGGCCGTTGCCGTGATCGGCATTCTTGGCGCGAAGGTCTGGGTTGGCCTTGCGACCGCGTCGGTATCAGACGATGCGGCCAACGTGGACGAAGTGCAACCCAAGCATCTAGACGCCTCCGCTCACGAGACACCTTCCGTAGCACTTGCCTACGCCAAACGCGAAGCCTTGCGGATGGCTGATATCGCCCAAACGATGGTGCGCAACGTCGCCCCAATTTTGCAAACGGGCGACACCGACCTTCAAACCACAACCAGCAATTTGGATGAAGGGCTAGATACGCTTTTTGACGCCATCAAAATTTATATGGCACAAACTATGCAGCATCAGCTTTCCCAACAAGAAAGCCAACAAGCCCAAGACCTTCTGGCATTCATCACAAACATGGAACACATCGGCGATATCGTTGACTGCGATCTGCTGGTTTTGGCCCGTAAAAAAGCATCCCGCCAGATTGATTTTTCCAGTGAAGGCATGGCTGAAATCAACGACCTGCATGAAAGTGTTTGCTTGAACTTCGACCTTGCTGTGAACACCTTCCTCACCTACGATCCTGATCTTGCCAAACAGCTTTATGATGCCAAGGCGAACGTGCGTGAGATCGAAGCAGGCTCCATAGCGACCCACATAGATCGCATTGGGTCCGGCCAATCAGACAGCATTGAAAGCAGTGACTTGCATTTGGATGTGCTGCACGGACTGCGCCGTATCAACGGCCACCTCACCACAACAGCATACCTTGTCCTAAAAGCCGCCGGAGAGACACCGCGAACCAAGTGGAAAAAAACTAAGGTCTAGGTTTTGAAGCGTCTTTGTACACGCAAGATACGAAATTGATTATTACAGGTGAGAAAAATGCCCAACCAAACTAAATCCGTAGATATTTTTGTTATTGGCGGCGGCATCAATGGCTGTGGTATTGCGCGTGATGCTGCCGGACGTGGATATAGTGTTTCACTGGCCGAAATGAACGATCTAGCTTCCGCGACATCCTCCGCTTCAACCAAACTTTTCCACGGTGGCTTGCGCTACTTGGAGTTTTTTGAATTTCGTCTGGTCAAAGAAGCCCTGATCGAACGCGAAATTCTTCTTAAGTCCATGCCACATATCAGTTGGCCAATGCGGTTTGTTCTACCCTTTCATAAAGACATGCGGTTTGAGGGCGACACGCCTGTTTCAAAGCTCCTTTCATTTGTGATGCCGTGGATGAAGGGCCGCCGCCCCGCATGGCTTATTCGTCTGGGGCTGTTCCTTTACGACAACATGGGTGGCAGAGATATATTACCGAGCACGAAGACGTTAGACCTGCGTTCCGGCATCGAAGGTAAGCCTTTGGATGCCAAGTTCGAAAAGGCTTTTGAATACTCCGATTGTTGGGTCGAAGACTCTCGCCTTGTTGTTCTTAACGCGCGAGATGCTCATGCAAAGGGCGCGGAAATTAGGGTTCAAACAAAGGTTCTCTCTGCAATATTTGAGAATGATTTGTGGCATGTCGTAACCCAAAACTCAGATGGGAAAGAGGAGACTACCATTGCCAAGATGATTGTGAATGCAGGTGGGCCATGGGTCGAAGTCATCATTCGCAACACCATTCGAATGAACTCTACAGAACGAGTGCGCCTTGTTCGGGGCAGCCATATCGTCACCAAAAAGCTTTATGAACATGACAAGTGCTATTTCTTCCAAGGCGAAGATGGGCGCATCATTTTCTCAATCCCATACGAGGATGATTTCACGCTTCTGGGCACCACGGATGCGGACCACGACGATTCGAGCATTAAGCCAGTTTGCACACCCGAAGAGTCATGCTATTTGATCGATTTTGCAAACCAGTACTTCAAGAAAACCCTAACCCATGACGACATAGTCTGGAGCTACTCAGGTGTCCGCCCCCTTTATAATGACGGTGCCAGTTCGGCCACGGCGGCAACAAGGGATTACGTACTAAAGGTAAATCACTCAGCTGGTGGACCCGTCTTGAACGTGTTTGGAGGCAAAATCACCACCTACCGTCGTCTAGCAGAATCTGCATTGGAGCTCATCGACGATGAATTCAAAACTCAGACTAATAAATGGACGGCAGCGGCGTCGATGCCTGGGGGGGATTTCCCAGTAGAAGGCATAGAAGACCTACGCATCGAATTGGCAGAAGCCCTACCATTTTTACCCACTAAAACAGTTATTCGCTTGGTCAAGCAATATGGCTCTGAAGCGATGGCGATCTTCAAAGATTGCAACACTTTTGAATCCTTGGGAAGCAATTTTGGAAACGGGGTCTTCCAATGCGAACTTGATTGGGCAATCGCAAACGAATGGGTGACCCAAAGTGAAGATTTTCTTTGGAGGCGATCCAAACTTGGCTTGCGCTTCAGTCCAGCTGAAAGGAAAGAAGTTGACGAATATATTCTTCGTCAAGTTGAGAACAAGCATCAAATTGCTGATACAGCCTAAATCTAGGTACTCTGCGACACACCTATTTTAGCATCAATAGGCTTACATCTAATAGATCAATCTATTCGGACTGGACTTCTGTTCTGCCGTAAGCCTGTGTGTTGCTACGCCCAAAGCTTCTTGGGCTTTGCTCAGTGAGCGAAGCCAAGGAGAGTATGAATGTGGAGGCGGACGTTCTATCACCTTCAGAGGGCTGCTGAGAGGGCAGAGAACAATGTGGCCGATAGCTTTATTATTGCTGCTAGGCGGTTGGTGAAGGTGGGGTGACGCAAACATTGGCCCAAAACAGTTCCACCAAAACCAGATCGTTTCATGGTTTACGTCAACGCCCCACTCATGAAAAAGTCCTCCAAATTATGAAGAGAAAGCCAGAAACGAACATACAGCATTACTGCAAGTCAGATGACTTCAGGGCTGGTTTTAAAGTAGTGAAATGGAGAGTTTTTTGGCATTCGACGATGTTACAAAGTAGCGCTACCCGTCCCAAGTAGACTAGTCTGACAGTGCCTTGCGAATAAAATCAAATTTGCTTATCGTTTTGAAAAATTACTAGTGCTAGAGGGGCATCCTATGAAGTACGTACCCAATGAACACAGGTACGATAAAATGGTTTATCGTAAATGTGGTAATTCTGGCCTAAAACTACCAGCAATTTCTCTGGGCCTTTGGCATAACTTTGGCGAGGACTTTCCTCATCAAACTAAAAAAGAGATTTGCCAAACTGCATTCGACAATGGAATTATCCATTTTGACCTCGCCAATAACTATGGGCCACCACCAGGAAGTGCAGAAACCGCCTTTGGGGACATAGTGAAAACCGAATTTTCTAACTTTAGGGATGAACTAATAATTAGCTCCAAGGCGGGCTATGATATGTGGCCTGGTCCCTATGGAGAATGGGGCAGCAGAAAATATATGATTGCTTCGTGCGATCAATCCTTGAAACGGATGGGCCTAGATTACGTAGATATATTCTACTCCCATCGCTTCGATCCAAATACACCACTTGAAGAAACTATGGGCGCACTTGACCACATCGTAAGATCCGGGAAAGCACTTTATATTGGTATTTCAAGCTACAACAGCCGACGCACTCGAGAAGCTGTGAAAATTCTAAATGAGCTAGGCACCCCCTGTTTGATCCATCAACCCAGTTACAATATGCTCAACCGCTGGATCGAAACTGATGGCCTACTTGATGCTCTAGATGAATTTGGCATTGGATCAATTGCATTCACACCACTTGCTCAAGGCTTACTGACCAATAAGTACATAAAAGGCGTTCCCAAAAATAGTCGTGCACTGCAGGAAAAAAGTTTAGACCAGAACATGATCACGTCAGAACTTGTGCAGAACTTAAATGACCTCAATGATCTTGCCCAAGGTCGAGGCCAGACATTGGCTCAAATGGCTCTGTCTTGGGTGCTGAGAGAAAATCGTGTCACTACCGCTCTAATTGGAGCTTCAACTTCAAAGCAAGTGGAAGATTGTGCCGGCGCAGTTAACAACCTCAACTTTAGTGAGCTTGAGCTATCAGAAATTGATCGCCTATCAGGGGACCACGGGATTAACTTGTGGGCTAAATCGTCTGAAACAGATTAATTTATATTAATGCACCTCATATTGACTGTGTGAGCGTTTTAAACGCTTCCTTATCACCATGTATTAGACTGATGCTCTTACAGTAGACCTGGAAGCTTTTACCTTCCCACCCTTTCTTTTCATTCCTGCAT
>Ga0307998_1001707_pt1 | contig 11680 bp, 7 predicted proteins | sample Davwhametageno37_FD_203147 | JGI IMG/M metagenome (GOLD analysis project Ga0307998, IMG submission 203147) | Marine microbial communities from Davis Island wharf, Antarctic Ocean - #37 | ecosystem: Environmental > Aquatic > Marine > Unclassified | place: Antarctic Ocean: Davis Island wharf...
GTCAATTTTTCTGTAAATATCATATCCAACAGCATTTTTGCAACTTGATGCATTCCAGGAAATAATAAAACGATTTTTCCCTGCTTCACTAGTGACGTTTTTTGGAGCTGGTCCGACAATTTTAATACCCAAGTTCATGAAATTTACTAAACGCACAGGGCTTCCATTGTCTTCTGCTTTAAAGTTCATTTGGTAATTCGAAGAACGAATATGATCGCAGGTAGTTTGCCAAATGAATGGAGATGATACAAATCCATTTTGGCCAACAGCAGGATTAAATAAAGCTCGTGATGAATTTAAAAAAAGCGGTTCTCCTGTTCCGGTTAAGGTAACGCTCTGAAAAATTGAATCTGTAGCAACGATATCTCTATTGATTCGCACTCCAGCCTCAACACATACGTCATCCGTTTCCTTAAATTGCGGTGGTGCATTGTTGCATTTGAGTACGTTAATTTGCATATCCCGAAGCACATCGCCAATCTTCAGCCAATTTCCTCTGCTATCTTTCCTGTATTCTGAAATAAGAATACAAGCATTATAAATACCCTCAAGTCCAGGGCCTTCCCAAGTTAAAGTTCCCGTGAGAGGGTCAATTTCAAATGTTGTTTGAGGGCAAACAGCCCTTGGAAAAGTATAGCCAGGAATCGGTTCACCATTTAATCCGTAACATACTGAAAGACTATAAGCTAAAGAATCACCATCAGGATCAACTGCACCCGGGTTGTGATAAAATGGATTACAAATACATGCATCATCAACTGGAGGAAAGGTTAGAACCGGAGAGTTATTTGAGCCAATCAATGGATTAATGACAAGCGTTGATCTAATAAAAAACGGAATACTTACAGATCTGGGAATATTTACCACTTGATCAACTCGGTTAGGGTCTTCCATGGTTATAATGTAAGTGGATGGTCCAGGATAAGTATGTTTTGTTCTATAAACGTTTTTTTGTATTCTTCCCGAGACAAGGATTTCGCCTTGACAATTGCAGCTAATATTAGGATCACATGGCGCTGAACTATTTATTCGAGGAATAGTATCGCTGTCACCATCTCCAAAGAATACTCCCAATTCACATCTATCTGCTTGGGTTGACCGAGGGTCAGTATAGGTCGTAATTGTTATCTCATATGAAAACCCATTGAGTTTACGATAAGTGATTTCTCCTGCTTTGTTGTGAGTTGCATTGGCGGTTGATATTTCCCCGAAAAAGGAAAACAAGAGCGCTGCAGCAAATAGATACCAAAAGTTTCTCACATAACAAACTTACCGATTATCAAGCTTCTAAAATGGAAAATAGGGTTAAATGAGTGGTCGGTATTTTTGACAATACTCTTGTTATATTCTATTTTTGGGAAAACTCCAAAAATGAGAATTGCTGTAGTAGAAGACGATGATTTTTACGGTAAATACCTGAAGCACATTATAGAAATGGTGCCGGAGTATACCGTAAGTCATTTTAAGAATGGAACAGATTTTTTCAAACAAGATCTTTCTGTTTTTGAAACGATAACCTTAGATTACAGCCTTCCAGATATGAGCTGCGAAGGTGTAATAAGCAAATTGAAGAAGCAAAATAATTCATCTAACATTGTTGTTGTTTCAGCACAAGAAGATGTTTCTACTGCGGTGAAACTTTTGCAGAGTGGGGTATATGATTATGTGGTTAAAAACGATGATACAAAAGAACGTATCTGGAATACGCTCAGAAATTTAACTGAAAAGCAATCCTTAGAAAAGGAGATAGAAACTTTAAGTGGTGAAGTACGGTCAAAGTATGATTTTAGACAAATCATCAAAGGATCTAGTGCCGAAATTGAACACGTATTTTCTGTACTTCAAAAGGCAGTAAAGTCCAATATTACTGTTTCAATTAGTGGCGAAACGGGAACTGGAAAGGAATTAGTGGCAAAAGCAATTCACTATAATTCAGCTTTTTCTAATAAGTCTTTGGTTACAGTAAACATGGCCGCAATTCCGTCAGAGCTTGTCGAAAGTGAACTTTTTGGCCACGAAAAAGGAGCGTTTACTGGTGCGGAAAACAAAAGGATTGGAAAGTTTGAAGAAGCAAATGGTGGTACAATTTTCTTAGATGAAGTTGCCGAATTAGGAATGCCTTTGCAAGCAAAGTTATTGCGTGTTTTGCAAGAGAAAGAGGTGGTAAGAGTTGGGGGAAACAAACCGATTACCTTGGACATGAGAATAATTGTTGCCTCTCACAAAAATTTATTGGAAGAAGTAGGAAAAGGAAATTTTAGAGAAGATCTGTATTACCGCTTAATGGGTTTACCTGTTCATTTGCCACCGCTTCGAGAACGTAAAAATGACATCATATTTTTGGCTAAATATTTCAGTGATCTGTTCGCAAAAGAAAATGGAATGCCTATTAAAAATATTGCCAAATCTGCAAGAGCGAAATTACTTAATCACTTTTGGCCTGGGAATGTGCGTGAGTTGAAAGCGGTAATGGAATTAGCAGTTGTAATGAGTGAAAGTGAAAGTATCGAGGCAATGGACCTTACCCTAAATTCGTCATCGACTGCGCCGCATATTCTTTTGGAGCAAAAAACCTTAAAAGAATATACTAACACTATTATTGAACATCACTTGGCAAAGCATAGTGGAAATGTTGTTAGAGTTGCAGAAAAGTTAGATGTAGGTAAATCAACTATTTATAGAATGATAAAAAATGGAGAAATTAAAGTGGTGTAATTATGAGTGATATTTATGATTTAACAGAAATAAGAGAAATGAGTGGTAATGATCAAGACTTTATTAAAGAATTGATTCAACTATTTGTAAAGAATAATATTGAATACCTTCAAGAAATAAACTTGGCAAACGAACAAAAGGACTGGGCGCAGGTTAAGTTTTTTGCTCATAAAATTAAGCCGTCTATTTTGGTGATTCACGCAGATATTTTAAAACAGCCAATTCTAGACTTAAATGAGTACGCTGGAAAGCAAATTAACCTTGAAATGATACCTGAATTACTTGATTTATTGAATGAGCAACTGCCTAATATTTGCGCCTCTTTAGAAAATGAAATTAAATGATTGTTAAATTAGGATACGAGAAAGAGAAAGGCATATATTTGCACCTCGTTCTTAAAAAAAAGTAGAAAACAGTAGTTTTCAAAGATTGGTTGGTTGGGACCTCCCTTCGGTACACCCTATTACTGAGGGGACTCAAGGTCCTGTTAAAAACAGAAAACTACTTTTAAGATATATAAGATTGGTTGGTTGGGACCTCCCTCTGTATAGGGTTTGTGCTTGCACAAGCAGAGGGAACCTCAGGTCCCAAATCGAAAATCAAAAAAAATAAAGCCTTGTTCGTAAGAATGAGGCTTTTTTTTTGGCAAAAATTCGGCAAAAAAAAAGTCCTTTCAAATTAATGAAAGGACTTTGAGTACGATTATTCTAACGTTTACTGAACCACCAGTTTCAATGTGGTTTCATTATTTTCATTTACACTTAAGAAATAAATTCCAGGGTTTAGAACTGAAACATCCAAATCTTCATTTGGAGCAATATCAGCATTAAGAACTTCTGCTCCTGTAATATCAACAATAGAGATTTTTGCAATTTCTATTAGTCCCTTTATAGTTATTAGACCATTGGAAGGATTAGGATATACAAAAAGTTCATTGATCAACTGAACAGATTCGATTCCAACAACAGTACTAATTTCCTTAGTTAATACTTTAGCACAACCCTTAACGTCTTTAATAGTAATCTTGTGTAATCCACCTTCTAAATCGTCAGCTAAAACTCCTGTACTAGCAGATCTGTCCCAAGAATAGGTGTAAGGAGGGGTTCCTCCACTTGCAATTACTTCAATTTTACCATCTTTTCCAGCTGATGTTTCAGAAGAATCAAAGACTATTGAAGCTAGCAGAGAATCGGGATTTGTAAGGATTACAGTATCCGAAAACGTTTCAGAGGTTTTAACATCAGTAACAGTAACAATGTGCGTTCCCGCTTTAAGATTTGTTGCAGTAGAAGTTTGCTGATTGTTGGCGCTTGCTCCCCAATTATAGGTGTAGTTTTTTGAGCCAATAACAGTTTTGAAGCTTGCTGAACCATTAGATTCACCATAACAATTAGGATTATTTTCTTCATCTATATAACCATACAAAGAATCCACTAACATGAATTGAGCGGTTAAGATATTTTGGTCTAATTCGTCAGTGGTAACTTCAGCAACCTGATAACCCCTGCCTTTTGCAAGCCAAGTGTAACGATTCGTAATTGTAACTGTTTTCTGCACCTCTGTCCAAGTTCCTGTTGTAATTTGACGCCCAAACGCTGTTGTCGTTTGCTTTTCAACTGTTCTAAGTCGAACGGTATTGAATGTTGTTTGAACAGTTTTAAGGCTGCCATATGCATCACAAGTTGTAGATTGATCTAATTCAGCGACAACTCTAAGTTTGTTAAACGCTGGTACTCCAAAAACTAATATGATTGTATCAATAGTTGAGTCAATTACTGCTTTAGTATTGAATGTGTTTAGATAATTAATAGGGAATTCCATTAATTTCAAATTCGGATCAAGGTTAACATCAGCTTTAATATTTGCATCAAAGTTAAAGTCAGCAATACCATCAACGGTTAGTGAGTCTTTCGTAAGCACTAAATATGCATTTCCTTCACCTGGACGCTCTAGGACCATTTGCGCATCTTTGAACTTATTGTCTACAGGATTACTGCTGCTTAAATCTCTAATATAAATTTGTTGAACCGAGTCTGCCTTTATGGAACGAAAATCCCACGATTGCATTCCTGCTGTTTTGATATCTAATGCACCCGCATTATTACTTTTTACAATATTGAAGGTGTCTGGAGAGACGTACATGTCTGAACTATCAATCGTTATTTGTGCCTGAGTTACAGTTCCAAACAGAAGAGCGGCGATTAAAGTTAAGTAGTGATTTGTTTTCATAATTTGATTTTATAATAGTAAGACGTTATGCGAAGCTCTGAAGTTGGCAAAGGTTGTAATATATTCCTTTAAGTTCTAATAATTCATTATGAGTTCCCTCTTCGGCAATGTCTCCTTTATCCATTACTAAAATTTTATCAGCAGATTGTATAGTAGATAACCGATGAGCAATTACTAGTGAGGTTCTGTTTCTCATAAGGTTATTCAAAGCCGTTTGCACCAATTGTTCTGATTCAGTATCTAAGGCAGAAGTGGCTTCATCTAAAATTAATATTGGTGGATTTTTAAGTATAGCTCTAGCAATACTAATTCTCTGCTTTTGCCCACCTGATAGTTTTCCACCACCATCGCCTATGTTACTCTGATAACCATCCGGAAATTGGGAAATGAAATCATGGGCATTTGCAATTTTTGCCGCTTCAATTACTTCAGCTTCTGTGGCATTTTCGGCCCCGAAGGCAATATTATTATGGATGGTGTCATTAAAAAGGATGGATTGTTGAGTTACGATACCCATTAAATTACGAACGCTTTTTACCGTTGCCTTATTTATTGCAACTCCATCAATCGAAATAGACCCTTTTATTGGGTCGTAAAATCTAGGTAATAAATCAGCCAAGGTGGATTTCCCACCACCACTAGCTCCAACTAATGCTACGGTTTTGCCTTTTTCGATTTTGAAAGAAACGTCTCGAAGGACGAGGTCTTTGTCGTACTTGAAGCTTACATTTTTATATTCAATTGTATCCTTAAACCCATTGATTACTGTTGCTTCTGGAACATCTTCAATAACATTTTTGGCATTCACCAAATCTCCAAGTCTATCTGCACTTGCAGCTCCCTTTTGAACATTATACCAAGCCTTGGCTAACGATTTTGCTGGAGAAATGATTTGTGAAAACAGCATAATAAATGCAATAAAGACAGAAGAGTCCATTTCACCATCCAAAACAATTTGACCTCCAAACCATAGAATGATTACTAAAATTCCAACGCCCAAAAACTCACTCATAGGAGAGGCGAGATCTCGCTTACGGTACATTCTTACCATTAAATTGAAGTACTTTAGATTAAGTCCCTCAAATTTTCTAATGCTACTTTCTTCAGCGTTAAATGCTTTAATAATTCTGAGGCCACTCAAAGTTTCTTCTATAGACGCTATAATATCACCAGCCATTTGCTGACCGAGACTAGATGTCTTCTTGAGTGAGTTTCCGACTTGTCCAATAACAACTGCTGTAAGGGGAAGCATTAGAAAAACAAAAATTGTGAGTTTAGGACTCATATAAACCATGGTGCTCAAGAATAATATGATGCTTAAAGGTTCGCGAAATACTAATTCAATTCCAAGTAATACCGACCATTCAATTTCGACGACATCGTTACTCATTTTAGATATAATATCTCCTTTTTTCTCTTCGCTATAATAGGAGAGCGGAAGCACTAATAACTTTTTATAAGTATTTTCTCTTAAATCTTTTAGAACTCCATTTCGAACCTTAGCCATTACATAAAGCGCTAGGTATCCAAATAGGTTTTTAAAGAAAAATGCAATAACAATTACTATACATAGAAACAATAAAGCATTTGCTTTTCCATCAGATATTGATGGTGCTTCCATGATGAGTTTACTCAAATGGTAATTGAATAGGTCTATTGCGCTTTCTATCGAAAAATCAAAACTGCCAACCCCTTTCTCATAATATGATTTGAACTCATCGTCTCCTTTTACGAATATTAAATCCAAGAATGGAATTAATAAGGTCATTGAGAATAGCGAAAACACAACTGCTAATAAGTTGAAAAACAGATTCATATAAGCAAATCGCTTATAATTCTTTATCAGACTTAGTATTTTTATTAGATTCTTCAAGAGAGCAAAATTAATAAAAGACTTTAGGAGCAATTGTTATTGATATTTAATAACTAACACCATTGCGTTTGAACTATGAAGACACCAACAAGAACATTAACTTTGCGCCATGAGCGGATTTAGACAAAACAAGGTTGAAAGTCTTTTGAAAAGAGACTTAAGTTCAATTTTTCAATTGGAAACTAAAGGAATGGGGATCAATGAAATGGTCTCTGTTACTGTAATTCGTATTAGTCCAGACCTATCTTTTGCTAAAGTTTATTTGAGCATTTTCCCTAGTACAAATGCAAGTACGGTCATTGAAATCGTGAAAAAACATGGATCTCAAATCCGTGGTATCTTAGGCAATAAGATTGGAAAACAAGTAAGGATAGTACCCGAACTTGCTTTTTATGTTGACGACAGCTTAGATTACACCGAGCGTATCGAAGAATTGCTTAAAAAGTAATATTGAATCTCCCTTTTTTAATAGCTAAACGGTACTTTTTCGCGAAAAAATCGCACAACATCATCAATGTTATTACCGGTATATCTATGCTTGGTGTGGGTATTGGAGCAATGGCTTTGGTTGTTGTATTGTCTGCATTTAATGGTTTAGAGCGATTAGTTGGCGGAATGTATTCCAGCTTTCAGCCAGAGATTAGAATTGAATTAAAAGAGGGCAAAACATTTCATATTGATAGCCTACCAGAATCAACAATTCGCGCAATTGAAGGGGTAAAGTATCTTTCACCGAGCATTGAGGAAACAATTTTATTAAAGTACAAAGAGGCTCAATTTTTTGTCACTGCCAAAGGGGTAACCGATGAGTTTCTAGATATGAGCGGTTTGGATTCAATGATTTATGATGGAAAACTAAAAATAAAAGAGGATAATATCAATTACATGGTTTTAGGATATGGAGTAGCAGATCAACTCAATATTTTTCTAAATCATGTATTTGAACCAATAAAAACTTATGCTGCAAAAAGAGATGCTAATGTAGGGACTCAAATTCACGAAGCCTTTAATACAGATGTAATTTACCCGTCTGCTATTTTTAGCATTAATCCTGAGTTCGATTATCAGTATGTTGTAATGCCCTATGATTTCACAGCTAACTTGGTTCAGCAAAAAAATAGAGTATCTTCTTATGAAATAGGAATTGAAGATGATGAAAACGCAGAAACAATTGCACAATTAATTCGATCTAAGATTCCTTCAAATTATAACGTCAAAACACGTTATCAGCTAAACGAACTCTTGTATAAAACCAACCAGACAGAAAAATGGATTACCTTTTTCATACTCACTTTCATTTTAGGTATAGCGTCATTTAATATGCTGGGGTCATTAACAGTCTTAATTTTAGAAAAGAAAAATGACTTGTACACTTTGAGTGCAATGGGATTTACCCGTTCAGAAATGAAAAAAACTTTTCAAATTGAAGGGATGCTTATTTCCATTATAGGAGGTGGTGGAGGTATTGTTCTTGGACTTGTGCTTTGTCTTTTGCAACAACATGTGGGACTGCTTAAATTGCAGGAAGGTGGATTTTCGCCTTATTATCCAATAGAAATTCAAATTTTAGATATAATTTCGGTGGCGCTAATAGTTGTTGTTATTGGATTTATTTGTTCTTGGTTGCCAACTCGCTGGCTTTTAAATAGAGATTCTCAAATTGAAAGAAATTAAAAAATAGAAATATGAAAAGGTTAGGATTTATTTTCGGTGCTCTTTTATTGATTCAATGTTTAAATGCTCAAGAAAGCAAGGCAGAAAATGTGGGTGGTTATGAGTTTACAAATTGCACTCAACAAGAGGCATTGCCTGTTTCTAATCAATTCAAATCTGGGACTTGTTGGAGTTTTGGGGGCCTTAGTTTTTTTGAATCCGAAATGATAAGAATGGGTATGCCGGCAATCAATCTTTCAGAAATGTACATTGTTCGCCATGCTTATGAAATGAAGGCTCAACGCTACATAAGAATGCAGGGTAGGTTTCAGTTTGGTCCTGGTGGACAGTTTCACGATATTCTTGAAGTAGGAAAACTGCATGGATTTATGACCGAAGCTGATTACAGTGGTAAGCCAGTTTCTTATGGATTACCAGTGCACGCTGAATTGGATGCAATCACAAAATCAATGGTTTCGGTTGCTGTAAAAAGACCAAATAAAACACTTTCTGACAGTTGGTGGCCAGCGTATAATTCAACTCTAAATAGTTACTTAGGTGAGGTTAATGAAGAGACAGATAAAAAAGGAATGGAAACGTTAAAATCGACAGGATTGAACCTGGATGATTATGTTGAATTAACTTCATTTACCCACTTAGAAGATTACAAAAAGAGCATTCTTTTTATCCCTGATAATTGGACAATGTCTGGTTATTACAATTTGCCTTTGGAAGACCTGTTGATCGTATTAAACAATGCGTTAGACAAAGGTTTTACCGTAGCTTGGGATGCTGATGTAAGTGAAAAAGGCTTTTCTTTTAAGAATGGATTGGCGGTTGTACCAGCAACACCTTGGGGCCAGATGTCAAAAACACAGCAAGATACTATTTTCAATTCTACTATAAATGAAGCTGCAGTAACAACAGAAATGCGTCAAAAATTGTTTGAAAACTTTGAAACTACCGATGATCATTTATTGCACATCACCGGAAAATGTAAAGACCAGAACGGTAATAGTTTTTATTATACCAAGAATAGTTGGGGAACAAAAAGAAACAGTTGTGGAGGTTTTCTTTATACTTCTGAAGCATATTTTAAGCTGAAAACTGTTGCGATTATGGTGCACAAAGATGCCATTCCTAAAACAATTCGAAAAAAGCTAGGTATTTAGTACTTGACTAGCTCTACTGATTGATTATGAATGGAATTACTTATTTGTAAGAAGTATATTCCATTGGAAAAATCAGAAATATCAATTTGGTTAAGAGCACTTAAGTTTTCAACTTCTAAAACAGTCTGTCCATTTATATTCTGAATTTTAAGAAGAGTATTTAATCCCTGTGTTTGATCTGTTAATTCAACTGTAATTATATCGTTAGCGGGGTTAGGGTATACCTTCCAAAATGCTTTTTCTGGAGTATAGGTTTCTTGAATGGACGTTGTGTCATTAATGTCAGGATCCTTATCCTTATCTTTTGGTTTTGGAATAACAAACCCAACATCTTTCATCAATAAAGAAGCTCCACCAGTATTCATTCCAAATATCATATCAGGCTTACTGTCACCGTTCAAATCACCAGAAAAAGGAGCGATGTGCCTGTTGTAAAGAAATAAACTATCTCGAAGTTTGTAGTCGTCAAAAGCATCTGAACTGTCATTTGTAAATTGATACAACCAACCACTGCCGGTGCCAATATATAAGTAGGTTTTCTGATCAAGCGTATCAGAGTTAACTCCGTTGGAATCTGATACAATAACTGTGGGCTGCAAGTAACCATTGCCAAATGCATCAGGTAGGTTTATCCCTGCAAAGTTTTTCTTGGTAATTGACTTTTTAAATTCAGGGCTTCCTTTAGTTCCAACGTTTTCATAATAGTTCAGCTCTACCTCGTACGAACCAGTCAAAAGATCGGGTAAGGAATCACGATTAAAATCGAAAAAAGTAATCTTTGGAAAAGAAACCACTTTTAATGAATCTAAGGTAGAAGGGGTAACTACAAAACGGCATGAATCTCCTGGCAAAGCTGTATTTTTTAACCATTTAAATCTTCCGTCTTCGTTGGTTAATACAAGGTCCATTGCACCATCAGCATCGAAGTCGATAGGCTGAATGTTTATGTCATAATTATTATTGAAAGGCAAAGGCAAGAAGTTTTCAGAAATTAAGTCAAAAGAAGGCTGATTTTTTGTCCCACTATTTTTCCAATAGAAAATGGAATTCCAAACGGTGTCACCATCATTCAAGTTTAAACTAGAGCCTAAAATGTCTAACAAACTATCGCCATTTATATCAATAAGTACATATCGAGATTGTTCTCCTATATCAATCTGATTTGATGACATAAAATCTTTAGCAGGAACGCGTTTTATTTTGCAACCTGTATCAGGAATTGATTCGTAATACTGCACTTGTTTGTGGTTAGCACTGCTAATGCCATCCATTGGTGCTATTAAAAAATCATCAATTGTATCGCCGTTAATTTTAATGGTACTTACGTATGGAAATAATTTTGATTTTATGCTGGTGCTATTTACAGGAAAAGAAGTGTCTTGTTCTGTTATGCGAGCAGCAGCGCTGCTGCCGTTATTGTACAATCCTATTACTCTTTCATCACCTGCAAATCCTATCAGCAAATCGGGTAATCCGTTACAATCTAAATTCGTGGTGGACAAATTTGCTCCACCGTGCCTTGCTCCTGAAGGCAAAAATTTTCCAGCACAACTGCCCATGTTTACAGAAAAGTTATTTGGATTATCTGCAAAACCTCCCCAACAAAAATTTGTAAGCGCAAATTCTAAACTGTCCTGACTGGAGTGAGTATTAGGGCCTGTATTCTCATAAAAATAAACAGAACCTAAACCTACCGCCAAATTTGCAAAATCAATGTCACCATCTCCGTCTAAATCACCTATGGCTGGTACTTCTGATGCTCCAACACTAAATTGAAATGTGCTGTTACTGTAGAAAAAGCTACCCTTTATAGATTTTCGATTTTTATTATTAGGGTCTTTAAAAAGAACGCGTTCAAATTTTAATTCGTTGCCATTACTCGAGATGTTTTTGTTTATTCCAATGATACCATTTTCATTAAAATATTGATCTTCAAGGCCATCCTGATTGAAGTCCTCGAAAATGCTAAAAAATCTACTGAACCCTAATTGTGAAGAATACCCTCTGGCAATTTTGAAGTTTGGGCCTGGCTTAGTGC
>Ga0307998_1001710_pt1 | contig 11674 bp, 13 predicted proteins | sample Davwhametageno37_FD_203147 | JGI IMG/M metagenome (GOLD analysis project Ga0307998, IMG submission 203147) | Marine microbial communities from Davis Island wharf, Antarctic Ocean - #37 | ecosystem: Environmental > Aquatic > Marine > Unclassified | place: Antarctic Ocean: Davis Island wharf...
AGCTCATCTAACCCTTCGGGCGTAAGTTTTATGCTCCCGTTCGCGACTCCGGACATCATAAAGTCCACTAGTTTAGTTTTGTTTTTTTCCATGACTAAGAAATCGGGTGCTACTTTGGCAAGTATCTCTGCGTTTCGGCCCTTAAGTAGCGCTTCTCGATCTGTAGCATTTGCCGACAGCAGAGCTTCCATCAGCTGGCTTGCCGTTGTCTCTTCTTGCTCCGTAACAGGATCGGTCGCAACCACAGGGGCTACAAGTTGATCTGGCACCACGTTGTCGCCCTTGCCGCCCGCCCCGTCAATAAGACCCTGTACATTCATATCCCCAACCAGTTGCGTATACAGCTCTGGGCTGTCTCGCATTAAAAACGCCAGCGCTAATTTTTTATCCATAGCTGACGCCTTTGGGTCTCTTGCAATGTTGAACGCTTGATCCGTGGCAGAAAGAGCTTTTCCCGACAGAGCCGCTTTAGCTTGCGCTTCATTGTACTGGGTAAGTGCTCGCTTATAATCCATGTCAACCAAGTTCATGGAGTATTCCATTAAACTAGCAGGGTCTAACGCCGCGTTGAGGTCTTGCATAAATGCTCTCTCGTCCGCGCCACTGGCGATTGTGCGAACGACGTTGCCGTCTTTGTCGGTTTCCACCATCGACGTACTACCGTCATCTGAATTTGTGTCTATCCTAATGCCAAAGTCGTCACCGTTGTATTTGTCTAGTATCTCTTGCGCACCCGCAGCACCTCGGTTTTGTAGTGCTTCGTTAGTTTCAGCTTTCATGCGCAGAGACCTATTGGTGATCTCCCACAACTCATGCTCGCCGTAGTCCTGAGATAACTTTTGCCCCATCATGGGGTTGATCTGCGAAATACCTTTGACGAGATTGCGCATAGACGTTGGGTCGTCCGGGTTCCCAGTTTTGCTCCACTCCCGAATAAACGTGTTTGCCGCAAGAGACTGTTGCGCCAGTAGGACAGCTTCTTCGCCTTGTACGGCACCGAGTTCGGCCTTAGATAGCCCAGCGTTATACTGAGCAGCTTGAAAGTCCTCGCTATTCGATAAATTTAATTCAGTCTGGGCGTTGTTGACCGCTGCCATGGTAGTAGTAAGAGCGAGCTCTAATTTTTGTTCCGCCAACTGTAGCGTCTGAGGGTCTTTCGCAAGCTGCTCTTCTATTTGCGCCATGGTGGCGGTTTCGCCCATTTTGGCTTTTTCCGCCGCGACAAAGTTCGCTTGGTAAATTGGGTTATCAATTACGGTCTTCTGTAGGTCGGCGGTGCTTGTTGCCAGTTCAGCTTCAGCTGTCGTCTGCTGGTCCGTAGCCTTTAAGCTGGCACCGTACTCCAAGGAGTTGAAACGTTTTTCGCTGGCGTCATTTAGAGCTGTGTTTCTTCTGTTTAACGCGTTGCCAGCGGTAACGCTGGTTGCGTACGTGTCTTCTGTAAAGTCGTTGTCGTAACCCAGTCCGCGCGTTTGCTCGTTTACCTTGCCAGTATTTGCGACGTTTAAGCCGGTGGCACTTTGAGTGTTGGCGATGCCCGCATTTAACTGCGCCGTCGCGCCCGCACCGCCTTGGTAAACACGTTCGTCGTATGTGTCGGCGTCGTAGTTAGTTTTAAGGCGATTTTGCCCTAATACTTCTACGCCAGTTCGCATCTTGAGGGCTTCCATTGGATCGCCATACTTCTGCTCAACCGCTGCGTAGTCGTCCATCTTGGCTCTGTCGAGGGCAAGACCAGTAAGTTTATTACCCTCTTCATCCTTGTAGTCTTTAATAGCAATTTTGCCTGACTCAATGGAACTGCCTAGAGAGGTGCCTACGTCGTAGACGGCGTTAAAAGCCTGCCCAAACGTTGCCCAACGGTTTTGCCTCGCCATTATACTAGCTCCTTAAACTCTATGCCCAGAAGGTCATATCTTACGGCCTTGAAGCCATTACCCATGTCGTACACCGCATCTGGGTAGCTAAGCTCTACTTCATCGGCCATTACGCCAACGTAGCGAATAGTTGGATCGCCGAACTCAGGTTTGTAGTTAAACTCGTAAAGTGGCAGAGCGGTACGCTGGTCGACGCCTACCTCTTCAATGTTCTCTTTTATACGCCGGTCTGAACCGCCCATAATAGCAGCAAACCCGCCACCTTTTGCCAGAGCACCAGCGCCGCCAAGGACCGCACCGAGATCGCCCATAAAGCTATCTTGTGTGTTGATGTATGATTGTGTTTGCGCGTTTAGTACGCTGCTCAAACCTTGAATTTGCATGTTCTGTCCTGCGCCAATAGTGCCCGCGCCTTGACCCATTCCAGCCATATAGTTTTGTCCTGCGGACTGAGCGTTCCCGCCAGCCATAGTGCCCGCTTGGCTCGCGCCGCCGTAAGCAGCAATAGACGCGCCAGCAAGACCGCGACCGAGACCGGCTGCGTCTAGCTTTCTGGCGTATCCCATCTGCTGTGCTTGGTTCCGCGCACCAGTCATAGCGTTAGCTCGCATGGCTGCTTGTTGTAATCCTGTGGCGTTCTGCATACCCGCGAAACGACCTGAGTTGGGGTTAGCCCCCATAGCCGCCATAGCGCGTTGGTTCTGCTGTTGACCTATACCGAAAGCCCGACCGGAGTCAGCGGCAGCTTGAGACGCTACTTGGTTTCGGTACGCCTCGGTGTTAAAACGCTCTGCGTCGGCAACTAAGCCACGTTCCAGCGGTCGGTAAGTGTCTTTCTGGTAATTGTAATAATCTCTAGCTTGAGCCATCTGCTCGCTCTGCGCAGCCATCTGCTGGTTTGCGATGCCCTCCAAGATAGGAGCAGAACGATCATATTGTTCTCTGGCAAACGCCAGTTGGTCCCGACCTAGCTTCTCTTGAACAGCAGCGGCTTGAGCACTGGCTCTTTCCAGTGGGGCATAATCGGGGGGTGGTGCGCCTTTAGAACCCATTGGTCTGTCCTCTGTAATAGTTTTCCGGCCACATAACGAGCGTGATAATGTCTTGGCCTTGTCTACCTGCCTGTCGCATCACACCCTCCTCGATGAAGCCTATGTGTTTATCTAGCTTTAGGGCTTTGTGGTTGTCGGACGCCACTAACCCAGTAAGCCGTTTTAATTTGCACTGCCCAAACGCGTACCCGTAAGCATGGTCTAGCAGCTCTAAAAACAGTCTATTGGGTTTGCTAACCGCAATATGACAAGTCGCGTTAGACTCGTTGAAGTTATTAAAAACAACACCGCTAACCAACTCGCCATTCACTTTAGCGCCCATTGCGTAAAAATCTCCCCACGAAGCGGTTTGATCTACTTGATCGGCAACCCATGCGCCGACCCTCTCTTTGTCGTCAAACACTAAAGAAGGCGCGGACATAGCACTACCTGTTCACACGTTAACACATAAACACTCAACTAAACAATCCTTTTTGTGTACATAAGATGAACGACGTCCCAGTCACTAAACATTGTGGGTGAATTGTACACGTACTGTTTAACGCGGGCAACCGCACTGCCTTCAATAGTTAGTCCGTAAAACGTGTCGTGCGACCCTCGACGTTCTGTCAGATCGAAGTGGTTTTCCACGGTAGAAGGGTCGCCTTTAAAGTAGCAGTCGTAGAAGTCGTCGACGTCGTCGGGTGCGGGCCGGTTATACTCAGCGACGTTGGTCGCCTTGAACATGGGTGTACAATCGGCTGGCAGGTAACTCGGTGCTGCTTCCGTCCACAGCGCATAGCGCTTTAAATACGACGTTCCACTCGTCATGCAGAACTTTCGCGCTGATAAAGGGTACGGTTCACCAACAAGAAATTCTGTGATCTTTTTGTTTAAAACAAAGGTAACAACTGGCTCGTCCAACACTTCGTGCGTGACAGCGGTGCTTACCGCAAACGTGCCGTCGAAGTTTGCCCACGGGAACACCTCTTGTACGGCTGTTAGTATTTCAGCGGCTTCCGACGACGCGGTATCGTACATGGTGCGCGAGGTGTCGCCTGTGTAATAAATTTCGCTGTGCGTGGTCATACCCAGTCTCCAGTTTGTAAAAACGCATACACCGCAGCGTCTATATCCGCTTCAGGCTCGACTGATATGTAAGTTGCGAGCCTGTAAACGTTGGTTGCGTCGCCATCGTACGTGGTTTTTTGCGCCCAGAACCACACCCCGGTGTTTCCATCAGGTTCTGTGGTTGTTCGAGTTACTTTAAAAGGTTTCACAATATCAGTCATATCTGGTTGCGTCCGCCACAATGACTGTTTGCGCTGTGAGATTTATAGTCTCGTCGCTGTAAGGCCATGCGCCCCCAGAGGAGCTACTAGACCCCGGTCCAAACACTACTAAGAAATCTCCGCTGCTAGTCGACGCCCAATAACAACCCGCCACCACAGGAATCCAGCCCGCTTTGAAAAAAGTGGCACCGCCAGAAGTAGTTCTACCGCCGATACCTCCTCTGTAAAAAGCCCAGTAGGTCGAGGTGTTAGCCAAAGACCTTTCATACCCAAGACAAAACCCGTAGATGTCAAACCCCGTGCAGCTTTCAGTGTAACTATAAAAAGTAGACTCTCGCTGAGTTTGAGGCAGAGCGTTGTAGTGGTACATGGGCTTTGTTGGTTGAGAAGAGATAGTGCCGAAACTGTACAAATTGGTTTCGGTTGGTGCAAAATTGTTGTTGTTAATACCCCCACACTGAGTTGCCGTAAGGGCTGCAAAACTCGAGGACGTTACGGGGTTGGACGGTTGTACCACCGAGACTGCGTTGGAAACGGCTAAAGGCCGAGCGCGGCTATCGAAAGAAATAGTGCCATCGGAGTTAAAGACTTGAAAACCATAGTTTCCAGATGTCGAAACGGCACTAGGGTCAACGAACACGTACACCTCTGGCATGGAAGCAGCGGTGGTCAAGCCACCCGATCTTAGGATCGTGATACTCCACGTCTTTGCGGAAGACCCGCTATTTACGCCTTTGACGCCCGCGATGCTAAAAAACTTAGTAGGGTCCGGCATAGTAAAGAAAGGTACCGGAATAGACACACGGTTCGGTAAAACTATTGTGTAGACCAACTCTACAAAGCCACCGTGGTTGGTAAAGGTGTTTAGTGGCGCTGAAGGTTTTGTTGCCTTTCCTGCGAAGTGCAAGTTCTTTGTGTCGCTTGAAATCAACACCTCATTGTCGTCGTTCAGTGCAAGAAACCCATAACTCATCGCATAAGCACCAGTATTAGAACGTTTTCGTTGCCGCCCGATACGCTTACAGTATTGCCGCTCACAGAGATGGTATGCGCGATAGCCTTGCGATCAGTTGGCGGCGGGTCGATAAACATTTGCACCACTTGAACCGTCCTGTCTTGCAGAACAGAATAAGTTGTACTGCTCGACGAGTTGCCACTAACTTGAAATGCCGCAACTTGGTTCCACGTCACATCTGACGACGAGTACGTTAAGTCTCCCGTGGAGTGGTATAAGTTTAAGCCGTATGTCATTACACTAGGTTTCCTAACTTAACGCGCAAGACGTTGCTGGCGTCGTAGACTTTTATGGTGCTGTTAGTAATCTCAGTCCGCTCCCCAGTAGCTGACGATTTAACCTCAAGCGTGCCTCTAAACGTGGCGTTGTTCATCTCCATTGCGCCGCCCTTAGCAATCTTCCAACCGTTAGCCCCCGCTTGGTAGTCGGTAGACTGGATGTTGTCAGATACTTTAGCAAAAGACAGAGTGCTGTCCTTAATCATCGCGTTATTTAGATACGCCACGCCACCTACAACTTGGAACGGTGTGTAATTTGTACTGCCGTCGTTAATCACAAAAGCACCCGTGGCGAAGTTTGCACCCGTGGATGTCATCGCAACTTGCGGCGAGGCAACAGAAGCAATCCCGATGTTATTTCCACCCGCATCAGTGTTGTACGTGATGGTGCCGCCTAGATAAATTGTGGAACCTGCGATAGTGTTTCCGTAAAAGTCTACAGTGTTGAGTAGACTTGCTGTGATCTTATCAGCGGTTAGACCGCCTATTTTAGCATTTGTGATCGTGCCGTTCTTTATGAACGCGTCTGCCATATAGACACCGGCGGGGACAGCTTCCCCGTTTACTGTCGTTGCGGTGGCCTGCACAACAAATGGAACCGTAGCCGCTGTCGTGTCCGAACCGCCTCGCATAATCGCAAAGCGGTCAGCGTTAACTAAAAACTCGGAGGTTATATTGCCCGCGCCAGTCGTGGTGCTCGCTAATCCAAAGCCCGCGACAGCGCCGTTGTTGTCGATCTTTACGGTGTACTGAGCACCTAAACCATCCGTCACGTCTGTTACTGTTTGCACTCGCTGATTTACCGAACCAGTGACACTAGCGTCCGCGTCTACCAGATCAATTCGTGTGCTAAGTGCATTAGCCAGTTGAGAAGAAGTGACCGCATCAGTAAGCACCGATAATAGATACGCAGGGTCTTGACCTGTCTGCCCAAAGGTTCCTTCAGTAAGGTTGTATGGTCCTGCCACGCCGTTCCGGTTAACAAAACGTACCCAGTACCAACGATCCGCGCCCGCACCTATGTTATGACTGAAGTTATTACCCGCCGTCATGCCGACAAGTTCAGCTTGTCCTATAATCGGGTTTTCCTGTGGCGAAGCGTCCGTTTGTGCCTGTGTGCGACTTGCTGCCCAAACCTCAGAATACGCGTGGCCGCGATAAGCAGGGCTATTCCACGAGACAATAATTGTAGCCAGTGCGCCCGCAGCGGAAACATTTGACGGCGCGCGCGGGGGTTCTACGATGTCGCTTCTCGGAGCGGTAATTCCCCCGTTACCTACGCCGTCCGCTATCCCAGCTGCAATTAACTGACGCGCACTCACCATGGCGTCGGGGCCAGTTCCCTCTAACGTTTCCTTAACACGCAGGATAAACTGCTGGAGGTCGCGAGGAATACTACTGGTAACTGAAGGTAACTTAGCCACTTGCAAGCTCCGTCATTGAGTTGGCGATAGAGATAGAAAATACTTCACTGGAGCCTTCGACTTGCATCTCTAAGTCGCGTCCAACTTTGGCAGGTAGCCTAAATGGATCACGGCTCTGCACCGTCTGAGTGTGGTACAACGTGTTATCTAAGTAGAACCTCATTGTTACTGGGTAGGCTTCAGCCTCTAACTGAGCGCACGAAAAGCCCATAACTTGAGGCAGAGAGAACTTTTTAGACCGCCAAATATAAGATTTTACACTTCCGCCACCCCAAGGTTTTACTTTGTTCCCGCTGTCATTAACTGCCAAAAAGAGTTTATCTCTAAGCAGATCGTGGTAGCCCGCGTCAGCGTAAATGTCGTGGAGAATAAACTGCCCACTTCGCACGTCGAAAATAAACCCACCGCGCTGCGTACCGTTGTCGTAAAACGCAATGTACTGGTTATCTTGCTGATAAGCATGAATTGACTCTGGCTTGAAGAAGGTCTGCCACTGTTTAAAATCAAACAAGCCTTCGGTAACAATGCGCGAACCACCGGGGGAAAGGAGCATTAACCCATCTGGCGCTGCGTACATTACCCCACCCATCAAACTGACAATGCTGTTTTTAGACACACAGGCTTGCTCGATGTCGGCCTTTACGACTGACATATTTAGAGGGTGCGTGCCTTGGATGAAGTACGGAGTACCTTTAGTCAAAACCGCCAAAGTCGTATCCATGCGCCCCAATCCCACAACAGGGTAGTCAATGGTCTGAATATACTGTTCGGGCCACGCATGAGGGTGGTAAGGGTCGCAGAAATATATGTCGCGCCCACTAAAACCAGACATCAAACCATTTGGTAGATTGGTCAGTCCTTTGAGCGTTTGCGGCGGCGCGGACCAAGTAAGTGTAGGTAGCTCTTCGCCTAGCTCGTCAGGCGGTACGTCGTCTGTGAAGTTAGCGTCCGCAATCCCGATCTCTTTTACAAACAGATACACCCCGTTAACCGCACGGTAAATACGCTTATGGGTGACAATGTAGTCCCCTTCTGGCACACCAGCGAAACCTGATAGCGATACGGTTTGTTCGTCGCGGACGTCAACAGAACCAGAAGGTCCAGACGGCGCGGACTCAAACTCAAAGCCACCCTCTTTATTTACATATGTGTACGCGTAAACACGTGTCTCCAGAGTATCGTCCTCGTCGACGTAACCCTCCGACTGCTGAAGCGTGTATCTGGCTTCGCTAGGGTAATCTCCTGTGCGAACTCTGAGAGTAGCGGATGTGCCTACAGCAACGGTGCTGACAACCGCGAACGGCTCTACAGAGCCAAAGTTTTCTGAGCTAACACCATAAGAAGATAGGGTATTAAACTGGCTCGTGTAGGCGGGGTCAAAAACCGGAACAATAGTTTCTGTGCCATTTACCTCTAGGGCAAGGTACTGCCCTTCCATCGCGTCAACGTGCGTTTGGGTAATAAACAACCTAGCGGGTCCAGCTGACTCTGAACCAGAACTGGTAAGAGTTGTGGCAACGACGTCGCTGGCCTTGCGCACATAAGTAATAGAACCATCGGCACCCGTGCCACTCTGGTCAGGCGTAAGCACCACTGAAGAGCCATAAGCGGTCGCTTCGACGTGTGTGCCCAGCTGCGTGTTTAGGTAGGTGGCGAACGCGGAAGACGTCAACGCCTCGGAAAACGTGTACGACACATCATCGACATGCGTTTCGTCACCCGTAGAAATCGTAAGTTTATCCCCCGACGAGACGGACCCAATCTCAGCGTCAGTAATAACCACAAAGGCTTCGGTATCTGTCGTGCCCGTAGCCTGTAAATCTGGGCTTCCGTCGTAAACGAAAGTCCCTTCTGTATTAGAATCTGTGCCTGTTTGGAACTTAACAAACAGTTTAGCCGTGGCACCTGTGGCGACACTGTCTAGCTTTACACCCTCGCCTTCCGCTGACGCTGTTACCGTCGACGACAACGCGGTGTTGACAGCTGAGACAACGCTCGCTGCTGTAATTGTTCCGGTTAGAGTAACCGTTGTGTAGTCAGCCGCGTCGTCTTCGTCCGTGCTTATAAGAATGCCGTAAGTTGTTGTAAGGGTGCTTATGTGAGAAGCCGTTAGAGTAATTGTTGCGGCGTAAGTATCCGCAGTAAACGTATCTGGGGAAGCCGCCGCTGCCAGTACGGGTGCGGGTAGTCCTAGTGGTCTTGTGTTCGCGGGGTAGTTAGTGCCACTGAGAGCTAGAGAGTTGTACGTGGCTTTGGGGCCACCATCGCCCGTAAAGAACGTCCACTCAGAGACGTCCCCAGCGATTTGACTGCGACACACATCGACATCGGCAGTCCAATGAAACCAGTAGTTGTTGTCAGATAACGTGTCCTGTCCATAGCGGTACAGAGACTTGATCGTGCCTGTCTTGGGTAAGTCCGCCACCGACGCGCCGAGGCTAGAGATAGGCTGTATGCTCCCCCGAAACACTGGGCAGTTTAAAGCTGTCTGAGCTTGGTTATCTTGCAGATAACGCGGAGGCACAATAGGTGCGATTCCGCCGAAAGATTTTATTGAAAAGACAGCCATAGCGTTCCCCTAACCCATTAGCTCGAAGTGAGGACCGTCTATAAATGGGCGTTTTCCTTGGCTGCGGCGCAAGTCCACATAGGCGTTCATAGCCTCTTCCATTGTGCCGTCCCACTCACGGATGTCATTTATATGCCAAGCGGCACCCCAGCGCACGGATATACCCAAAACTATAGCAGCTTCCTTCATTGCGTCCGCAAGGTCGTCGTACAAATTCAGCTCCCATGAGCCTCTTGAGCCGCAATACGCCATGAGATCGACAGCGTTTCCGCCAATATGCTTGGACTTCATGGTCTTGCTGGCACCCTTGGCCACAAGTACACGCTGCTCTTCGATTGTGCGAAGGCCGCAGATAACGCCGAAGTCCGTTTTCGTCGCCCCAATGGCAGACTTAACAACAGCAGCCAGCCGTTCGTCTACACCATCAAGCCGATCAAGACTGCGTTGTGATAGTTTAAAAGTCATTTCTTACCTCCGAAGAACTTAGTGGCTGATCGCACTGCAAAGCTACTCGCGACAATCACACCCAAAGTGTACTGATACCATTCTGGCATCGTGGCCAGTGCTTCAAAGCCGTCAGAAACTGTAGTTCTGCCCCACTCACCGCAAAACGAAAGCACCAAAGGGATACTAAACAAAATTACCAAAAACTCGTCTTTCCACGAGTTCTGCGTCCCTTGCGCCATTATGCGCTCCCAGTCCGCTTCCGAAGTAGCGGCTGATTTCATTATAGTAGCTTTGGCCTCGGCCTCGACGAGCTTGAGGTTGGCAGACGCAGCCTGTGCGCTCGCTTTACCCTTTAGCCATCCGCCAGCTAACTCAGCTACTGGACCTATCAGTGCTTGAAGCATTTTTACTCTCCATTGCGTTGAACCCAAAATATGCAGCGGCTATGCCAGATGCGCCGATAACGTACACAGCAGCAATCTCAGTCAGAAGTTTTGCAGCGGTGTCGAGACCGGCGAGAGAAGCCGCAAGGATGACAAACGGGTAGAGGATCATACCGACCAAGGCGAACCACGTCATTCGACGTTGAGCGTCGCGTTTGGCGTCAGCGTCCTCCATAAGACGACGACGGTCTTCTAGCATGATCTCTCGTTCGTCAGGATCAATCTTGCCATTACCGTTTAAGTCGTAATCCCTCTTTGTCATCCTTGCACCCCAACACTTGGTTACACGTTAACACATAGTGACTGATTTTGCTGTCAATGTCTACTTCTTAGACTTATTCATGCAACGGCCCATCTTTTTACACTTCGCTGGGGTTGGGCAACCTTTGCAGGTCTTGAAAGGCATTTTCTTGCCTGATGATTTCTTCATTGTTTTGCCGTACGCCATGTTAGTTCCTTTTCTTTCCACTTGCTGTTGTTGACCACTTAACTCGTTTTGAGCCGGTCTTCTTTGCTGCCTCCGATTTAGAAATCTTCGACGCAACCTTTTTTGGGCGACAAGCGGGGTACGGTCTTTTGGGTTTACCTTTAGCCGTTTTGCGTCCACAGGCTTTACCTGTCTTGACGTCCGTCCACTCTTCACCAAACCACTTACCCAAGCCGCCTTTGGCACTAGGCTTTTTTGCTTTTACTTTTGCCACTTTTAGCCACCTTATTATTGCCGCCGCTCCAGCCGCCGCCTTTGGATTTGTACCACTTAGCTGCCCACGCGTTAGCATATGCAGACGGGTAAACTTTGAACTTTGACTTGGCCGCAGACTTCGCTTTAGACCACAGCGCAGCGTTTGTTGGTTTCGCGTTAGCCATTAGCACTTCCACCGTTTTCTAGCCTGACGTAATCGGCTGTTGGGGTCTTTAGCAGCTTTGGGGAACTGCTTCATCTGTCCAGCAGAGCGAGCGCAATAGGACTTACGTCGCTTAGCCGCAGCGCTCCCTTTCTTGACCGTGCCCGTGACGGCAGTCTTGAGTTTGGAACCGGGGTTCGCACGTCGATGCGCAGCAACACCTTTGGCGGTCATGCCCGCGCCAGACTTGGTCTTACGGTAGTTACCGCCCTTACCCGTCGTTTTTCTAATTGGTTTATCTGCCATCTTCCAAACTCCTTGCGTAGTTGATCGCGTAGTTTTTGTTGTGAGTTATTATAATTACTCTTCCCTGTGCGTCGTAGACGACGTAATCCCCGCGTTTATTTCGGTATAACTTCAAAGCAATACGTTACCGTGTGGCTGTTTGTGATT
>Ga0307998_1001711_pt1 | contig 11672 bp, 8 predicted proteins | sample Davwhametageno37_FD_203147 | JGI IMG/M metagenome (GOLD analysis project Ga0307998, IMG submission 203147) | Marine microbial communities from Davis Island wharf, Antarctic Ocean - #37 | ecosystem: Environmental > Aquatic > Marine > Unclassified | place: Antarctic Ocean: Davis Island wharf...
AGCAAATTGGAAAAAGACCTGGAACGAGAGAAAATACTAATTTACAGGGACAAGATAGAGCACGCGATTTATTCAACAATCCTAGGTAGTACTTGCTTATTTTTACGGATTAATTTTTTAAGATGAACCTGAGTGTTGCTGTAGTTATATTAAATTGGAATGGTTCAAAACACTTAGAGACTTACCTCCCTTCGGTTGTTAAGTATTCGGAAAATGCAACCGTTTACATGGCGGACAATGCGTCTACTGATGACTCCATCTTATTCACAGAAAAGAATTTTCCGACTGTTAAAATTATTAGAAATAATTCTAACGGGGGATTTGCAAAGGGCTATAACGAAGCTCTCATGGAATTAAAAGAGGACTACTTTGTACTACTCAACTCGGATGTTGAAGTCACTTCGAATTGGATTAAACCGGTTATTGAAACAATAGAGAATACAGAGAATGTTTGTATTGCCCAACCTAAAATTAAAGCATACCTCAATAAAAAAGAGTTTGAATACGCAGGTGCTGCAGGTGGCTTCATCGATTTTTTAGGTTACCCATTTTGCCAAGGGAGGGTATTTGATACGCTAGAAAGAGATACAGGCCAGTACGATGAGAGTAGAGAGATTTTTTGGGCTACAGGAGCTTGCATGTTTGTAAAAGCTGCAATTTTCAATCAATTAGGAGGATTTGATGAACGTTACTTTGCTCACATGGAGGAAATTGATCTTTGTTGGAGAGCAAAAAATTTAGGTTATTCTGTATATTATGTTGCAGAAAGTACCGTATTTCACCTAGGAGGTGGAACCATGAAAAACACAAACCCTAGAAAAACCTTTTTAAATTTTCGAAATAGCTTACTTACCCTCTATAAAAATGACAACACTCCTTACCGTAAAATCAAACTACTGCTTAGACTTGCTTTAGACGGTATGGCGTTTTTTAAGTTGTTTGTTAGTTCCGGTCCAAAACATGCATTTGCTATTTTAAAGGCACACTTTTCATTTTACAGAATGAATAAAATAAGGTCTGCTGTAGAAAGCCCAAATACCTCCGGAATTTTAAAGTCGAGTATCGTTTGGTCGTACTACGGAAAAGGAGTTAAATATTTCTCTCAACTAAAATAAAGCTCCATCTTTTCAACAAAGTATTTTGGAGGCCTACAAGCCCTTTTGTTAACATCTATGAAAAAAAGGGTAGTTTGCGCTGTAACGATGAGTGCATCTTTTCGACGAATTTCGTAATCAAAAACAATTTTGTTCGAAGGCATTTGCTTGACTCTAGTGATCACTTCTAATTCATCATCAAACTTAGCTGCATTGTGATATTTAATTATCAGTTCTTTAACAGGTAATGCGTAACCTGACTCTTCCATACTTTTATAGGACAGGCCTAGTGCCTTAAGAGCATCTACCCTACCAACTTCTAGGTATTGGGCGTAATTGCCGTAATAAACGAACCCCATCTGGTCTGTCTCAGAATACCTTACTCTAAGTTTACTTATTGATTCAATCATGTTCATTTAGCTGATTCATTTTTTTCGCCGAAATTAAATATTTATATAACATAAAAATAGTTGTAAATCAATAGCACTTTTATTTTTTATTTCACTTTTTTCTACAAATATTTGTCATGCGGTTAACAAATACACAACAATATTTCATACTGTTCATTATCAGAAATTTAAACTTTTATAGCTCGTTCACTTAAAATTTTAGTATTTATGATAAAATTATCAATGTAATATTTGATTTGAGTTAAAGAATAGTTAAGTTACCGCAGCTTTATTAACCAAAAAACAAAACAAAAATGAATAAAGATTTCAATCAAGTTTGGCAGAATTGCTTAGCAGTAATTAAAGACAATGTAAGCCTGCAAAGTTTTAAGACTTGGTTTGATCCAATTGCACCTGTAAAATTGGCTAACAATGTACTTACCATACAAGTTCCTTCACAATTCTTTTACGAATGGTTAGAAGAGCACTACATCACCTTATTGCGCAAGACCATAAAGAAAGAGTTAGGGACAGAGGGAAAGCTAGAGTACAGCATTATTATGGAGAACGGTGTGAACAACCCTAAACCATACACTGTAAGAATACCAACCACTAACAGACAAGCGCTGAAAAACGACCCTGTTGCCGTGCCTATGGATGTTAATGGAGAAAAAGGCATTCGTAACCCTTTTATCATTCCGGGCCTGAAAAAAGTAAAAATTGACTCTCAACTCAATCCTAATTATTCATTTGAAAGCTTTATAGAAGGTGATTGTAATAGACTAGCAAGATCAGCAGGATATGCAGTATCAAAAAACCCTGGAGGAACTGCTTTTAACCCCTTATTAATTTATGGAGGAGTTGGTTTAGGAAAAACACACTTGGTTCATTCGATAGGGATTGAAATAAAAAACAACCACCCAAGCAAAACAGTATTGTACGTTTCATCTGAAAAATTCACGCACCAATTTATTGATGCGGTAAGAAACAACAACCAAAACGACTTTATTCATTTCTATCAAATGATAGATGTATTAATTATTGACGACGTACAATTTTTTAGTGGTAAAGAGAAAACACAAGATGTATTCTTCCATATTTTCAACCACCTACACCAAACTGGCAAGCAGTTAATTTTAACTTCTGACAAGGCCCCAGTAGAGCTACAAGGAATGGAGCAAAGATTACTGTCTCGATTTAAATGGGGACTATCAGCTGATCTTCAGAATCCTGAATTAGAGACGAGAATTGCGATTTTAGAAACCAAGATGTACAATGAAGGTTTGGATCTTCCGAAAGAAGTTGTGGAATACCTTGCCTACAGCATTACCACTAACATTAGAGAATTGGAAGGTGCGTTAATTTCACTCTTAGCGCAATCATCTTTAAACAAAAAAGCGATTACGCTTGATTTGGCCAAACAGATGATTGACAAGTTTGTTAAAAATACAGCTCGTGAGGTTTCTATTGATTACATCCAAAAAGTGGTGTGTGATTACTTTGATTTACCAATTGAATTATTGAAGTCGAAAACCAGAAAAAGAGAAGTCGTGCAAGCAAGACAAATAGCCATGTACTTTGCAAAGAAAATGACAAAATCTAGTTTAGCAAATATTGGAATGCACTGCGGTGGTAAAGATCATGCAACTGTATTACACGCTTGCAAAACTGTAAATAACTTAATTGATACTGACAAACGATTTAGAGGTTACGTTTCTGATTTAGAAAAGAAAATAAGTATTCAGTAAAATTGAAAACATTTTTTTAACTCTATTGTCACGCTTTGTTTATCATAGTAGACAATAGAGTTTTTTTTATTTAAGCAGTTATGAAAGTATTAATGGTTTGCTTGGGAAATATTTGCCGCTCCCCCCTAGCTCAAGGGATATTAGAGGCAAAAATAGCAGAGAAAGGGTTGAAAGTTGAAGTTGATTCAGCGGCAACTTCAGATTACCACATTGGTCACGAACCCGATTCACGGTCAATTTCTAAAGCAGCAGAATACGGAATTGACATAACCAGCCAAAGAGGAAGACAATTGCAAAATTCAGACTTTCAAAAATTTGATAAAATCTTTGTAATGGACACTTCAAACTATTCCAATACAATTGCATTAACGAAACAAGAAGACGAAATCAAAAAAGTTGAAATCATACTGAATTTAATCAACCCTGGTTCTAATCAATCCGTTCCTGATCCATATTTTGGAGGAGAAGAAGGATTTGAAAATGTGTACCGTCTACTTGGCGCAGCCTGCGATATTATAATTAAGCAAATCCAAAATGAGCAAAGCTAAAGTTTACCTAATTCCTAACTTTTTAGGGCTCCAAGTTTCTGAGAACCGTTCGTTTCCTGCAGAGAACAAAAAAATAATTACTTCTTTATCTCACTTTGCTGTAGAAAACCTAAAAGACGCTCGACGCTTTTTAGTTAGAATTGGACTAAAATCAAAAATTGATGAAAGTGAGTTTTATAATTTAGATAAAAAGAGCACTTGGGGCGACATTGAACCTATGATAGCCGCATTGAAACAAGGAAATTCAATTGGTATAATTTCTGATGCTGGTTGTCCAGGTATTGCTGACCCTGGTTCGCTTTTAGTAAAACATGCTCACATTCAAAGTTTTCAAACAGTTCCTTTAATTGGACCTTCCTCTATTTTCCTTGCCTTAATGGCGAGTGGATTTAACGGTCAATCGTTTACGTTTAAAGGTTATTTGGATAGAGATAGTGGAAAAAAAACCAAAGAGATTCGAGAAATGGAAAGCTTGGCCAATCATTATTTCCAGACCCAAATTTTTATGGAAACCCCGTATCGAAACGAGTCCATGTGGGAAGATTTAATGAAAACACTTCAGGGGGATACGAAACTATGCGTTGCAGCAAATATTAGTTTGCCAAACGAATACATAAGAACCAAGACAGTTGCAGAGTGGAAAAAAAGCAACAAACAAAACCTATCTAAGATACCAGCGATCTTTTTACTCGGCTCCTAAACTAGAATGATATAAAGCTAATCCTGAGATAGGCTTTTCAAGAATAGTGCCTACTTGAACTCCAAAATCCTGAGCTACTTTACGAATCAGTTCTTGATAATAAAAAGCAATTGAACCGACCAAGTTGAGCGGAATTCTCTTGTGTTGATCAAACCGAGTTACCATATTTTGAAAATAAGCAGAAAAAGAATTTTCTAAGATTTCAGAAATAAATGGATTTTCCCTATTGTGAAAAGCAAATCGACTAAAAGATGCCATGTATTTATTTGGATGTGGCTTTTTATATAAATTCTCTAGTATTTCATCTACCGTAGTTTTATATCTTTTCAAAAATCGCTCATTCAATTCTTCCGGCATACGTCCCTCTATAAAAGATTTTAACACTCTTTTACCAATATCTACTCCTCCTCCTTCGTCGCTAAGTATAAACCCTCCACTTTTAAAGTGCTGCACCACCTCTACTCCATTAAACAAACAACAATTACTACCTGTCCCGAGGATACCTGCGATTCCTTTGTTCTTGCCACAAGCTGCTCTTGCAGCACCCAACAAATCGTGATAAACAAAGATATCTGACATTGGAAATACTTCTTTTAATCCCAATTCAATAATTAAATTTCTACTTTCAGAGGAACAACCTGATCCGTAAAAATGAATTTCTAATACAGAACTAGAATCAATTTGGGAAAAAGTATCTCCCATTACATTCATCACTTTTTCTGAATCAACAAAGTCAGGATTTAATCCAATGCACGAAAACTGCTTAATGGACTCATTGTCAATTAATCGCCAATCTGTTTTTGTGGAACCACTATCTGCTACTAAAATCATTTTTTCAAAACTAAAAGTGAAAGCCAAAAATAACGGAAAAGTAGAACTTTAACAGGCATCGAATCATAAGTATTTACGTCTTTTCAAAATGAAGACCATTCTAATTGTTTAAATTTACTGATCATTGCTTTTTATATGAAATTTAGACTGTTACTTCTTCTCTTAACCTTTGCCACTTCTCCGTTATTTGCCCACAAAAACGAAAGTCCAAAAGCTTATCTGTTTACGGAGAACCAAGGACAGTGGCACAGAAATGTTTCATACAAGGCCGAAGTCGAAGGAGCTACCGTCTTTTTCGAAAAAAATGCTTTTCATTACCAATTTATTAATACACCAAATTACCATGCAGGTAATATCCCCGAAGATGATTTCGAAAGAGGCCATATTTTTAAAGCACATTTTCTAAACTCAAATCAAGAAGTTGAAATGAGTAAATCAGGCACCTCCGACTTCTACTTTAATTATTATTTAGGCGATGACGAATCGAAATGGAAATCTGAAGTAAGGAGCTACCAAAAAATTAAGTACCACCAATTGTATACAGGAATCGACTTGGAAGTTTACTCCAAAGATGGTTTTCTAAAGTATGATTACATCGTTGCACCTGGTTTTTCACCTGAGCAAATCCTTGTTCAATATGAGAGCGTGGAAAAACCTATTCTCAAAAATGGTACCCTGGTTATTTCTCATAAGTTGGGAGAAATGATTGAAGAAAAACCTTATGCCTTTCAAATAATTGATGGAAAGGAAATAAAGGTAACGTGCAATTATTCACTCACAGTAGAAGGAAAATTGAGTTTTGAATTCCCAGATGGATATAATCAGGAGATTGAATTAACTATTGACCCTAAATTAATTTTTTCTACTTATTCCGGATCAACTTCTAATAATTTTGGACAAACAGCTACTTATGACGATTTAGGAAATGGCTACATGGGAGGAATAGCAGAAGCTAATGGCTATGTTACTACATTAGGGGCATTTCAGAGAAGCCACGTTGGCGACTGGGATATTGCAATTAGTAAATTTAATCCGGATGGCAGTACGTTACTTTTTTCGACCTATTTAGGTGGTTCAAGAAACGAAACAGTTCATAGTATGGTCGTAGACAATAACCAAAATCTCTTTATTTTAGGAGCTACGGGATCTTCTAATTTTCCTGTAACTACAAATACTTACGACAATACTTTAGCATTATCTATGCCAATTGTTACAGACATTGACGTCAGGTTTACATTTGGTACAGACATAATAGTGTCAAAATTCAACTCAGTTGGAACACAATTGATCGGCTCTACTTATGTTGGAGGCACAGGAATTGATGGCATTAACTTGAATCCTGGAACTGCAGGAACATATGATGGTTTAAATTTCAACTATGGCGATTCTCACCGAGGCGAAATAGTAGTGGACTCTATCGGTAATTGCTACATTGGAACAACAACTACGACATCAAACATTACCAATGCAGTTGGCACATATGGGGGAAATCAAGATGGCTTAATTGTAAAATTAAATTCAAACTTGACTACTGTAATTTGGGCAAGATATGTAGGCGGATCAGGCCGGGATGCAATCTATTCATTAAAAGTAATTGACAGTAATAAAGTGCTAATCGGTGGAGGAACGACCAGCTACACAGATTTCCCTGTAACCATCGGAAGCTACCAAGATGTTTCTATCCAAAACACTTCTTCCACCAATAGGCAGGCTGATGGTTTTATTTCCCTCATTTCTGCCAATGGAAGTACCATTGAAAAATCGACCTACATTTCAACACCCAATTATGATCAAATCTATTTTGTAGAGTTTGACCGCTTTAATAACGTATATGGCTATGGCCAAACTGAAGCGGGTCTCTTATTTCCCCGTTTACGAGCACCTGTTGCAAATCCGGGTGCAGGACAGTTCATTGTAAAATTGGACCGAAACTTGGATTCATTAGAATTTTCAACCACATTTGGTAATGGCAATGGCACAGGCAGAGTTAATATTTCACCGACTGCATTTTTAGTTGATCAATGTCAAAACATATACGCTGCAGGCTGGGGTGGTAGCATTAGAACAACTGAGGGAATCAAATCAATTGCCAATATGCCTTTAAGAAGAGATTCTAGTTACGGTGCAATAAATAGCAGTGCTTTCTACTTGTACGTAATTAATGGAGAGATTGACAACGTTCTGTTTGCGACCTTTATTGGGGGGTCCAGTTCTGCAGATCATGTAGATGGTGGCACAAGTCGATTTGATAAGGATGGAGTCGTTTACCACTCCGTTTGTGCTTCGTGCGGTCAAACCAGAAACGATTTCCCAACATCTACTAACGCACACTCAACAACTGATAATAGTCCCAGTGGTGCATGTAATAATGCCCTTTTTAAAATAGATTTTGAGGTTATTATTCGAGCTGCATTTAGCCTAGACAATACAGAAATTTGTTTAAAACCCGGTTTTATTGATAGTGTTAAAGTAACTAATTCGAGCATAGGTTATACCAACATTACTTGGGATTTTTATGGAGATACAGTCGCTTCGGCCTTCACTGATACTATTATCTATTTTAATTCTCCAGGGAATTTCACCATTCGGCAAGTCGTATTTGATTCTGTATGTGCCATTGGAGATTTTTTGGATTTGAATATAGTCGTGAGACCCGATGATATTGACTTAAGTATTCAATTCGACTCGTTAGTCTGTTATTCAGATTCGACAACAATAACCGTTAATTCGAATGGTGGAGCAAACGAATTTCGCTTTGCGAGAACGAGAAATTTCACCTCCCCAATTAATCCTGACATTTCAGATTCTACCTTTAAGGTCCAACTTATCTCGGGAAATAATTTTTTCTACATTCAAGCCATCAATCCAATTACAAGTGCTTGTGAGAAAGAAGATTCAATTCGTATATTTTACAGTCCAACTAATGCAAGTGCAAGTTTGTCTTCTAATGCAGTCTGCGAAAACACTCCAATCCAATTCACTGCTAACGTTACAAACGTAGATACTTTTTTATGGCGATTTGGAAACGGAACAATAAATACAAATCTAAATCCTGAGTTCACCTACCCTGCGGCTGGAACTTACTCAGTGTATTTCGTCTATGAAAATAGAGCTTGCAAAGAAAAAGATTCAATTCTTTTTAATGTGCAAGTAGTGAATAACGATTTACAAATCAACAGTCCTATTGATACATTTTTCTGTGGGTCAGGTGATTTTAATATCTCCGTGCCAAGCTCCGGAACTATTTCGAACTATCAATACAGTTCAAATAGAAACTTTACAAATACCTTAAACGCAACTAACACCACAAATTCATTCACCATTAACCAAACAGACTCTGCATTTTACTATGTGAAGATTAGCAATCGTTTTTGTGAAAGAATTGACAGTATTTTAGTGCAATACATTGATTATTCTCTCGACTTAAATACAATTAGTGATTCGGCTTGTTTGCCTCATTCTGAAGCATTGCAAGCTACTGTTGTAGGAGCAGACTCATTTCAAATTACGATCAACAACGGCACTGCTTTCAGAAACAACGCCACCCCTCTTGCCGTATTTAATCAGGAAGGTAATTATACAGTTAAATTAATAACTTCAAATCAACGGTGCAATCGAAAAGACTCCATTGAACGAATTATTTCCATTCTTGAAAATGTAGAATTATTAAGCATTCCCGATACGTTGTTGTGTGAAGGTGAAAGTTTTCAACTCATAAGCAACAGTTTAGGTTCGGCTAAGAGTTTCAGTTGGTCCATCAATTCAGATTTTAGTTCAACAATATCTACCAATATTGACAGCATTTTAACTGCAACGCCAGTTAGCACTACAAGCTATTACGTGCGAGGAAGCAACTTAATTTGCTTTGACACAGATACTATTGTAGTAAATGTCGAGCAACTAGCAATTGAAGTAAATGACTTTGAAAGTTTTTGCATTTTCGATACAATTTCATTAGATGCAGCCGTTATTAGAGCTTCCAGTCCATTACAGTACACTTGGACGCCACTGGATAGTATTTTAAATGGAGCCAATTTAATTTCTGCAACGATAGCACCTAAAACAAATCAATTTTATTTTCTAAAAACAATAAGCCAGACAGGTTGCGAAGATTTTGATACAGTGGAGGTTGAAGTGAACCTACCTGCTTTTGACGATGCGATAATTTTTGGAACAGATTCTTTGTTTAAAGGACAGGGAACACAACTCTCTACCAACAGAAATGGCAGTAATTTAAGTTACCAATGGGAACCTGCCGACGATTTGGATAATCCAAACAGTCCTACGCCAAAAACCACATTAAGTACAAGCACGACTTACAGTGTAACCATTACAGATTTAAATACAGGTTGCACCGTTGTTGCACTTAGAAGATTGAAAGTGTTTGAAGTGAATTGCGCTCCACCAGATATTTTTATTCCAACAGCCTTTTCTCCAAATGGAGACTTGAGCAATGATATTTTATATGTTCGGGGTGCAAACATTAGTGAATTAAATTTTCAACTGTTTAACCGATGGGGAGAACTTGTTTTTGAAACGAAGCAGATAAATCAAGGCTGGGACGGAATATACAATGGCAAAAAAGTTGATCCAGGAGTGTTTGTCTATCAAGTAAAAGCCATTTGCTTTGATGGACAAGAGTATATTGACAAAGGAAATATAACCTTGTTGAAATAGTGAAGAATGCGATTCTCCATATTCTTTTTTTGAGTTTCTCAATTTCGCTTTTGGGACAAGATGTACACTTTTCTCAATTCAATAAATCTTACCAGAATTTAAATCCGGCCCTGACAGGCAGCTTTGTTGGGGATTTTAGATTCAACGGAAACTTTAGAAATCAATGGGCTTCCATTTCTGAGCCTTTTAGAACATTTTCCGCTGCCATAGACGCAAGTCATCCTTTTTCACAGCTTCCACAACTTAAGGTAGGCGTTGTCTTTATGAACGATGAAGCAGGTGTCGGGGGATTAAAAAATACAGCAGTAAACAGTAATTTTGGCTACGAAATAAAGGTTGATCCAGATTCAACGTGGATTATAAAGACTGGTTTACAGCTTGGTTTTTCAGCTCGATCAATCGATTTTGATAGATTCACTTACGACAATCAGTATAATGGAAGAACTTTTGACCCAAACCTAACAACAGGAGAAAATTTTGATCAAAGCAGTTTAGTTCATTTAAATTTAGGTGCTGGTTTTGGATTAGAATATCGGCTTTCCAATACAGACCGAATTGAAATCGGATTTGCTGCATTTAACCTTACTTACCCTAACATAAGTTTCAATAACGCATTTGCTAGATTAGATTTAAGGTCGAATTTTTATATTTTATCCCAATTTCAATTGAGTGAAAATTTAAGTTTGCTTCCTTCGATGCTTTTTTCAAACCAAGCTAAGTTTCGGGAGTTGGTCATCGGGTCAGACCTAAAATATAGATTTGAAGGCCAAAGTGCCTTCAGTAATATTTACGGAGGACTCTATTGGCGAACAAGAGATGCATTTATCTTTTCAGCAGGTTTGGACTATGAACAATGGAATTTAGGTTTAAGTTACGATGTAAATTATTCACAACTAAGAACAGCTTCCAATAGACAAGGTGGATTGGAAATTTCGCTTACTTACATTTTCAAGAAATACATACCAAATTTAAGACGCTACAAAATATGCCCAAATTTCATGTAGTACAATTCCTTTTATGCGCACTACTACTATTAAATGCTTCTATTGGTTTTGCTCAAGCTGCCGAAGCAACTGTTGATGGTGCAGAAGCCAGATATAAAGCTGGTGATTTTTTTGGGGCACTTTATGAATATGAGAAAGCCATGCAAATTGACTCTGTTAATTTAGACGTGCTTTTTGGTTATGGAAAAACATTACTTGCAGTAAATAATCCCCAAAAAGCTAGTATCTATCTTAAAAAAGCAAAAGCGTTAGATCAAAAAAAATCAAAAGAAAGCTTGGGTTACTTATTAGCAGAATCATTCAGACTTTCAGGAGATTATAGAAATGCAAGAAAATATTACAATTATGCGTTATCACCATACCGAAGCGATAGAAAAGGATTTTGGTACCAGCGTATTTCAATGAGTAAAAAAGCAAATTATTGGGCTACCAAAAGTCAAGAGAGTACTGAAGAATTAAAATCTTTAGGAAATAAAGTAAATTCTAATTTTTCAGAATTCGGTGCGCAAATCTATGATGGAAACATCTACTTTTCTTCACTCATTGCAGACAGCATGGGAGCGTCAAATGTTATCTTTGATAAGAATTATTACGCAAAATTATACTTTAAAGCTCTGGATAGATCCTCTAAAAAGCAATCAATTCAATTCGGTAATAAAGATAAAATCAACTTTAGAAATA
>Ga0307998_1001713_pt1 | contig 11654 bp, 4 predicted proteins | sample Davwhametageno37_FD_203147 | JGI IMG/M metagenome (GOLD analysis project Ga0307998, IMG submission 203147) | Marine microbial communities from Davis Island wharf, Antarctic Ocean - #37 | ecosystem: Environmental > Aquatic > Marine > Unclassified | place: Antarctic Ocean: Davis Island wharf...
TAAAATTATAGATGCCTTTAGGGGTTTTAATATTTTGTTTGCCTCTAAAGACAGAGCTTTTATACAAGATAAAAAATTGGGGCTCTATGAAATAAAAAATAAAGAGCGGATATTAATCATAGGAAAAGAAGCAGGGCAACTAAATATTACGGGGGTATTTGTTCAAAATTCGAATGAGCTTTTAATTGCCACAAAAAACAATGGCTTTTGGACTTTGAAAGACAAAAAGCTGATTAAAAAGGACTGGGCGGTAAATCGTATTTTAGAAAAAAATTTAATAAATGATATTCAAGAGCTTGAAAGTGATCGGCTTGTTATTGGTACCCTTAGAAATGGTATTTATATCATTTCACTTCAGGGAGAGGTACTTCTGCATCTCGAAAAAAGTAGCGGACTAATAGACAATACCGTTAGAAGTGTTTTTACAGATTTAAACAGTAACCTATGGCTAGGAATGGACAATGGGTTGAGTTATATTCAAGTTAAAAGTAATACCAATTATTTGATAGATGGAGAGGGTGAATTTGGCACTGTTTACACAAGTCATTTAAAAAACTCATTATTATATTTAGGAACAAATCAAGGATTATTTGTCAAAAACACGCTGTTTCCGAAATCAAAGCCCAAATTGGTGGATAAGAGTTTAGGACAAATATGGGAAATAAAAGAGATTGACGGTCAAGTTTTAGTAGGTTCTCATGAAGGTGTATTTGTTATTGATGGTCAAAGATTAGTCCCAACGCATATTGAAGCCGGGGCATGGGTATTTAGAAAGCACCCTAAATTTGAGGATCTTTTATACGTTGGTTTTTATTCTGGAATCGGTGTATTTAAGCGTATCAATGGGCAATGGATATTCCAAGAAAAATGGGAAACATTTGGCGAATCTTCACGTTTTATTGAATTTGATAAGTATGGTGCACTTTGGGTGGCCCATCCATCTAAAGGATATTATCGTTTGGTGTTATCTGACAGCGGTCTAGATCTTAAAGACTTTGAATTCTATGGGGTAACAAATGATTTTGTAGATGCCTATGCGTATTTATGTAAAATAGATGGAGATTTGGTTTTTTACAATGCTGCTGGGTTTTTTAATTACGAGCCTTTGGCAAATACTTTTGTGAAAGCTAGGTATGCTTCAGAGGTATTCAAAGACATAAGTGGTATTAATAATATATATCAAAGTGAAAATAATTTTTGGTATTCTACCCCAAAATCTATGGGTTATATTTCTAGAAACGCCACTAAATTTAAGAGGGTTAGTGAACCGTTTTATTCCTTAAGAAATAAGCAGCTAGGGGATTTTGAAAAATTTAAAAAGCTAAACGATTCTATTTTTGGAATTGGGCTTAGAAACGGAATGGCGTTTCATAATATAAAAGAATCAGAAAGGTTCAATGCACCCACCATTATTCGGTATATCGAGTTAATAAGTACTTCTGACACCATTTCAGCACCAATTAATTCGAAGGACGCTATTGAGATTCCGAATTTAAATAATTTTATAAAAATTAGCTTGGCGATGCCAAAAACACCTTTGGCGAATTCTAAAAAAATTCAATATAAGCTGACTGGCCTAAATGAAGAATGGTCACCTTGGGAGTACCGGACGGAATTAAAATTCCCAGGATTGTCTCATGGAAGTTATGTTTTAGAAGTTCGTTCTGAGGGAGAAAGCCAAGCGAGTTCACAAATTATAAAAAGAGCATTCTATGTAATTCCACCTTGGTATTTAACCAATTTGGCCTATGCTATTTATGTGCTGTTATTCGTTTTTATTAATTTTATTTATCGAAATTATTTTAAAAGAAAAAACCTAAACCAAATCGCGATTTTAAAATCAGAAGAAGAAGGAAAACGAAAGTATCAAGAAGAAAAATTTCAATTAGATACCTTAGAAGCAGAGCGTAAAATGTCTGTGCTAAGAGAAGAAAATTTAAACTTAGAAATAAAAAAGAAAAATTCTGAATTGGCATCTTCGACGCTTAATAATATTAAAAAGAACGAATTGCTTAACAACCTTATTATAGACATTGAAAAGATTGATAAAAATATACTGAATAGTTCGTTGCATTCTCCAATTAAAAATGTGCTAAATAAAATTAATAAGCACTTAATTGATAAAGATGATTGGCTTGCTTTTGAACTTCATTTTAGACATGCACATGCTTCTTTTTTTGGAAAACTAAGAGTGAAGCATCCAGAACTATCCTCCAACGAGATCAAATTAAGCGCATATCTTAAACTAAATTTATCTTCTAAAGAAATAGCATCATTAATGAATATCTCTATAAAAAGCGTTGAGCAAGGACGTTGGAGGCTTCGAAAAAAATTAGATTTGTCTAAAGATTCTAGCTTGGTACTTTACATTCAATCTTTTTAGTAAATAATCTCTAATTCACTTAACTAATTACAAAACAATGCTTTACGTTTTTTTTGTAGAGTTTTTGTAGGGGTCTTTTTTGCCGAAACGAAAATCTTGTAGGTGTCGGTTTATAGGAATATATCTTATTTAAACAAATATTTGTAAATCATAAAGGCCAATTTCGTGCTTCGAAAATGCAGAGCTGTATTTGAATATCGTAAAACGAACTAATTTTAAAAAACAGTTTCTTTTTACTACCCTCAAATTTACACACTATCGGAAGTATGAAACAATAGCTATTTTGACATATTTAAATGTTCAATTCACATCATCTAAATTCAATTATTATGAATAAATTTTTACTTTTATTTACGTTATTTTCTTTTTGTTTCACACACGGCCAAGAAACCACACACGTAGATTTTGACACGAACAATGAGAACATTGTTTTTAACAGTTGGAATACTTCTTCAACTTTTGCTAAGGTTGCAAATCCGGCTTCTGATGCTACAAATTCTTCTGCTTTTGTAGGTCAATTTACAGCTGGTAATGACAACAATATTGGGATTGGCATCATTGATTCTCGAAATATTTTTGAATTGCCTTTCAATTTGGTGTCGAATGCTATTTTTAAAATGAAAGTATTTTCTACAGAGGAAATCGATGTTACTTTTCATTTAGAAAATTCGCCGGATTATGGAAATTATATCGAGGCAACTGCTTCTGTTGCAGCTTCAGATGTAGGCACATGGGTTGAGTTAACTTTTGATTTTGGAAGTACTTCTAATATTTATATGAATAATATTGTTATTAAAATTGGTGGTACAAATGTGGCTGAAGGAGATACTTATTTCTTTGATGATATCACAGGTCCAGAGTTATACACAACAGCAGCCCAAGAATACAATCCAGCAGATAGTGCAACCGAGGTTTCGATTGCTACAAATTTAGAAATTGCAACAAATGGTAAATTCAGAAATTTAGACGACTCTGAAATCACAGATTTAACGTCTAAGGTTGCTTTAAAAATAAATGATGCAAACGGAGCAGATGTTTCTTTTTCAGCATCTATTAATAATGATAAAAATAAAATTACAATAGACCCTGCAAACGATTTAGACAATTCTGTTACCTATTGGTATGGGGTTGTCGATAATGCTATCGAGTATTCAAATGACGTTCCTGTCACAAATGTCGCTGCAAGCTTTACTACAAAAGCTGGCGTAACTGGCGATTTGGTTGAAATGTTGTTTGACTTTGATACGACTAATGAGAATATAGGTTTTGAGTCTTGGGATGGAGTTGGTTTTGCTAAAATAGAAAACCCTGACAAGTCTGGAATCAATGTTTCTAATAATGTTGGGCAATATACTTACAACGGCAATAATGCGGGCTTAGAGAATTCATTAGTAGGTGATGCAACTCCTTTAGTACCATTTGACTTTGCTGAGACTCCTTTTATAAAGGTGAAAGTTTGGGTAAATAAACCTGTAGAGGTATCCATAAAGTTACAGAATTATCCAGAATACGGACAAGGACACGAGCAAAAGATCGCAGTTACAGAAACAAACAAATGGGTAGAATTGGTCTTTAATTACGGGGCAATTACAGCGACGAATTATGACAGAGCTCAAATATATTTTGATAAAGATAAGTCTGGTGGTTCTGAAATAGGAGATGTTTATTATTTTGACGATTACTTGAAAAGTAATGTTTCGCCAGCAGTAGAGAATACTTTTAATCCTGAAAATGCTGCTACCGATGTTGCTCAATTTGCAAAGCCAACAATTACATCAAATTTTCAATTTAGAAATTTAGATGACACTAATATTACAAATGTTTCTAGTTTTGTAGAATTGAGAAAAGAAGATGCTTCTGGTGCCGTAGTTTCTATGACCGCAGTATTAAGTGATAATAATTCTAGTATTTTGATAACACCCTCTGAGATATTAGATGTGAATACAACGTATTGGTTTGGAATAATAGATAATGTAATTGAATATAAAGAGAGTGATACTGCTGTTACTGGTGTTTCTAGTGTATTTACGACCACTACTGAAGCTGTAGAAATGGTGGTGTATAATGATTTTGACGGAAACTCTTTAACTTCAGTCTCCGAAACGATGGGAGATCCAGCCGGTGCGTATACAACAGTGACTGATCCTGCAGGAGGAACGAATATGGTTCAAAAATGGGAAAAAGGAAACTCTTACGGAGGTTGGGAGAGAATTCATTTTCAATTAAATGCTCCTTTTGATGCTAGTAAAGATGATATCTTTTCTTTTAGAGTGTATTCTCCAGTGAAAGCCGGAATAAGATTTAAGCTGGCAGATGCTAAAGAAGACTCAGATATTACAGCTCAAATAGAAACCGATGAAGAAATTATTTTAGAAAATGAATGGCAAACAGTATACCTAAATACTTCTGAATTAGCAGACGGTGTGAATTTTGAACATCTATTTATTTTTCTTGGACGTGGAGACACCACAGACACCACTTTTTATATAGATGATTTAAAAGGACCACAATTACAGGGCACAGCAGCTGTAAAAGATTTTGATAAAAATAGTTTTCAGTTTTTTCCAAATCCAGCGAATGATCTGATTCGGTTTAGCAATTTAGATGGAAAAACGGAAATTAAAATTTTTGATGTCACTGCAAAGCAAGTGTTTAAAAAGACAATTGAATCTAATGAGTTGTCAGTGAGAAGTTTAAAGCCAGGTTTTTATTTCATCAATATTAACGGACAGTTTAAAAAATTAATCAAAGAATAAAATTGAAAGTATAACAGAAGACTTTTATTTTCTGTTGTGCTTTTTTTAAAAAATAAGCATGAATAAACAAAGGGCATTATTCTTAAAGATATTACCAATCCTATTCCTTTTTACATCGACTTTTGCGTTCTCGCAAACCGTAATAGTTTCAGGAGAGGTTGTAGATAGTGTGGGTAATTTATTACCAGGAGTATCTATACAGGTTCAAGGAACAGGTTCAGGAACACAAACAAATTTTAATGGTAAGTATGTTGTAAACATAAAGACAGCGAATGCAATTTTAGTCTTTTCTTATTTAGGGTTTGCACCTCAAAATATTAAAGTAGGTAATCAGAAAAAAATAAATGTAATTTTAATAGAAAGTGCAGATGAGCTAGATGAGATTCAGGTGGTTGCATTTTCAAAGCAAAAGAAGAATAGTGTTATCGGTTCTATAACTACTTTAAAAGTATCTGAATTAAAACAACCTACGTCTAATATCACAAATGCCTTAGCGGGTAAAATAGCAGGTTTAATCTCTTACCAAAGATCCGGAGAACCTGGAGCAGACAATGCTGCCTTTTTTATACGAGGGGTAACTACATTTGGTTTTAACAATAGTCCTTTAATTTTGTTAGACGGGCTGCAAATTACAACCTCAGATTTAGCACGTTTAGAGCCAGATAACATTGCGTCTTTTTCAATTATGAAAGATGCTACAGCTACTTCTTTGTACGGCGCAAGGGGAGCTAATGGTGTGGTATTAGTAACTACAAAAGTGGGTAAAAAAGGAAAAGCAAAAGTTTCTGTGCGGTATGAAAGTTCAATTTCTTCTCCGTCTAAAGTAAACAGTTTTCTCGGTGCAGTAGACTATATGGAGTTATTTAATAGAGCACAAAGAACAAGAGATCAATCTGCTACTTTATTATACTCAAAGCCAAAAATTGAAGGAACAAGAGGTGGGTTATATCCAAATATATATCCAGATTTAAATTGGCATAAAGAGTTATTTAATGATTTTGCAATAAATAGAAGGTTGAATGTAAATATAAGTGGAGGTGGCGAAGTAGCGCAGTATTATATATCTGTGACCAACGCAAAAGAAACGGGCTTATTAAAAGTAGATGCTTTAAATAATTTTAATAATAATATAGATATTAACAGATCTAATTTAAGAGCAAATATCAATATAAATTTAACAAAGACGACTAAGGTCTTAGCTAAATTTTATTCCTTATTTGAACGTTATAACGGACCAATAGTAAGTGCTTCAGATATCTTTAGACAAGTAGCACAAGCAAATCCAGCCAATTTTCCGAAGGTATTTCAGCCAGATGAAAATACGGCTAACTTTAACCATACACTTTTTGGTAATAAGGGAAATGGAGGATTTTCAAATCCATATGCAGAGAGTGTAAGAGGTTTTAAAGACCGGTTCTCTAATACAACTTTAGCCCAATTTCAAATAAAACAAGATTTAAGTTTTATAACGGAAGGTTTAAAATTGAGAGCGATGGCATCCGTTAGAACGTATACAGAAAACCAGAATGAAAGAAGTTTTACTCCTTTTTATTACGGGGCAAATGAAATTCAAACCCCTCAAGGTTTAGAGAATGTGCTGTATCAAATTCAAGAGGGTACAGAGTTTTTGAATAACCCAACAGTGAATAATAATGGGAATAGTAATTTTTATTATGAAGGCGTTTTAGAGTACAACAGAACCTTCAAGGAAAAGCATGAAGTAGGAGGTCTATTGGTAAGCTACTTTCAAGAAGCATTAAATACAATTGGAGGTAACACCGCTTTTTCTACCTTACCTTCAAGAAATATGGGTATTTCAGGAAGAACATCATACAGCTATGATAGCCGGTATTTTGGTGAATTTAATTTTGGTTATAATGGCTCAGAAAAATTTGCTGAAAAGAATAGATTTGGGTTTTTTCCTTCTATTGGTGCTGGTTGGATAATTTCTAATGAACCTTATTTTGAACAAAATATACCTTCTATTAATTTATTAAAATTAAGATATACTTATGGTTTGGTAGGAAATGACGGAATCTCTAGTGCTAGTGATCGTTTTTTCTATTTATCGGACGTTAATCTTAATAATGGGGGCACTGGGTATTCTTTTGGAACTAATTACAATAACAGTTACAATGGTTTTGTTATTAATAGATATGCGAATGAAAACGTTACCTGGGAAGTTGCGACCAAGGCAAACATCGGTTTAGAATTAGGGCTTTTTAATAAAGTTAATATTCAGGCAGATTATTTTACTGAAAACCGAAGAAATATTTACATGGAACGTGAATTTATTCCAGAAACATCTGGTTTAACAACAGTAATTAGCAGCAATATAGGTGAAGTGAAAACAAAAGGTGTTGATTTGTCAATTGATTATAATCATGCTTTTAGTGGTGACTTTTATATTACAGCAAGAGGTAACCTTACCTATGCAACAAATAAAATAGTAGTGAATGGAGAGCCAGAATTTCAAAATGAAAATTTAAGTAGAATTGGGCATCCTGTCAATCAGCAATGGGGATACATTGCAGAGCGTTTATTTGTAGATCAAGAAGATATAGAGAATTCTCCAGAACAATTTAATGGTTTCTCAACAACAAACTCTTATTTACCGGGAGATATAAAATATACAGATACGAACAAAGACGGTGTTGTAAATGAGTTAGATCAAACAGCTATTGGGAGTCCACAAGTGCCAGAAATAGTGTATGGTTTTGGAGTTTCTGCAGTGTATAAAAGTTTTGATTTTTCTATTTTTATGCAGGGCTCTGCGCGCTCCTCTTTTTTTATAAATCCGAACGACATTGCTCCGTTTGTAAATGAAAGAAATGCCTTGAGTATTATTGCCGACAATCACTGGTCCGAAAACAATCCAGATCCAAATGCTTTTTGGCCGAGATTATCTACTTATGAAGTCGAAAACAATCAAAAACCATCTACATGGTGGTTAAGAGATGGTGATTTTTTAAGATTAAAGAGTGCAGAATTAGGGTATACAATACCTGCAAATACAGGAAAGGTTTTTGCAAGTGCAAAAACAAGAATATATTTAACAGGGGTGAATCTATTGCATTTCTCAAAGTTTAAATTATGGGATCCAGAATCTGCAGGAAACGGTTTGGGATATCCGCCACAAAGAGTTGTAAATATTGGAGCTCAAATAAATTTTTAAAAGTTAAAGATGAATTTAAAAAACAAATTTATTGCAATAGTTTTATGCACTGTCTCCCTTTTCACAAGTTGTGAAGATTATTTAGATATCGTGCCAGACGGAACACAAGAGCTTCGTTTGCTTTTTAATAGAAAAGAAACGGCTTATAATGCTTTGGCTAATTGTTACAGCTATTTGCCTCAAAACGACGGTACGTATTCAAGTTATGTATTGGCAAGTGATGAGCTGGCAGTGCCAGTTCCGAAAGAGCCGAATGCAATTAAGTTAATGAAAGGACAACAAAACGTGTCTTCTCCATTAATGGGGTATTGGTCTGGTTTCTCTGCTACAGGTAAAGGGCAAGGCTCTTTATGGGAGGGAATACGCAGTTGTAATACATTGGTAGAAAATATTGATTTAGTTGTTGATATGACTCAAGAGGAGAAAAATCAATGGAAATCTGAAGCAAATTTTTTAAATGCATATTATCATTTTTTATTAGTTAGTAATTATGGTCCCATTCCAATTGTAGCTATTAATTTGCCTATTTCAGCTTCAGACGAAGCGGTGCGATTGGAAAGAAAAACGGTTGATGAATGTTTTGCGTACATCGTACAAACAATTGATACGGCTATTTTAGATTTACCTGAGAGAGTTCTTGGTAATAATGATATTGGTAGAATAGACCAGGTAATTGCAAAGGCGATAAAGGCAAAGGCCTTATTGTATAGTGCAAGTCCTTTATTTAATGGTAACTCTTCGCTATATTCAAATTTTGTAAATGCAAATGGAGTCCCTTTTTTCAATCAAAATTATGATGAATCTAAATGGGAGTTGGCAGCAAAAGCAACAAAAGAAGCGCTAGATGCCGCAATAGGGCAGGGTGCTAGTATGTATTATTACACAGAAACTGCACCTTTATTTGATACAGATAACTTTCAATTTAAATTAGTTAGAGACCAATACAATAGTCGTTTTGCAATTACAGATCCTTGGAACTCTGAGTTGCTCTGGGGAAACTCTAGTCCGGTTACCAACGGGCAATATTGGCAAATACAGTCTCCTGCCATGATGAAAGACCCAACATCTTCGTCTGTAGAAGCCTCTTGGCAATGGTTGGCGCCAAGTTTAAGAATGGCAGAAGCGTATTATACTAAGAATGGTTTACCTATTGATGAAGATTTATCTTTTGATTATGCTGAGAGATATGATGTAACGACCATTGCATTTAATCAACGTTTTTATGCACAGTTTGCCAATAGAACAGCAAAGTTAAATTTAAATAGAGAAGCACGTTTTTATGCTTCACTGGGTTTTGATAGAGGAATTAATAGAACTTGGGGTGCTATTTGGGACTTAAAAATGCGCAAAGGTGAAGTACATGGAAGGGTCGCAAATACAGGAGATTATTTAGTAACTGGGTATGCGCTTAAAAAGTTAGTTCATCAAGACTCTGAAGGAGATGCTTATAATAAGGCGATTACCTATCCTTGGCCAATGGTTCGGCTAAGTGAGCTGTATTTAAATTATGCAGAGGCCTTAAATGAGTTTAGTGGCCCATCTGTAGATGTTTATGAAGCATTAAATGTAATTAGAGAACGTGCTGGAATACCAACTGTGCAAGATGCTTGGAGTAATACCACTTTTGCAGCAACACTAAATAAACATACGAGTAAAGAAGGTTTAAGAGACATTATTCAACAAGAAAGAATGATAGAACTGGCTTTTGAAGGACACCGTTATTATGACGTCAGAAGGTGGAAATTAGCAGAAGAATTCTTTACAACTCCTATAAAAGGGTGGTCTGTAGATGAAGAAACTGAGGCTAATTATTATCAACTAATGGATGTCAGTCAAAGATCATTTAATTCGCCTAGAGATTATCTGCAGCCTATAAGTTTTACAGAACTCTCTAGAAACCCTAATTTAATTCAAAATCCAGGTTGGTAAAAATTAGCATTATGAAAAAACAAATATATAAAGGACTACTTTTTTCTATTTTTATTTTAGGAATAATGATGGGGTGCTCTAAAAGTGAAGAAGTAGACACAAACCCTCCAGGAGTGGTCTCTAATATTACTATCATTCCTACAAATGGAGGTGGTATCATAAATTATTCACTTCCTACAGATGATGATGTATTGTATGTAAAAGCAGTATATGAAAACTCGCAAGGAGAGGAAGTTTTTAGAGTTTCTAGCAAGCACAATACTTTTTTAGAAGTAAATGGTTTAAGCCAAACATCAGCTGTAAGTGTAAAACTTTATGTAGTAGATGAAAGTGAAAACAAATCTGAAGCGATAGAAGTAGACTTTATACCTTTAGAGTCTTTTATTTTCCTGGTACAAGAAAGCATAGAAATAACTCCAGATTTAGGAGGTGTAAAAATTTCATGGAATAATATTGCTTCGAAAACAGTATTTGTATACGTGCATATTTTAGATGGAGGAAATGAAATTATTAGAATATTATCTTCTAACAACCCAGAAGAAAGTATTTTCATTAGAGGTTTAGCTTCAACAGAAATGACTTTTTCTACAAAAGTAGAAGATTTTGATAGTAATATTACTGAGCTTAAAGAGATAGGAAAATATACGCCGCTCTTCGAAGAAAAAATAGACAAATCTACTTGGACTTTAGTAAGTTCTCAATCTATGAACGGCGATGCTTATGAGGGGAAAACAGTAAATTTTTGGGATGATATTGTAGATACTGTAGAAACGGATTCAGATAATAGTTACTTTATTGCGACAAGAGACAACAACGGGGGTAGCTTAAATTTCCCTTTAGATATTGTCATAGATTTTAATAAGAATGTTAAAATACAACGATTTAAAGTTTGGCAAAGAGCCTATTGGTATAATGGAGGTGGTATAACCTATCATTATCAAGAAGAAAATATAAAGTCTTTTAATCTTTATGCGAGTACAGATGCGCAAACGTGGGATTTACTTGGAGAATTTGATATTGGAGATCCTAGAAATGCTGCTGGTAATATACCAACTACTGCTTTTCAAGAAGCTATAGATGGCCATGAATTTAGTTTAGAAAACACATCAGAAGCCTTTAGATACCTTAAAGTTCAAATTACTTCTAATTACGGAAGCACACAAATAGCAGTGGGCTCAGAAATCACTTTATTCGGCTTAGATAACTTATAATAGACGATTTAATTATATTCATGAAAAAATATTTAATATACATATTTCTTGCATTTGTATTCATTTCAAATGCTCAGGGCTTAAGAACTTTAGGAAAGAATATCGTCAATTCTAACGGAGATGAGGTTTTATTAAAAGGAGTTGGTTTAGGTGGCTGGATGCTTCAGGAAGGTTATATGATGAATTCTTCTGGAGCGGCA
>Ga0307998_1001714_pt1 | contig 11653 bp, 7 predicted proteins | sample Davwhametageno37_FD_203147 | JGI IMG/M metagenome (GOLD analysis project Ga0307998, IMG submission 203147) | Marine microbial communities from Davis Island wharf, Antarctic Ocean - #37 | ecosystem: Environmental > Aquatic > Marine > Unclassified | place: Antarctic Ocean: Davis Island wharf...
ATTTAAAAATTGTATACACACCAAGTCTCATTGTTTTAGGCGGTGGCATTAGTAAAAAATATGAAGATTTTAAACAGTATTTAACGACTGATGTTAAGGTTAAAGTTGCCGAGTTTAGAAACAATGCAGGTATTATTGGCGCAGCAATGTACGCTAGTAGAAAATGTAAGTAAATTTTTTAATTGGCTTACAACTGCTGTTAAAAAAACTACTGCGCTAATTCCTTATATACATTTTTGAATATTAAAACTCCTTTTAGAGTTCTTAATGAAAACAAAATTCCAAAAACCCAAATGAGCCCAACAGCTGTATTCTTCATTCTAATTTCAATTCTAGTGCTCAGTTTTATTATTGATAAAGTTCTAGATGCTTTAAATGCCAAACATTTTAAGGATAAAGTTCCAACTGCATTAGCGGACGTTTATGATGCAACTGAATACAAGAAATCTCAAGACTATAAAAAGGCGAATGAACAGTTTGCAAATGGTACCAGAACTTTTTCGTTTGCACTAACATTGGTTTTCTTTTTTGCAGACGGCTTTAAATATGTAGATGATTTTGCAAGAGGTTTTACAGACAATTCTATTTTGGTAGCGCTTATTTTCTTCGGAATTATCATGTTAGGTTCAGATGTTTTAACGACACCCTTCTCCTATTATCAAACTTTTGTAATAGAAGAAAAGTTCGGATTTAATACCGCTACAAAAAAACTATTTTGGTTAGATAAACTAAAAGGATGGTTGATAACCATTTTTATTGGCGGTATCGTTTTAGCAATCATTATTTGGTTTTACCAACAAACAGGTAAAAACTTTTGGATATATGCTTGGATTTTAGTGACTGCTTTTTCATTATTTATGAATCTCTTTTATGCAAAATTAATTGTACCATTATTTAACAAACAAACTCCGTTAGAAAAAGGCGAATTAAAAACTGCCATTGAAAAATATGCGAGTAGCGTTGGTTTTAAACTGAATAATATTTTTGTAATTGATGGCTCTAAGCGCTCTACAAAAGCAAATGCTTATTTTTCTGGTTTTGGTTCCCAAAAGAGAATTACTCTTTTTGACACCCTTATAAACGATTTAGAAACTGATGAAATTGTTGCTGTTTTAGCGCATGAAGTTGGGCATTATAAAAGAAAACATATTCTTTTTAATTTGGCCTGGTCTATCTTACTTACAGGTTTTACATTATTTATGCTATCTCTTTTTATAAATGATTCCATATTCTCTGAAGCTTTAGGTATTGCAACTCCGAGTTTTCATATTGGTTTAATTGCATTCGGAATTCTGTATTCGCCAATATCAGAAATTACAGGTTTATTTATGAATTATATATCCCGACAATTTGAATATCAAGCAGATAATTTTGCAAAAGAAACTTTTGCTTCTAAACCACTAATTACCTCACTTAAAAAATTATCTAGAAATAGTTTGAGTAATTTAACCCCTCATCCTGCGTATGTTTTCATGCATTATTCACATCCAACTTTGTTGGAAAGAATTGAAAATTTAGAAAACGAAATTCTTGTTTCTTAACATACTTATTCTTAAATTCACTTTAGATTAAAAACGTCAATCCTACAAGGTCATTTATGCAATACACAGCAACCATAGAAGAGGAAAATAAAGAAATTGCTAGCAGATACAAAGATTTGCTGAAAGGTTCTTATGAGGTTTTGTCTTTAGAGGACAAGAAACTTATAAGAAAAGCTTTTGACATTTCTGTAGATGCACATTCTGAGCAACGCAGAAAAACCGGAGAACCTTATATTTTTCATCCCATTGCAGTGGCAAAATCTGTTGCTATGGAGATTGGTCTGGGTGCAACTTCTATTGCTGCAGCACTTTTACATGACGTTGTAGAAGACACAAAATACACCATAGATGATATAGAGCAATTATTTGGAGAAACTATTGCTAGAATTGTAAACGGACTCACAAAAATTTCTCGTTTAAACAAAGAGCAAGACGCTTCTATACAAGCAGAAAATTTCAGAAAAATGCTCTTAACATTACATGATGATGTTCGAGTTATTTTAATAAAGATTGCAGATAGATTGCACAATATGCAAACAATGGATGCCATGCCTTTGCATAAACAAGTAAAAATAGCCTCTGAAACCTTATATATTTATGCGCCATTAGCACATCGATTAGGACTTTACAATATCAAAACTGAACTCGAAGATTTAGGCTTAAAATATACAGAACCAGAAGTTTTTAATGATATTATTACAAAAATAAAAGAGAGTAAAGAAGAGCAACAAAAATATTTAGAGACATTTGCCGAAACGCTAAAAAAAGGATTGGACAATGAGAACTTCACCTATGATATAAAAGGGCGTTTTAAATCGATTTACTCTATTCGTAGAAAAATGCGAAAACAAAATGTTACGTTTGAAGAGGTATATGACAAATATGCGATTCGAATTATCTATACACCTACTTCGGATGATGATAAATTTGATGCTTGGAAAATTTACACGATCGTAACAGATTATTTTAAACCCAATCCAACAAGACTAAGAGATTGGATTTCTCAGCCAAAATCGACGGGTTATGAAGCCTTGCACATTACCGTTGTTGGGCCGAATGCAAAATGGGTAGAAGTGCAAATCCGTTCGAGTAGAATGAATGAAATTGCAGAAAAGGGATATGCCGCTCATTTTAAATATAAAGAGGGAAATAGTAATGAAAGTGGTTTAGAAACTTGGTTGAATAGGTTAAAAGAATCCCTAGAAAATCAAAGCTTAAATGCTGTAGATTTTGTTGAAGAATTCAAGTTAAACCTATATTCAAAGGAGATTTATGTTTTTACTCCTAAAGGCGAATTAAAATCATTGCCAAAAGATGCTTCGGCATTGGACTTTGCATTTACCATTCATACAGATGTTGGCTTAAAGTGTAGAGGGGCAAAAGTAAACGGAAAACTAGTTCCTTTAAGTCATGCTTTAAAAAGTGGGGATCAAATAGAAGTAATTACGACAGCTACCAACAAACCAAATGCAAGATGGTTAGATTTTGTAATCACAGCCAGAGCAAAAACAAAGATTAGAGCAGCCTTAAAAGACGAAGAAAAGGCTATTGCAGAAGAGGGGAAAGCTATTTTAACGAGAAAATTACGCCATTTAAAAATTCCTTTTAGTGAAAAAACAATTAATGAACTGGTAAACTTTTTTAAATTAAAAACTAGTTTCGATTTGTTTTTTAGAATTGGTAATGGTGCCATAGACAATACAAATTTAAAAGGATATGTTGCACAAAGAAATAGTACCATTTTAAATTTCTTTAAAACAAAACTAAGAAGGTCTTCTTCTAGTAGTAAAAATTCTGTAGACTCTGATGAAGTAACTCATAAATATGATGCCTTAGTTTTTAGTAAAGAAGAAGAAAAATTAAACTATAAGTTGTCTAAATGTTGCAACCCCATTGCAGGAGACAGTGTTTTTGGCTTTCTAACCATTAATGAAGGTATTAAGGTTCATAAAAAGAATTGTCCGAATGCTATTTCGTTACAGTCTAACTATGCGTATAGAATTATGCTGGCAAAATGGATAGATTCTACAAAACAAGATTTTAAAGTAATTTTAAATATTAGCGGTTTCGATAATAAGGGAATCATCAATGATTTAAGTAAAATTATTTCTAGTAATATGGGCGTATTTATCAACAGCATAAATATAGCTGGTAATGAGGGCGTTTTTGAAGGTAAAATAAACTTAAGTGTTAAAAATAGTGGGCAATTAGAGAAGCTAATGAAAAGTATTCAAAAAGTCGATGGCGTAAAAAAAGTAGACCGTGTTAATAGTTTGTAAATATCCTGTTAAAAAACGAGTACTTTATTAAGAAATAACTGTAGATTTGTTTTGTCATAAAATTTTAAGTAAATGGGTAATTCTCTTCAAAATCAGGAAGTAGTAAAAAAAGTATTTACATCGTATTTAGAAGAGAACAAGCATCGAAAAACGCCTGAGCGTTATGCTATTCTCCAAGAAATTTATGATGCTGACGAACATTTTGATATCGAGTCTCTTTATATCAAAATGAAAAATAAAAACTATAGAGTTAGTAGAGCTACACTTTACAATACTATAGAAATTTTGTTAAATTGCAACCTAGTAAGAAAACACCAATTCGACGGGCAATCTATGGCACGTTACGAAAAAAGTTACTTTGATAAAAATCACGATCATGTAATATTTACAGATTCTGGAGAAGTAAAAGAATTTTGTGACCCCAGAATTCAAATAATTAAACAAACAATTGAAGAAATTTTTGATATTGATATTCAAAATCACTCACTCTATTTTTACGGGACAAAAAAGAAGGATTCATAATTAACAATACAACAACAAATTACACAACTAATGGCTGTAGATTTATTACTCGGATTGCAATGGGGAGACGAAGGAAAAGGTAAGATTGTAGATGTTCTAACTAGAAACTATGATATTATTGCACGTTTTCAAGGTGGACCAAATGCAGGACATACTTTAATTTTTGACGGACACAAACATGTTTTACACACTATTCCTTCTGGAATTTTTCACAAAACAGCACTAAATGTGGTTGGTAACGGAGTGGTTATAGATCCTGTGATTTTCAAAAAAGAATTAGAAAATTTAGACAAACATGAAATTGATTATACTTCTAGATTGTTAATTTCTAGAAAAGCACATTTAATTTTACCCACACACAGATTATTAGACGCAGCCTCAGAAACTTCTAAAGGTAAAGCAAAAATTGGATCTACTTTAAAAGGAATTGGCCCTACTTACATGGACAAGACTGGCAGAAACGGTATGCGCGTTGGTGATTTAGAATTAAAAAACTGGAAAGAAAAATACCACGCTTTAACAGCTAAACATTTAGGAATGTTAGATTATTTTAACATTCAAATTGACTACGATCTAGACGAATTAGAGGCAGAATTTGATAGAGGTGTAGATAAATTAAGAACATTACAATTTATTGATAGCGAAGAATTTTTAAATCAAGCGATTAAAAGCAAAAAAACAATTTTAGCAGAAGGCGCACAAGGTTCTCTATTAGATATTGATTTTGGTACGTACCCTTTTGTAACTTCATCGAACACCACTGCAGCAGGAGCATGCACCGGTTTAGGTGTTGCACCAAATAGAATTGCCAAAGTTTTTGGGATTTTTAAAGCGTATACCACACGTGTGGGTTCCGGTCCTTTTCCTACAGAATTATTTGACAAAGATGGAGAAGATATGGCAAGAATTGGCCATGAATTTGGCGCAACAACAGGAAGACCAAGAAGATGTGGATGGTTAGACATCGTGGCATTAAAATATGCTGTAGATGTAAATGGTGTAACAGAATTAATGATGATGAAAGGAGATGTACTTTCTGGATTTGACACTTTAAAGATATGTACCTCTTACAACTATAAAGGAAAAGAAATTTCTCATTTGCCATACAACATAGAACCAGAAAACATTTCTGTAAACTATTCTGAATTTAAGGGCTGGGATGAAGATCTAACAAAAATGACTTCTGCAGACCAATTGCCAAAGAATTTAATGGAATATGTTGCATTTATCGAAAAAGAAACAGGAGTTCCTGTATCTATCGTTTCTGTGGGGCCAGACAGAAAACAGACGATTGTAAGATAACTAAATTTTCTTAAATATTATAAAAAGCATCTTTTAGCGTTCTAAAGGATGCTTTTTACATTCAATCACCAAGACGTCCTAATAATTTTTGCTTTTCTTTCATACGAAGAAAAAATCTTTTCAGTATTTTTGCTAAAAATGGTATCCTTTGAAAAAATTCTTAATATTCACTTTTCTTTTATTTGCCTTTTTAGGTTTTTCACAATCTAAAAAAATGGTATACTCTGCAGAACAACAATATGTAGATGAAGAAAAATATCCTGGAGCAACCGTTTTAATTGGTAAAGTTAAAATGCTGCATGAAGGCGCTATTCTTACTTGCAAACAAGCTTTTTACTATCAAAAACAAAACTTTTTTAAGGCTTTAGAAGATGTAGTTATCAAGCAAGGAGACACCATTACACAAACAAGTGATTATTTAGATTATGATGCCAACTCTAAGCAGGTTTTGTCTTGGGGAAATGTAATTTTAAAAGACCCGGAAATGACTTTAACTGCTGATACTTTGCAGTTTGATAGATTGAATCAAAAACTTTATTACAGAAGTTTTGCGACCATAAAGGACCAAACAAATACGCTAAATAGTAAGAACGGCAATTACTATTTAGAAACAAAGAAATTTACAGCAACTACAAAGGTTACCCTTGTAAACCCAGAGCATAACCTAGTCTCTAATCATTTAGATTATTACACCAACTCTGGTTTAGCTTATTTATACGGACCCTCTACAATTACAAATTCACAAAACGAAAATAGAATGTATTGTGAACGTGGTTTTTATAATACAAAAACAGATATTTCCTATTTTGTAAAGAATGCCAAACTATATCTAAAAGAAAGAACGGTAGAAGGAGATAGTTTATATTATGATAAAAAGAAAGGTTTTGCCTCTGCAACCCGCAATATTGAAGTAATAGACACTCTAAAAAACTTTGTGACTAGAGGAAATTATGCAGAAATATTTGAAGAAAATGATTCCCTTTTTGTAATTAAAAAAGCAGTTGCCATCTCTATTGTAGAAAAAGATTCTACATTTATTCATGGAGATACCTTGTTGGTTACTGGTATTCCAGAAAAACGAATTGTAAGAACCTACCACAACGTTAAAATCTTTAAATCTGATTTGCAAGGTAAATGCGATTCTATCTATACAGATCAACAAAGTGGAATTACTAAAATGTTTACAAATCCAGTTTTATGGTCGGAAGGAAATCAGATTACAGGAGATACTATTCATTTAATATCTAATGCAGAAACAGAAAAATTAGATTCGTTAAAAGTGTTGAATAACGCTTTTATCGTTTCTAAAGATTCTATATCCAAAAACGATTTTAACCAAATAAAAGGAAGGAATATGTTTGGTAAGTTTCAGGACAATAAACTCAATTTACTTTTGGTAAAAGGAAATGCCGAATCTATTTTTTATAATAGAAATGAGGAAACAGACAGTACCGAAACCATCACGAAAGAAATTTCTAGTAATATAGAATTTACACTTGAAGAAGGACAAGTTAGTACCATAAAATATCTAAAAACGTCAGAAGGAAAAACATATCCTCCATCAATGTTCACTAAAGACTCCAGAAAGTTAGATGGATTTATTTGGAGAGCGTCCGAACAACCTAAAACAAAAGAAGATATTTTTAAAAAAAATAAAAATAAAATAAAGAATAAAAGTAAAAGTAAAAGTAAAAAAATTTCTAAAAAAAGAAATAAGGATATTATTAAACCTCTTTTAAATTTAAATCCTGAAAAAAATTCTGCTAATAACGAATAGATGAAAGAAGATTTCTTCAAATATCAAGCACAAACTACTCCACACCCACTTGCTATAGAAATTTCTCATGCAAAAGGAAGTTATATTTATGACAAATCTGGCAAAGAATATTTAGATTTTGTCGCCGGTGTTTCTGCAAATAGCTTAGGTCATAATCATCCAAAAGTTACAAAAGCAATCAAAAACCAGTTAGATTCTTATGCACATGTAATGGTGTATGGTGAATTTATTCAAAAACCGCAAGTGGACTTATGCAAACTATTAGCAGAAAATTCTCCTGAAAATTTAAATTCAGTATACATTACAAATTCGGGAACAGAGGCTACAGAAGGTGCTTTAAAACTCGTTAAAAGAGTTACAGGTAGATCAGAAATTATCGCGGCAAAAAATTCCTATCACGGAAATACAATGGGTGCCATGAGCGTTTCTGGAGTAGAAGAACAAAACCAAGCGTTTAGACCGCTAATTCCGGGCACTAAATTTATCGCTTTCAATTGTGAATTTTGCTTAAACAAAATCACAAAAAAAACAGCTGCAGTAATTTTAGAAACAATACAAGGAGGCGCGGGTTTTATTGAACCTAGAGACTACTTTTTACAAAAGGTAAAACAGAAATGTGAAGAAATGGGTGCGCTTTTAATTCTAGATGAAATTCAAACTGGAATTGGAAGGACAGGTACTTTCTGGGGTTTTGAGAATTATAATGTAATTCCGGATATTATAATTACAGGGAAAGGTTTGGGCGGAGGAATGCCGATTGGAGCTTTTATTTCCTCGTTTGAAATGATGGCATTGTTAAAAGACAATCCTAAATTAGGACATATTTCTACTTTTGCAGGACACCCAGTTATTGCCGCTGCAGGATATGCAACGGTAAAAGAGATTTTAGATCAAAATTTACTTTCAGAAAGTATTCGCAAAGAAAAAATCATTAGAGAACATTTAAAGCATCCAGCTATAAAAGAAATTAGAGGAAAAGGTTTAATGCTTGCAGCAATTGTTGAAACTCCAGAAATAGCTGCTAAAATTATTCTTACTTGTTTAGAAAATAATTTAATTCTTTTCTTTTTACTGTTTGAGGGGCGTGCAATGAGAATTTCACCTCCATTAACCATCTCAGATGAAGAGTTGACAAAGGGTTGTAAAATTATATTAAAGAGTATCGATCAAGCCCTCAATTAGCTACTTTTAGCTTTAAAGCAACCTTATAAGTACATCTTTTGTTTGGGATAAATTCTCAATATATCTATATCATTGAAGTAATTACTTTTATCAACGAATAGGCAAGACCTCTTAAATAGAGATTACTCTAATTTTAATAATAAGTTAGGGTCTGGACAATTGTTTTTATAGAACTCAATATTTTTTTGGGATGAAACTCCCGGATAATCACCAATATTGCCCTCTAAATCTCTTATGATTTGAAAATGTAAATGAGGTGCATATGCTCCATTGACCGATGCATCTCCCAAAAAACCTATAATATCACCTTTTAAAACAGCATCTCCAATAGCCATGTTTTCAATAGAGATTAGTGAAAGATGGCCATATAAAGTATAAAATATTTCACTCTCTATTTGGTGTTTTACAATGATGGTAGGCCCATAGTCACTGTGGTTATTATTATTCTTATAACTGTGTACTTCTCCATCCAAAACAGCTAATACTTTTGTATTTTCTTCACACCATAAATCGATTCCTAAATGAATGTTTCTTTTTTCATGCTCCGCCAATTTCATAAAATAATCGCTTCGATCATATAGATTTCTCTTTTCAATATAACCACCAAAAGCAACCTCCTTGTCATTCTTTTTTAAATATGCACTGATATATACGTCCCATTCTAAGGCTGAAGAAACATCAAAATTCAACAAGTCTTTGTTTTTTCCTGAAAGATCTATCTTGAAGTATTTATCTATTGGAAAAACAGGATCTACTGCTGCTAAAGGTGCTACTGAAAGTTTATTTAAAAATTGATTAAACTCCTCTGAATTCATAGTTTATAGTATAAAAAAACTCTCGATGAAATTCGAGAGTTTTTTATGTAAACACTTACATACTAAGCATTTTCTTTTTTTATTAAGTTCAAGGCAGAACCTTCATTATACCATTTGATTTGTCCTTCATTATACGTATGATTTGCAACCACCATATCTTTAGAACCGTCCATGTGAACAACAGCAATACGCAAAGGTTTATTCGGAGAAAATTCATTTAAATCTAAGAAATTAAATGTATCATCTTCTTGAATTAAATCATAATCAGATTCGTTTTCGAATGTTAAACCTAACATTCCTTGTTTTTTTAAATTTGTTTCATGGATTCTAGCAAAAGATTTTACTAAAACGGCAGCAACACCTAAATGTCTTGGTTCCATAGCGGCATGCTCTCTTGAAGAACCTTCACCATAATTATGATCTCCAACAACAATTGTTTTAATTCCTGCTGCTTTATAAACTCTAGCAGTATCTGGTACACCTCCAAAATCTCCTGTAAGTTGATTTTTAACAAAATTGGTTTTCATTCCAAAAGCATTTACAGCACCAATTAAACAGTTATTAGAAATATTATCTAAATGTCCTCTAAAACGCAACCAAGGTCCAGCCATAGAAATGTGATCTGTCGTGCATTTACCATGTGCTTTTATTAACAGTTTAACACCCTCTAGTGTATTTCCTAATGGAGTAAAAGGCTCCAATAATTGTAATCTTTCGGAGGTATCGTTTACTGAAATTTCAATATGACTTCCCTCTTCTTGGGGTGCTAAATAACCATCGTCTTTTACTTCAAAACCTTTTGGAGGTAATTCCCATCCTGTTGGTTCGTCTAACATTACTTCTACTCCATCCTCATTCATTAACTTATCAATCATTGGATTAAAATCTAAACGACCCGCAATGGCAACTGCTGCAACCATTTCTGGTGAAGCAACAAATGCATGTGTATTTGGGTTTCCATCTGCACGTTTAGCAAAGTTTCTGTTAAAAGAATGAATTATTGAGTTTTTTGGCGCATTTGCAGGATCTGAATACCTTGCCCATTGACCAATACAAGGGCCACATGCATTTGTAAATATTTTAGAATCTAATTTTTCGAAAACGCCTAAAATACCATCTCTATCTGCAGTATATCTTACTTTTTCAGAACCTGGATTAATTCCTAATTCCGATTTCATTGTTAACCCTTTGTCAATTGCTTGTTGCGCAATTGAAGATGCTCTAGATAAATCTTCATAAGAAGAGTTCGTACAAGAACCAATCAATCCCCATTCAACTTGCAATGGCCAATCATTTGCATTTGCTTTTTCTGTCATATCAGCACCAACTTTAGTAGATAAATCTGGAGTAAAAGGTCCGTTTAATAGAGGACTTAATTCTGATAAATTAATTTCGATAACTTGATCAAAATATGCTTCTGGATTTTTGTATACTTCAGCATCTCCTGTTAAATGCTCTTTTACTTCATTAGCAGCATCTGCAACATCACTTCTATCCGTAGCACGTAAATAACGTTCCATGGATTCATCATATCCAAATGTTGATGTAGTTGCTCCTATTTCTGCACCCATATTACAAATGGTACCTTTTCCTGTACAAGACATTGACGTTGCTCCTTCTCCAAAATATTCTACAATAGCTCCTGTTCCCCCTTTTGCTGAAACAATTTCTGCTACTTTTAAAATAACATCTTTCGGTGCAGTCCAACCAGAAAGCTTTCCAGTTAACTTTACTCCAATTAGTTTAGGAAACTTTAATTCCCAGGCCATTCCTGCCATTACATCAACGGCATCTGCACCACCAACACCAATAGCAACCATTCCTAAACCACCCGCGTTTACGGTATGAGAATCTGTACCAATCATCATTCCTCCAGGAAATGCATAATTTTCTAAAACCACTTGATGAATAATTCCTGCTCCTGGTTTCCAAAAACCTAAACCGTATTTATTAGACACAGACTCTAGAAAATTAAAAACTTCATTACTTGTGTTTAAAGCCGATTGTAAATCTGTACTTGCTCCATCTTTCGCTTGAATTAAATGATCGCAGTGTGTTGTTGTAGGGACCGCTACTTTTGTTTTACCTGCCTGCATAAATTGCAACAAGGCCATTTGTGCCGTTGCATCTTGCAAAGCAATTCTATCTGGAGTAAAATCTACATAATCCTTTCCTCTAGTAAATGATTTTTTAGGACGTCCATCCCAAAGGTGACTATATAATATCTTTTCTGAT
>Ga0307998_1001716_pt1 | contig 11646 bp, 12 predicted proteins | sample Davwhametageno37_FD_203147 | JGI IMG/M metagenome (GOLD analysis project Ga0307998, IMG submission 203147) | Marine microbial communities from Davis Island wharf, Antarctic Ocean - #37 | ecosystem: Environmental > Aquatic > Marine > Unclassified | place: Antarctic Ocean: Davis Island wharf...
GTCGGGTCTGAGGACGAGGGTTCAAATCGACCGCCCGATGACACGGTGTCGATGGCAAATTCTGAAATCCTTCGGCTCGTTTTGGAGCCCTTTACCGTGACATCTTGGCGATCAGGCTGCGCGCCGCCAACACTGCCCATGATCGTCACGGGTAGGCCCGCACCATTTACCAAACGCGCGGCAACGTGGGTTTCGCACAAATCCCCTTGTGCAGGATATTCTGGCTCTGCCCAGACCAATTCAAGCGGCCCTAAGATACGTTCGCTCAAGAATAGGAAGTGCGAGATCACTTCACGAGTCATGCCGCCCTCATCGCGAAACCGCAGCCAGTCTGCCGTCTGTTGCCATGCGCGCGGCCAATGCGCATAGGTTACGACAATGTCGACTCCCATCAAATCGCCCAATGCACCGTCTTTGGCCGCCGCTGAGACATCCGTGAGCGCGTGCCCAGCTGCTTGGGTAAAATTCACTGCACTCGGCACGCCAGCTGCCGTCAGTTTGCGCACCAATTCACGGCTCTCTTCCACATCTACGCCAAGTGGTTTCTCAAGAAACACTGCTTTGCCCTGCGCCAAAGCGCTCAGAGCATACGCTTTGCGCGGGACAGGTGGGCAGGCGAGATATACCAAATCAACGTTATTGATCGCCACCTCTGCATTAAACGCTATCACAGCATTAGGTGCTAATTTCATCGCAATCTGACAGGCGGCGGCATCTGGATCCCAAATCGTTTCAACCACAAACTCAGGATGAAGCGTCATATGTTCAAGCATGCGTTGACCCATGATCCCCAAGCCAATAATTGCCGTTTTGATAGCCATCACTCTTTCCCTTCGAATGCCACCAGTGAGACAGCGAGTTTTGCACAAGTCCGTACTGGCTCTATTTCCAATGACAGTATAGACAGTGAAAATTCCGACTGCACAACTGCAACGAATTGGCGCAAAGGAGAGCGCAGGCCTGAACTGCTTAACGGCAATTCAAAACTGTTCAGAAAAGGAACTCGCATTGATCCAGCCCACCGCTTCGTTCAAAGACAATTTGCTCCTTTTGCCATCAATCGAGAGCCTTGCGCGTATCGAGCTAATTAACTCGGCTGGCGACGTCGTCGCGTCAATCGAAAACAAGCCTGGCAAGCAGGGTTCACTCATTATCTATCAGTATATGTTTCAAACATTTGGCACCATCGATGCCAAGGCGGCTGCGCACGGCCTTTCTGTTTTCGCCGAGCATACTGCGGATGCCAAGGCTAGACCTGGCGCGCATCCCAACATCGACCTTTTATTGGATATTCTTGCTGGCGCTGATCCGTTGAGCGTCCAAGCCATATCCGCTTGATAAGGCGGGGCATAGGTTCTCGCTAAGCGTTGCATGGATTCTTCGAAAAGACAGCAAGCCATGTTAGCACACCGCATTAGGGCGCATCTTTGTGAGATCGCACAAACGGCGCAGCCAATCTCGCATCATGCATTTGCCAAGCGGCTCGAGCTTTCGCCGCCAAACACGATCCACGAGCTAACAGTGGCCCTTGACCAATTGAATCGTGAAGATGTTGCTGCCGATCAGCCACTCATTGCCGCGCTGGTCGTCAGCAAAGCAAAGGCGGGACTCCCCGTGCGGGGCTTCTTCGAATACACGAAAGAAATTGGGCTATTTGACGGTGACGTTTCAGCGCCAGACGCATCTGTGTTTCACGAAGTGGAGCTGAAAAAGGGCCGTTAAATTTTGGCGCTTGCGCTTGTCGAAGTGAGAGGCTTTGAGAGTCACTCTTTCGTGTCTCTATATCCGTCGTCGCCGCACACTAAGCAGCAAACCAGACGTCAAAAGAATAAGCGCTAGAATGCCGATTAAGCTTAGGGTTTCGCCTAAGATTAGCGCGCCCAAGATCGCGCCGCCGCCTGGAACAGCCGCAAGTATGAAGGACGTGTTTCCAGTTCCAATATTCTGCGATGCGTGTGCAATGAACAAAAGGCCAATCAAGTTTGGTACGAACCCCTGATATATGGCTTGCAGTAAAAGCGGCCCCATCGGCGCGTCAGAAAGGCCAGAGGGCAGCCAAAAATACCAAACAGGTAGATAAATGGCTGCATTAACAACTGTCCCGCAAAAGATAATCTGCATCGCGCCCAGCTTCCAACGTTCAGATAAAATCATGTAGATTGAGAAGAACAGCGCGCCAACCAGGAACAACAGATCCCCGATCCATGCGTCCTTGCCGCTGGAACCGCTCGCATCCAACGCCAAGGCGATCGCAGAAACAAGAATCAAGACTGCGCCCATAGCTTGCCTGAGGCTGGGCAGCACCCGAATTAGAACGAGTGCAAACAAGATGCTAATCAATGGCAATACACCATTCATAAAAATGCCGCCGTGTGCGGCAGGCGCGTATAGAAATCCAGAAAAGACGATGAGGATGTAAATTGGCCCCAATATGAACGAAAGCACAGCGATTTGTGCAAGGCGAAGCCCGCGCCAAGGCTTGTAATATAGGCAAAGGGGCACCGCGATCAGAGCCGCCAAACCATATCTGAATGCCGCTAAATCATAAATTGTTAGACCGCTTTGATTAGCAACCCGGCTAACTATAAGCCAAAATGACCAGACAAAGACAATACACCATGCCGCAGCGTAGCCAGTCAGATGAGAAGGGGAATTTACAGGCATCAATTCATCGCTCAAACTTTTCTAGCTATCAAATCTCCGCTCTGCAGCAGTAAGATCAGAGTGGTGCGGAGGCAAGGGATGATATGAACATGGCCGTGTTACACAGATCAACTTGAGCGCGGAACGCGCCCGAGCGGACCTTGATGGTGACCGCAGCGAAGTTCCACTTTCCGCCCAACGTGTTGTTCGCCATCATTCTCTAGTGTCATACTGATCGTCAAACTCATCCCGTGATAATTCATACCTTTTACCCGTGAGCATGTCCTACTTGAGTCTTTTCGTGAGATGACTGTAATGCCACTCAATCATGTCAATCGACGTGCCCATCTGCACAGCAAGCGCGTGGATATCCATTCCATCATTGAGCAGGGCAAAGGTCGCATAGGTATGACGAAGGCTGTAGAGCGTTCTTTTCTGGTTCGTTCGCAGGTGTTGTCAGACAAACTTGAACACCCATAAAAGGCACCTCAAGTCAATCATCATGCGGCACAGAAATTGAACCACTCTGTGAGAGCGGTTGTACGTTTTTGCTTGAAGGATTGCCTGCTTTCTAGATGTCTTTCATGGTTGAAGTGGTTATAGATCTGACTGTAATAACTGACAAATTTCTGAAGTGTCGCAACCGTCTTGAAACGCTGCATCGCTCGTTCTCGTCGTCGAAATGACAGATGTGAATTTTCGCATCTGTTGTTGGACCGGCCTCCGCAAAGCTGTCTGTCCGCAACGCCAATCTCACGAAAAGTCGCCTCATAGGACGCCAGCTTGTCTGTCGTGATGATCTTTGGTGATCCGTGTTTTCGCATTGTTTTTATAAGAAACTTCTTCGCTGCAGCCTTGTTGCGTCGCTTTGTAACATAGCATTCAAGAACTTCCCCTTCGTGATCAACGGCGCGCTAAAGGTAAAAGCGTTCTCCATTTATTTTCACAAAGACTTCATCCAGGTGCCTTTGCCAGTTCGAATGTTGCCCTGCCCTATTCTTACGGATCTCTTGCGCGAATTTTAACCCAAAACCGACCTGTTTCGTGACAGATATAGACGCCGCATTCATGCAAGATGTCTTCCACCTGACGAAAACTCAATGGATAACGTATGTAATACATCACTGCCAATCGGATGATTTCAGGTAAAGTCTTGAAATATTTGAAGGGAGAACATGTTGTCATTTACCAAAAATAGGGATCGACCGCAAAACCGTCAAGTTTGTCTGACAACACCTAACGGACTACGAATATGCATCGCCCCTTTCAAGCGAGATTAATGTGACAAAGCCACCCTCATTCATTAAAAAGTGCTCTAATGCTCACCTTTGACTCACAACTAACTTCCTTAAACTGAAACATGACCTACCTCATTGTCAGCTAAGAACAGGCATGTAGAAAACTGATGAATCTTTTAAATACAAACGTTGTTCCGATTGATGCTGTCATCACTTGGGTCGATGGGAGCACTGCATCCCATCGTCATGAACGCGCTAAATACATGGCAAAAGTGGAGGACCCGCTTCATGAAAATGCGTCTAACCCCCATCGATGGGACAACAATGATGAAATCCTTTATTGCCTGCAATCCATCGAGAACTTCGCGCCTTGGACGCGGAAAATCTGGATCGTTATCGATAGCGAGCTCCCAAACCTAACGTCACTCTCTGATCAACTGCAGGTCAAGGTCAACTTCGTGTTCCATCGTGATATTTTCGATGAATTCAGTGCAGCTCTTCCAACATTCAACTCGCTGACAATTGAAAGTATGATATGGAGGATTCAAGGGCTCAGCGAGCACTTCATGTATTTCAACGACGATGTATTCCTCTCTGCTCCATTACTTCCAACGGATGTGTTTGAAGGCTCTTTACCTGTTTTACGTGGGAAATGGGTAGATTACAGTGAATTACTATATTTGCCGGAGAAGCGTGAAGATCCAGCTAAGTTCAACCATTTTATGCAGATAAACGCAGCGCTTTTGGCCGGCTTTGATGCAAAAAAGCTTTTCGCTTCTGCTCATGTTGTCCATCCAATTAGACTTTCAATTATGGCTGAATTGTTTGACAAATACCACTCGACCTTCCTAGAAAATATTAAATATCGCTTCCGCGACTTGAGGCAGTTTTCTCCTCAGAGCCTACACAATCACGCCTGCATAGCGTCTGAAAAAGCAATTGTTCATACAGAAGACGATTACATTCACATTGTGAGCGGCCAGGGAATTGGTCGCCCTCAGATAGAAACGTTGGCACTTTTACAGAAAGCCAGCAGTCCTGAGAACAAGTTTCTTTGCATTAACGACCTGCCACAATTGGAAACGGTAATACCGCATGCACGTGAATGGTTACGTGATGTGGTTGGTGGCTTTACGGTTGGTGCACCTTAATATTTTCACCATTCCAGATACTCCATGCAGCAAAACCAAAGGGTCTAAAGACAATCAAAGCTATTGCAGCGGTGTTTACCACCGTCGCCCCCAGCATCAACCTCAGCTAACCAATGAGATGGAACTCTCCAAAATTTTAGGTGCCAAATCTCAAACAACCGCATGAAATAGCGAACCTACGACTGCGGTCGCGGCCATAGCAACCGCACCCCAAAGTGTGACACGCATCGCACCTCGGATGATCCCCGCACCTCCAGCAAATGCGCCAAGACTGCCTAGCAGTGCCAAAAAACCAAGGGTCGCAACCGAGACAAAGAGTCCAATTTGGTCTGCCGGCGCGATCAATACAATTATCAGTGGTGGAGCCGCACCCATTACAAAGGTCATTGCTGAAGTCACTGCCGCCTGTAACGGGCGCGCCGTACATGTCTCCGTAATGCCCAGCTCTTCACGCGCATGGGCACCAAGGGCATCATGCAGTGTCAATTGCTTAGCCACCTCTAGAGCCGTTGGGCCATCTACCCCGCGTTTGGTAAATGTCGCTGCAAGTTCTTCCAGTTCTTCCTCGGGCTGATCAACAAGCTCTTGGCGCTCCTTCGCTAAATCAGCCGCTTCAGTGTCAGACTGAGAACTCACTGAAACATACTCGCCTGCCGCCATCGACATCGCACCAGCCACAAGTCCCGCCGTGCCAGCGAGCAAAACCTCCCCTACTCCGGGAGCCGCAGCAGCAACGCCCACAATAATGCTCGCCGTAGACACAATACCGTCATTAGCTCCTAACACAGCCGCGCGCAGCCACCCTATTCGCGACATATTGTGATGTTCGGTGTGCCGAATGTTCATTTCCTACCCTCTTAGATTGGTGTTGTCAGACAAGGCCTCACATATCTCAAAGTACAACAATCATACAAACCTACGAAGTGCAGATTTGAAACGATACCATAAGAGCAGCATTGTAATTTTGTTTGTAAGTCTGTCTATTTTAAAAATGTTTTTCTGTAAGGTTTGTGTCAACATTTATAATGTTAACGCATTTACACAGCTGAATTAATTCAGTTTCAGATTAGAAAATCAAGACTACTTACCCTTGAACACGCAGTTGCAAGGATTTCAAACCAGCCAGCGCACCAACAGTGGTACAATCAGGCTTGTCAGAAGAGCGTTTAGTGCCATGGCGATGCTGGCATAGGCCCCTGCCACAGGGTTTACTTGAAATGCGCGGGCCGTTCCAATTCCATGTGCGGCAACACCAACAGCAAAACCTCGTGCCCGCCAGTCGGTTATCCGTAGCAAATTCATCAAAGGTGTGACTGTAACAGCCCCAATAATCCCCGTCATAATGACCAACACTGCTGTCAGTGCCGGAATCCCTCCAATTGCTTCAGAGATACCAAGAGCCACGGGTGCGGTAGTAGACTTTGGTGCCAATGATAGCAGAACCTCCGTCGGTAAACCAAAGGCACGTGCCAAAATAATAGCTGAGCCTGCCGCAACGATCGAGCCTGTGAGCAAAGCCAGCACTATCGGCGCTACCGACGTCCGGATTGTGTCCCTATTATCCCAAAGCGGTAAAGCCAACGCCACCGTTGCCGGTCCGAGCAGAAAGTGGATGAATTGGGCACCCTCAAAATAAGCAGTGTAATCTGTTTGTGTTAGCCAGAGCACTGGTATTATCAAGAGGACCGACAGAAGTACGGGATTGGCCCAGGGTGGGTTACCTAAATGCCGAGCCACTCCATCTGCGACCAGATAGGCGAAGATCGTTGCAGTGAGCCAAATCAGTGGTGAGGTTGCCAGGTAGCTCCAAAGGCTTGTGACTTCTGTCACGGGACCCAGCGCGCGGTTGCGTACCTAACACCAATGAACGTTCCAACAGCAGCTAGCATGGAGAACACAGTCGAAAGAAAAAGGATGGCAAGCAATGCAATCACGTCTTCCGATAAAACCGCAAAACTACCAATCACTCCAACACCCGCAGGCACGAAAAGAAAAGACAGGTTCGCCAAGATGACCGTTGTGGTTGGCCGTAGCCGCTCAGTAAGTGTGGGCATTACACTGAATATCAGCAAGAGCAGAGCAAGGCCAAGAACCGGGCCGGGCATTGGGAGGCCAAAGCCCCGCGCGGCCACTTCTCCCAAAAGCTGGCATCCCAAGAGCAGCCCGAGTGTGTGAAGCATTGGGGTTTTCTCCTAAAATAACAGACAAAGTCATTAGGACGCCAAACACTTTTGAGAAACAATGAAAAAGATTTGCTCTGAGATATTATGAGGCTAATTAGAAAGCCATTCACCACGATGTACTTAAAATGCACGGAAATTATGCAAAAAAAATTGAAAGTTTAAATTTAAGGCACGCTGATGGATTCAACCCGTCGCATTTTGGCAGATCACTTCAACTCGCAAAACTATTGTTGAAGAGTTCAATTGTCCCAAACGGGAAATTCAATGCCAAGCGAGGGTGCAATCCTGGAAGATAACGACCCCCGCATGGCTGCAACAAGAAGCTGCGTAAACCGCTTATCATCCTATTTTAGGCTTGCCTAGCATGGGTGATGAGGAACGTGGCGATAATTAGGGGGTTTATCCTTTGTCTATTCGTTCCACTCTTCTTTCCACTATCTCTGCTGGCGTCTTATCTGTTGCTAGCTCAGCTGCCCTGGCTGAATGTGCCGCGCCCATTAAAGTGGGTGTGCTGCACTCTCTTTCAGGGTCTATGGCCATTTCTGAAACCACACTAAAAGATGCGATGTTGATGCTGATCGAACAGCAAAACACCAAAGGCGGCTTGCTTGGCTGTGAGCTAGAAGCGGTTGTTGTCGACCCTGCATCCGATTGGCCATTGTTTGCTGAAAAAGCTCGTGAGCTTTTAACTGTTAACCAAGTAGACGTCATCTTTGGTAACTGGACATCGGTGTCCCGCAAATCAGTTTTGCCAGTGATCGAAGAGTTAAACGGTCTGCTCTTCTACCCAGTTCAATATGAAGGCGAAGAGTCTTCTAAAAACGTATTCTACACGGGTGCTGCGCCAAACCAGCAGGCTATTCCAGCAACGGACTACTTTCTAGAGGAGCTTGGTGTCGAGAAATTCGCACTGCTTGGTACGGACTATGTGTATCCGCGCACAACCAACAACATCCTTGAATCCTACCTTAAAGACAAAGGTATTGCTGCTGACGATATCTTTGTGAACTATACTCCATTTGGTCAATCTGACTGGGCAACTATCGTTGCTGACGTTGTTTCATTGGGCGAAGACGGCAAGCAAGTTGGTGTGATCTCTACAATCAACGGCGACGCAAACATTGGTTTCTACAAAGAGCTGGCGGCAGCAGGCATCTCTGCGGATGACATCCCAGTTGTTGCATTCTCCGTGGGTGAGGAAGAACTGTCTGGTTTGGACACATCCAGCCTTGTGGGCCACTTGGCTGCTTGGAACTACTTCCAATCTGCAGAGTCTGAAGCCAACACAGACTTTATTGCTGCTTGGAAAGCCTTTGCAGGCGAAGAGCGTGTCACAAACGATCCAATGGAAGCACACTTCATTGGCTTTAATATGTGGGTAAATGCGGCAACCGAGGCTGGTACAACTGACGTAGATGCAGTGCGCTCAGCTATGTACGGCCAAGAGTACCCGAACCTGACAGGCGGCACTGCTGTCATGTTGCCAAACCACCACTTGGCTAAACCAGTTTTGATTGGTGAAATTCAAGCAGACGGTCAATTCGACATCATCAGTCAAACGACTGAAGTACCGGGTGATGCATGGACTGACTTCTTGCCAGCCTCTGCTGTGCTGAAGTCAGATTGGAAGGACTTGGGTTGCGGTATGTACAACGTTGAAACTGAAACATGCGTTCAGCTGACTTCTAACTACTAAACCTATGATGCAGACGCGTGGCTCTTCTCTTTGGATGAAACCACGCGCCTGTTTTTCAAACAACTGAAAGACTAATTATGCGCTCCGCACTTTTTGCTTTGATCCTTATGGTCTGCGGCGTACCTGCCGTTAAAGCAGAAACGCTCCAACCTATTCTGCAGACCTATGCGACCGAAATCGCCAAACCTTCGCGTAAAACTGTGGGCGAGACGATTGATACGATTGCCGCCTCTGGTTTGCCTCAAGTCACCGCTTTTTTAGAGCAATGGTCTGAAAAAAACATTTGGCAGCGCACCGATGGCACCTTTTTTGTTGCCACAGCAGCGGGAGATAGCCTGTCACTTACAGATGTGGACACACAGATAAAAACAACCGCACCTAAGTCTGATTTCAAACAACTGAAACCCAATGGCGGAGTGCGGCGCTTAATCGCCACAGCTTTGGTACAATTCCAACTTTTGGATCCCGATCTGACACGACGCGAAACAGCTGTCGCCTCAATCGCACGTCGTCCCGAAGCTGCACAGTTGATCCCTTTGATGGCCTCAATTGACGGCGAGGTGGATGTGGCCCTCAAAGCGCGCAAAATCCAGCTGGCCAACTTTCTGTCAGCACGCTTTGCAACAGAAACCCAAGACCGTATTGCAGCAATCAACAGCCTTTCGACGGACACGTCCGTTGAAGCCCGCGCTGTATTGAACCAAATTTTAATCACGTCCACAGCGGTTGCGAGCCTGGCACCCCAAGGCAACATTGCGGCTATCCTCGATCCTATGGTGGCCCCAGACTCATCCTACGGTGCCTTGGTTGAATCAAAACTAGCCCCCCCCAAACAAAAAGTCAGCGATATCAAAAAGGTACTTGAAGCTAATATTATTGAAGGGCGCATTGCGGGTTTCCCACTGGCGCAAATGGACGACCCTTTGATGCGCGAAGCCGCCTATTCCGCTTTGGCCGCACAGGACAGCGTTCCTACTTTGATCACCAAAGAGTTACGCGATGCGGCGCTCTTCAGCCATGTGTTCTACGAAATATACGCAGAGCCAAATGCGCAAATCACTGCAGCAGCAGAGATAGCACGTAAATCTGCGGACAACCACGTTACTACCGCACAGTTTGCAGATCTGACATTGGATGCACTGTCACTGGCGTCGATCTTCTTTTTGGCTGCGATTGGCCTTGCGATCACCTTTGGCGTTATGGGGGTAATCAATATGGCCCATGGTGAATTCATTATGATGGGGGCCTATACGGGCTATGTCGTGCAGCTATTCATTCCAAACTACACAGTGTCGATCTTTGTCGCCTTGCCTTTTGCCTTTGCGGTCACGTTTTTGGCTGGGGTCGTTATGGAGCGGCTTGTCATTCGTCGTCTGTATCACAGACCATTGGAAACATTGTTGGCGACCTTTGGTGTTTCGATTGCTTTGCAGCAATTGGCTAAGAACGTCTTTGGCACCCAAGCACGCCCACTTACATCTCCCGATTGGCTGGCAGGGGCTTGGATCATAAATGATGTCATCCAGATCAGCTTTATTCGGATCGCAATTTTCATCCTAGCGTTGCTGTTTCTTTGTTTGATTATCTACATTCTCAAAAAAACCCGTTTGGGCCTTGAGGTGCGTGCAGTGACACAAAATCCGGGGATGGCTTCGTCAATGGGGATCAATCCTGATCGCATCAACATGATGACCTTCGGCCTTGGTTCTGGCATCGCAGGTATCGCTGGGGTTGCGATTGGATTGTATGCCAAGGTGACATCCGAAATGGGGTCTGACTACATCGTCCAAAGCTTTATGACCGTTGTAGTTGGTGGCGTTGGCAATGTCTGGGGCACGCTGGCAGGGGCCGCGATGATCGGCTTTGGCCAAAAGGGGATCGAATGGCTGAACCCGTCTAACACCTTAGCCGCTCAAACATACATGATCCTCTTCGTGATCTTGTTCATCCAATTTCGACCCAAGGGCATTGTTGCCCTCAAAGGCCGCGCGGCGGGAGATTGATTATGGAGCGCACGTTCATTGCTAAAAACCCATCCATTCTTTGGTTCCTGCTTGGGCTATCAGTGTTCACGGTTCTTGTGACCATCTTTAGTGAAGCGGCGGGTTCGTCGGTTGTATCGACATCGTTTCTCAAGATCTTGGGCAAGACACTGTGCCTATGCCTCGTTGCTATCGCGATGGACGTGGTCTGGGGGTATTGTGGCATTCTAAGCCTTGGGCATTTTGCCTTCTTTGGGATCGGTGGGTATGCCATCGGTATGTGGCTGATGTATGATCGCACCAAAGACATCGTTGTTGGATCTCTAGAAAACAACATCCTGCCACCAACACCTGACGAAATAACAACCGCAATTGGTACACAGATTTTTGGCGTTGTGGGCAGTTCGGAATTTCCTCTGATCTGGGCGTTCTCTCATTCGCTTCCATTGCAACTTTTAGCTGTTGTTCTTGTGCCGGGGGCGCTGGCTTTGATCTTTGGCTGGTTGGCATTTCGCAGCCGCGTTACAGGGGTTTACCTGTCGATTTTGACACAGGCGATGACACTCGCACTTTCGCTTTATCTATTCCAAAACGATACAGGACTGCGCGGGAACAATGGTCTGTCAGGTTTGCAGAACATCCCGGGCCTTGAGGCCGTTTCACAAGCGACACTATCGCTTTGGTTTTTCTGGGCATCTGCTTTCACACTTGGGGCCGGATATGTGTTCTTTGCATGGATGCTTGCGGGCAAAT
>Ga0307998_1001720_pt1 | contig 11617 bp, 12 predicted proteins | sample Davwhametageno37_FD_203147 | JGI IMG/M metagenome (GOLD analysis project Ga0307998, IMG submission 203147) | Marine microbial communities from Davis Island wharf, Antarctic Ocean - #37 | ecosystem: Environmental > Aquatic > Marine > Unclassified | place: Antarctic Ocean: Davis Island wharf...
TAATATTGAGATAATAATAATTTTAATGGGCATGAGGTCTTCCTTTTAGTATTTTATTTTTATCTAGAGGCTGTGGATCTAATGTAACCACTGTTAGGGCATCATCATGAAAATATCTTTTAATAACCCTCTGAATATCTTTAGATGTAACTTTCTTTATATTATCAATATAATCATCAACTATCTTATGCGAATAACCCATAGTCTCTAGTTGTCCAATTTGCATAGCAGCCCCCATAACAGAGTCTTTTTGATAAACTTCACCAGCTATAACGCTCGTTATTACCCTCTTCAATTCAACCTCCGTTACCCCTCTATCAGCAATATTTTTTAATTCGAGTTTTAGGTATTTTTCTAATTCAACTATAGAAACCTTTTCACTCGGCGTCCCATACATTTCAAATGTACTTTGGCCTCCTCGAGAAAGCATACTGTACCCCGCACCAACATTTATTGCTCTTGTTGTCTTTTTAACTAAATTTTGATTAAGTCTGGATGAACTAGTACCTGATAAAATTCCAACTAAGACCTCAAGTGCAAAAGCCTCTTTCTTATTTTTTATTCCATTCTTACCTAGGGTGGGCGTAGGGTAACCCATTTGAATGTATGGCATTTTACCAGGTGCTTTTAAAACTGCTCTTCTTGAACCATTTTGTGTTGGTTCGAATTGTGGCTTCCTTTTGGCTATTTCATATGCTGGAATTCTAGAAAAATATTTTCTTGCTTTAGCGAAAACTTCAACAGTATTAACATCTCCAGCAATTACTAAAATTGCGTTGCTAGGGCTGTACCACATTTTATACCATTCAATTGCGTCTTCGTATGTCATATTTTGAAGATCGTTCATCCAGCCAACTATAGGTCTTCCATAGGGATGAGCTCTAAATATAAGAGAGTTAAACAATTCGTTAACTTGAGCTTTTGGCTTATCATCAGTCCTCCATCGACGCTCCTCCATTACAACACTAATTTCTTTTTTAAATTCCTCTTCCGTAATAACTAAGTTTTGCATTCTGTCAGCTTCCATTTTCATAGATATCGGTAATTTTGATTTTTCTAGCCTTTGAAAATAGGCAGTGTAATCTGCCCCAGTAAACGCATTTTCTCTTCCACCTGCAGCTGCGACAATTTCTGAGTATTCTCCTGGTTTGGTCGTCTTAGTTCCCTTGAACATCATATGTTCGAGAACATGAGCAACCCCAGTCTTTCCATTAACCTCATCTAGACTTCCTGCTCGATACCATACCATTGAAACAACAACGGGCGATCGATGATCTTCTTTTACTAATACTCTCATTCCATTTTTTAGAGTTATTTCTTGTACGTTTTGATCAGCTTGCGCAAATAAAGGTACTAGGCAAAAAATAAATACTATCTTTAAGAAATTCACATGCAATCCTTTTTGTTAATACTTGTATAATAATGGGTAATTGACCATAATCCAAAAATTAAGTTCTAAAAAAATATGTTTGAATTTCTAAAAAAATTAGCTAAAAAAACTCCGGGGGGGAAAGCTCCGGAGAGAGAAAACCAAGTAAAAAAAACTGTATCTAAGAAAATTTTACCTAAAGTAGTTAGCCCTAAACCTAAAGTAGTTAACCCTAAACCTAAAGTAGTTAGCCCTAAACCTCTAGAAAAAAAACATAGGGTATTATCTTTTTCTGAAAAAATTAAAGTAGGTCTAAGCAAAACAAGAGAAAAACTTGGCTCACAATTGGGCGATCTTTTTCATACTGCAAAAATTGATGAAAATTTTTATGAAGAATTACAGATGATATTATTGTCTGCTGATGTTGGTATATCAGCGTCTGAGTTCCTCATAGAAAAAGTAAGAAAATTAGTTAAAGAAGATAATATATCTGATCCAGAAAAATTAAAAGATTTATTGAAGTTACAAATAACAGACCTTTTAAAAAAAGTAGAAGAGCCATTGATAATTGATGATACATACCCTTTTGTAATTATGATGGTCGGAGTTAACGGCACAGGTAAAACAACTACAATCGGTAAATTAACAAAGTTACTAATAGATAAAAAATACAGTGTTCTGATTGCGGCTGGGGATACATTTAGAGCCGCTGCATCTGAACAGCTTGATGTATGGGGGGAGCGAAATGGAGTTGATGTTATAAGCCAAACAAAGGGTGATCCTAGTGCAGTCATTTTTGATGCTGTAAATTCTGCTAAATCAAAAAATATTGATATTGTTATTGCTGATACGGCTGGAAGACTTCCAACTCAAAGAAATTTAATTGATGAGATAACTAAAGTTAAAAGAGTTATTAATAAATGTCATACTTTTGCGCCCCAAGAAATTTTGTTAGTTATAGATGCAAATACAGGACAAAATGCAATTAATCAGCTAAAGGTTTTTAATGAAGCACTAGGTATTACAGGATTAGTAATGACAAAGCTTGATGGAACCGCCAAAGGCGGTGTTTTAGCAGCAATTGCCAAAGAGCTACCTATTCCCATTCGCTTTATTGGCGTTGGTGAAGGTATAGATGACCTCAGAGAATTCAATGCAAAAGATTATGCAGAGGCAATGTTTGAATGATTAAATTTGACAAGGTATTTAAAAAATATCCAGGCGAGATGGATGCACTCCAAGACATCAACCTAGAAATATCATCTGGGGAATTAGTCTTTGTTACTGGCTCCTCAGGTGCGGGAAAGTCAACACTACTTAAACTAATATCTGCTGTTGAGAAGCCTACTAATGGATCTATTATTTTTGAAAATAACAATTTGTCGGAATTAAGAAATAAAGATATGCCTTTTCTTCGAAGAAAATTTGGGATGATTTTTCAAGATCACAAATTACTTTACGACCGAAATTGCTTTGATAATGTTGTCCTGCCATTGGAGATTAACGACATAAATCCAACAGATTCCGCAAGAAGAGTTAGGGCAGCCTTAAATAAAGTAGGCTTATTAAATAAAGAGAGAATGAATCCCGTCACATTATCCGGAGGTGAACAACAAAGGCTAGCAATTGCAAGAGCTATAGTTTCAAGGCCTTCTATCTTAATTGCCGATGAACCAACAGGTAATTTAGATAAGGGTTATGCTGATGAAATAATGAATATTTTTTACAGTTTCCAACAAGTTGGGGTTACCGTGATTGTTTCTTGTCATGAATTACCAAAATCTCCTATAAAATATAAACAGATTCACTTGATAAAGGGTCAGATAACTAATTCTGATAATCATGTTCCGTTACTTTCATAATCACTTTCAGGCTTTTTCAAGAGGGCTAATTAGAATCAAATCTAATCTTGGTGGCTCTATTATGATGTTTATTATAATTGGTATTACACTCTGCCTTCCATCAGCAGGTTATTTAATCGTTGAGAATGTTCGGCAAATCTCTACAAAAATTCAACATGAAGCAGAAATTAGTATTTTTTTAAAAAAAGATATTAGTCAAGATCAAATAGATTTTATTGATTTAGCCTTAAAAAGTAGTTCTGAAATAAAAAAAATTCATTTTGAGCCTAAATTGGTAGCGTGGAAAAAGTTACAGACTAAACTGAAACTATCCACCTTAGACGTTGGAATCTCCGAGAATCCGCTTCCACATGGATTTTTTATTACATTAAATACACTAAGCAAGGTAAAAATAAATCAACTTACTGAAGATTTAAAGTTAATTGATGGTATCGACAATATAGTTGTTGATGGTAGTTGGATTAAAAAATTAAGGGCAGTTATTTATATAATAAAAGCTGGCTTATTTTCCCTAGGGGCTCTACTAGTCGCAGTGTTGATTGTCATAATTAGTAATACTATTAGGCTACAAACCCTAACTTACCAAAATGAAATTTTAGTGAGCAAGCTTATAGGTGCTACCAATAGCTTCATTCATCGCCCTTTTATATATACAGGTTTAATATATGGTCTTGGTGGAGGAGTACTTACGGTTAGTATTCTAAAATGTATGGTCTTTGCTTTTAATAATGTAGCGGAAAGATATGAATATATTTTAGGGGATACGATCGTCCTTGTAGGCCTTTCCACAACTGATTACCTAATCATTTTACTATCAGCTATGCTAATTGGATTATTTTCATCTTTTTTTTCCGCAAGACAATCAATTAAAAAATTATACTAAAGTCTTGTATTTAATCGAACTTTTTATTAAAATTAGCAGTCGTATACAGTGAGTGCTAAAAAAATAAAAATATGACAAAAAACTTATCATTGAACAAACTTTACCCTTCTGGTGATTTTGGGCTATATCAACACACAATTAGAACAATTCCTTCGCTAACTGCTGAGGAGGAGTTTGAACTCGCTAGTAAGTTTAAAAACAACAATGATCTAGAAGCCGCTAAAAAATTAATTCTCTCACATCTTAAGTTGGTGATGAAAGTTGCCCGTTCATATAGCGGGTACAATCTTCCTCATGCTGACCTGGTTCAGGAAGGTAATATTGGCTTAATGAAAGCTGTTAAGCGATTTGATCCAGACCGTGGTGTTCGTTTAGTTTCATTTGCAATCTATTGGATTAAAGCTGAAATACAAGAATATGTAGTGAGAAATTGGCGTCTTGTTAAAACAGCAACGACTAAAGCACAGCGCAAACTATTTTTTAATCTAAGAAGTCTTAAAAAAACACTACAACCTCTTAAAAGTGATGAGATTAGAGCAATAGCATTGGAATTAAATGTAAAGGAAAACGAAGTTCGCGAAATGGAATATCGGCTTGCTGGTAAAGAGATAAAAATTGACTACTCAGATGACGAATCTGAAGATGATTACTATCGACCAATATCATTCCTTCAAGACAAATCTCTAGAGCAATCAGAAAAAATTGAAAAAAATGAAACAGAAAACAATAATACTAAATTACTCAATAATGCATTAGAGAAATTAGATGAGCGAAGTCGAGAAATTGTTCAAGCAAGATGGCTCAATGATAACAAATCAGAAACATTACATAGTCTTGCTAAAAAATATAAAGTTTCAGCCGAAAGAATTCGACAAATAGAACAAAATGCCTTGAAAAAAATTAAAAGCTTTATGCTTCCAAAATCATAACAGTCGTTTCTAATTGTAAGTCTGGTAAAATTCGCTTTTTAAGAGTATAAATTAAATGGCAACAACTCCCACCCCAAGTGAAATAAAATTTCACCAAAAATCAAATCTACTAGAAATTATTTTTGACGACAACACGGAATGTATGCTTTCGACTGAGTTTCTAAGAGTTCACTCGCCATCAGCAGAAGTTCAGGGACATTCACCAGAACAGGCAGTACTTCAAGTTGGCAAGGAAAATGTTAGTATTAATAAAATTGAACCTGTGGGGAATTATGCAATTAAGATTTTCTTCTCAGATGGTCATGATACTGGATTATATTCATGGCAATACCTGCACATACTTGCAAAAAACTATCAAAAATTATGGACAGAATATATTGGAAAACTTGATGCGTCGGGCGTTCAAAGGAAGATAAATGAAGAATAATGAAACAAATTTTGGGTTTAAAAATATTAAAAAAAATGAGAAAGCAAAAAAAGTTGGGGAAATATTTGATTCCGTTGCAGTAAATTATGACTTGATGAATAATATCATGTCATTTGGACTTCATAGAATCTGGAAAAAAATTGTTGTTGAAACAACAACCCTTCGATCGAATGCCAAAATACTAGATATTGCCTCTGGTACTGCAGATCTTATACTAGCCCTTAGTAAAGAAAAAAAAGATTATGAAATTTTTCATACAGATATTAATTACTCAATGCTTAGAGAAGGCAAAAAAAAACTTATCAATAGTGGGAAAATATTACCCTCAATAGTTTGTGATGCTGAAAGCCTTCCATTTCCAACAAATTATTTTGATTGTGTCACAGTGGGGTTCGGGCTAAGAAATATGACACAAAAGGATAAGGCTTTGTCTGAGATCTACAGAGTACTCTGTCCTGGTGGAAAATTAGTTATTTTAGAGTTTTCAAAAGTTTGGGGACCATTAAGTAAACTGTATGATGCATTCTCATTCAATATTGTGCCTAAATTAGGTAAGCTAATCGCCAATGATGAGGCAAGTTATCAATATCTAGTTGAATCGATTAGAGTTCATCCGAACCAAAATGAATTAAAAAAAATAATAGAGAATGAAGGCTTTGGGAATGTTAGCTATCTAAATATAAATGCAGGAATTGTAGCCATTCACAAGGGATATAAGTTTTGATTGAAAAAATAAAGAAAAAGTTATTCAATCACCTTCTAAATCAAAATGATTGGATGCAAACAAGGTTAAAGCCCTATGCTGGTATGGTAATTGAGTTTGAAATTGATACATTTTCACTAAAGCTTAGAGTAAACAATGAGGGTCAACTAATTATTAGCGAGCCAGAAACCACCTCGGATGCATATATTCATATGACCATAAAAAGTCTTATTCAATTAATTACTCAAAATAAGAGAAATGGAATTACAGTAAAAGGAAATCTAGATTTAGCTAATGACTTTTCAAAGGTGATTGAATTGATTGAATGGGACATGGAAGAAGACCTAAGTAAATTTATTGGGGATATACCAGCAACAGAATTAACAAAAATTAGCAAAAATCTTTTCAGACAGACCAAAAATAATATTAGGAATCTAGCAGAAAATTTTATTGAATACTGGCAGGAAGAAAATAAAATTTTATCAAAAAATGATGATTTGGAAATTTTTAACGATCATGTTGACAGGCTAGAAGAAGATGTAGATAGAGTAGAGGCAAAAATAAATAACTACATTAAAGAGTTATCCAGATGAATATATTACGATTTATTTTTGTATTGTATATTGCAATTAAATTTAGGCTTGATGAATTCATCGACTCTAGACTAACAAAAATTTTACAATTTATACTTTTTCCATTTCGAGTTGTAAGTAAAGATAAGCTTGGGCGCTCTATTAGATTAAGGGTCGCATTAGAATCTCTTGGGCCAATCTTTATAAAATTCGGCCAAATGCTATCCACGAGAAGAGATTTACTACCTATCGATATTGCAAATGAATTAGCGAAGCTGCAAGATCAAGTTCCCCCATTTGATTACAATGAAGTTAAATTAATTACCGAAAAAGCATATAACAAAACGATTAAAGAAAAATTTCTAGAATTTAATGAGACCCCCATAGCAAGTGCATCCGTTGCGCAAGTACATTTTGCAAAGTTACATTCAGGCAAGGAAGTTGCCGTTAAGATTCTAAGGCCCAATATTCATGTAGAGGTTAAAAAGAATCTGCAATTACTTAAATGGGTCGCAACAATTCTTCAGTATATTTGGAGTGACGGCAGAAGGCTTAGGCCAATTGAGATAGTTAATGAGTTCGCTAGGCATACGGATTCAGAGCTTAATTTACTATTAGAAGCAGCCCACTGTAGTCATCTTGGGGAAAATTTTAAGGACAAAAAATTGCTTCTTGTACCCGAAGTTTACTGGGATTACTGTAATGAAAAAATTATGGTTATGGAGCGAATGAATGGTATTCCTGTAAGTGACATTAAAAATCTAAATAAAAATAAAATTGATATGCCGAAACTAGCAAAAAATGGTGTTCAAATATTTTTTACTCAAGTGTTTAGGGATGGATTTTTTCATGCAGACATGCATCCTGGGAATATTCAGGTAGCAAAAGATGGGCGTTATATTGCATTAGATTTTGGAATAATGGGCACCTTAAACGATGAAGACAAGCATTATTTAGCGCGTAATTTTGTTTGCTTTTTTAATAGGGATTATAGGGGCGTTGCAGAAGCTCATGTTGAGTCAGGTTGGGTACCCCCTGAAACCTCAGTTGATGATTTTGAAAATGCCATTCGTTCAGTATGCGAGCCTATTTTTGAGAAGCCACTCAAGGAGATCTCATTTGGAAAGCTCCTTATTCGACTTTTTCAGACATCTAGAAAGTTTAATATGGAAATTCAACCGCAATTAACTATGCTTCAAAAGACACTACTTAATGTCGAGGGGTTAGGAAGAGATTTAGACCCCGATCTTGATTTATGGAAAACTGCACGCCCATTTCTTGAAAGATGGCTTAAAGAACAAACGGGGCCAAGAAATATTTTAAAAGCAATAAAAAAAGAAATTCCAAATTGGATTACGCTTGCTCCGGAACTACCAAAAGTGCTTCATTCCTACCTTAAAAATAATGAATTTAATAATAATACTCAATCAATCAATCACATTCAAAAGTCTATCGATAAAATTATTAGGACTCAAAAATTTAGTAAAATAATTTTTGTAATAATATTGCTATTGTTTATTATTCTATTTTTAAATTACTTTAGCCATTTAACTATGTAATTAATTTTGACAGTTTTTACAATAGAAACTAGATCTTTGTCCCAGTGTTATTTGTTGAATAGGATTTTTACATAATTTACATGGCTTGTCTTTGCGTCCATATACTTGATGTTCATTCTGAAAATAACCATTCCTCCCATTAACATCAAAAAAGTTATTTATTGAACTGCCTCCTTTAAGGATTGCATTCTCGATAGTATCTTTAATGGCAGCTACTAAATTTATAACTTCATCCATTGATACATTATGCGCTCGTCTTTGGGGCCTAATCTTGGAATGAAATAATGCCTCGCTAGCATAAATATTACCCACACCAACAACGATATGACTATTCATAATCGCATTTTTTATAGATACCGTTTTTTTTCTAAGTTTCTGGAAAAGGTAATCACCATCAAAATCATTAGTTAGTGGTTCTGGTCCTAAATACTTTAGAAGCTTATGTTCTAGGGGATCTTCGTCTGTCCATAGTATACATCCGAACCTTCTAGGGTCGTTATACCGCACAATTTTATGCTCCGCATTATCAAATACAATATCGACATGATCATGCTTCCTAATTTCCCTATCTTTTGAGACAATAAATAGATGACCCGACATTCCCAAATGAATAATTAATGTTCCGTTCGGGAACTCTGCAAGGATATATTTTCCCCTTCGTTTGAGGTTAATTAACTTCATTCCTATTAGAATTTTTTTTAAGGATTTATTAACAGGCCATCTTAATGATGAATTACGGATAACTACTTTAGAAACTTTATAATTAATTAATGGCTCTAATCCTAACCGGGTTATTTCAACTTCCGGAAGCTCAGGCATTATTTTTCCTCTTTTTTACTTACATTTGGATTCAGCATTGTAAATCCAAGGTCCCCAGGAAAATGGTATAACAAATTTTCATCTTTTCTTAAGATTAGTAATTCAGGAGATTCTTGAATGCGGTAAAAAGTAACTTTTTTATTGCCCTTCAATAATACATCAAAACTTTTATGTCCAATACGTGGATCTAGCTTATAGAATTCTAATGATTTAGAGGGGATACTATTCCATGTGAGCTCAAACCAATCCCTCATATCTTCCTGCGTAATAATTAAATCATCACTCGAGACACTCCATGCATTATTTTTAATGGCTAATTTTAAACCAACTGATTGCCATTGCTCTAGCCGTGAAAAATCAAATCCTTTAATTTCCTCATAAGCAGCAATAGGCCTCTTGTCAATAAGTTCTAATGGTTGATAGGATGCTGTTTCAGAGTAACCACCATTAATAATAAATACATCCCCATTATAAAAAATATATTGATCTTCTGTAATCGGATTATAAGTACCAAATAGAAATTCTTCATTTAAGGTTGGGCTTGAAAATGTAATTTTAAGTCTTGGCTGATCCAAACCATATCTTCCTAAATCATCAGCACTTAATTTTTCAGAGCTTTTTGCTGCCAACAGAGAAAGAATACGGTAGACATAAAATTCATCTGCTCTTGTTTGGTATGGTGCGACCATTTTCCACCCATTTTTACTTAACTTAAAAGAAGTTTTAGCTCGACCAGGAAAATTTATATTTACTTCATCAAAATCAGAAAGTTTAAGGTTAGAAATTTCGTATTGAGTGGATTTTTTCGGAGCTTTATCATTTATAGTTAGTGCAAATATTGCACCCCCTATTAAGAGGGCAAACATTAAAATATTAACTATCCATCGACTCTTCATGATTTATGCTTTTCTTCTTCTGTACCATTGCCAAAATCCATAAATAAATAAGCCTATAGGTATAAAGTACTGAAAGGCATGGAATACTGACCAAGCAATCATAAATGATTTGTTGTCTTCAGGTATCACAACATTAATATCTTTAAGTGGCATTGGTTGAATTGTAATAAGTTTATCGTCACCAGTTAACCAGTTGGTCATATTTACTCCTAGGTCAAGGTTACCACCAGATGTAATCAGATTGTTTGATAGGAATGAAGCATTACCAACAACAATTACCCTTTGCCCCTTTTCTCCATATTTTCGTTTAAGCGCAATCGCAATATTAATTGGCCCTTTTTTATCCTTCTTAGGATCAAATTTAAGCTCTTTGCTCTTATTTTTTTTAGATCTAATCCAGCCATTGGGTGCGACATCAATAAGACTACTTACATTCCAGCCATTTTCGAATGTGCCCTTAGCTTTAATTTCATAAGCATTTAAGTATTGGGTTCGTAACATAAAATTATTTGTAATTGGGTGCTCGCCATAAGCAAGAGCAAATGTAACATTCTCACTAACACCAAACTGTACCGATGAAGGGTCAATAATTTTATTGTCAGACACTGAAAGACCAAGGTAGTCAGCCACCTTATCTAATCCATGTAGATTATTGTTATCTAAAAGCCAAAACAAATTGCCTCCTTCATTAAGGTAAGTGAGTATCTTATTTGCTTCTACCTCAGTAACATCTACTTGAGGGCTCGCAATTACCAGCATCGCACCCTCGGATGGAACCTTATCAATAACTGTCAAGTCAGGGTTAGAGAACCTAAATCCTTTATTTTCAAGCTGCTTTCCAAATTCTCCTAAATCATAATTTTTTAGTCCAATTAAATTCTTTTCTCCATGACCATCAAGGTACATGATCGGCTTACTATTTGTTCTAGAAAGCCTTACAAATAAATTTGTCAGTTCTTGCTCTGCGAATGGAGGAGTTATGTTCTCGGTCCTTTTGTTATATTCAACAACAATCTCACCATCCACCCTGACTCCCATATCTTGAACCAGCTTTGGCTCTTCAACTGGATTAATAAATTTAATTTTAATATCTCGTTTAGTTCGTTGGTATCTTGCAATAAAATTAATCATTCCCTGCCTAAATGTGATGCCGTTATTTGCGTCGTCTTTTGTAGCAAAAACTGTTAGGTTAATTGGCCCATCCATTTGCTCAAGAACTTCAATACTTCCTTGCGTCAGTACACTTCGATTTGCTTGAGTCATATCTTTTACAAATATAAATTGATTGGATAAGAATCCAGCAAGAACTACAAGTAAAAGAAAAAGCAAAACAAATAGGCTGTTTTGAAAAAGATACTGTAATTTTAATTTTTTATTAATTTTCATAAATAGTTACCCGCTCAATCTATCTGAATCTAGTCGACGAACCGTCAAAGTTAGAAATGTTGCAATAAATAAAATAAAATAAATTACATCAGAACTATCAATAACCCCTCTTGTAAATGATTGGTAGTGCTTATTTAATGATATAAAATGAAACCAATGATTTGGATCGCTTGCGAAGTAAGTAGACAAGACCCCCATTGCAAATAAAGCAA
>Ga0307998_1001721_pt1 | contig 11614 bp, 11 predicted proteins | sample Davwhametageno37_FD_203147 | JGI IMG/M metagenome (GOLD analysis project Ga0307998, IMG submission 203147) | Marine microbial communities from Davis Island wharf, Antarctic Ocean - #37 | ecosystem: Environmental > Aquatic > Marine > Unclassified | place: Antarctic Ocean: Davis Island wharf...
TGAAGAAATTTTTTCTGCAACTCAATTATCTGAGTGGTTTGACTTTGATCACGTTACTTCTTCAGCAGCACAATTTGATCAAGAAAAATTAGATTGGATTAATAATTACTATATCAAAAATGAAGCTGCCGAAATACTAGCAGATTTAATAAAGCCTAAGTTACTAGATAATGAAATTAAAGTTATTGATGATGGGATATTAACTAACGCCATAAAACTTTATCAAGATAGAGAGAAAAATCTAAATGTGTTCTCAGAAGATATTTTATTCTTTTTTAAAAAAGTTAGCCCTCCAGAAGTTTTAAAGAATAAGTATTTGGATGAAAAATCAAAGAACCTAGTTAAAATTTTCATGGATGGGTTGGAGGAATTAAACTGGACTAGTGAAGACATAGGTAATTTTTTAAAGGATTTTATTAAGAAGCAAGAAATAAAATTTCCTGAAATTGCGATGCCTTTAAGAACAATTATTGCTGGAACTGATAATACTCCAAACATTGGGAGTATAATTTTTATTTTAGGTATTAAAGATGTTAAAAAAAGAATAAGTGATATTTTAGATTAAAAAACTATGCTGAAAAATATAAATCTTCAAGATTCATTTTTAAGTCAAATTATCAAGGATAATATTCCTGTATCAATTTATTTGTTAAATGGTATAAAACTTCAAGGAAATATTCAATCATTTGATCAATATGTAATAGTCTTAAGTGGAAATACACCTCAGTTAATATACAAGCATTCTGTGTCAACAATTGTGCCTTCACAAGCATTAAATTTAGAAGTGCCAGACTCTATTAATGTTTGATAGGCCTCAGCTTGGAGATAATGCAATTGTAGTTAGTTTAGATTTTGGGGGCTTTGATATTAAAGAAGATATCAACGAAATCAAACAACTTACAGTTAGTGCAGGATTCAATGTATCTGAGTTGGTCGCAAGTAAGAGATCAAATCCTCATACAAAATACTTTATTGGTTCCGGCAAGATGGAAGAAATAGTGTTGATGAAAGAAGTATTGAAAGCAAATACGCTCATATTTAATCATGAATTATCACCATCTCAAGAAAGAAATATAGAAAAAATGTCTGGAATGCGAGTTTATGATCGAACTGCTTTGATACTTTTTATATTCTCACTAAGAGCTAAAACTTACGAAGGAAAGCTTCAGGTAGAATTAGCCCATCTTGCCCATCTGTCTACTAGACTTGTTAAAGGATGGAGTCACTTAGAAAGGCAAAAAGGAGGTATTGGTGTAAGAGGCGGCCCAGGAGAAAAACAAATCGAGCTTGATAGGAGAATGTTAGGCTTACGAATCAAACAGCTAAAAGAGAAGTTAAAAAAACTAGCCCAACAAAGATCTATGCAACGCCGTGCTCGAAAAAGATCACAGGCTCTAAGTATTTCCATCGTAGGGTATACAAACGCAGGCAAATCTACTCTATTTAACCATTTAACACACGAATCAATACTTTCGGAAGATAAGTTATTTGCAACGTTAGACACCACATCTAGAAAGTTATTCATAGAGCCCGGACATAGTGTTGTTATTTCAGACACAGTTGGATTTATAAAGAACCTGCCTACAACACTAATTGAAGCATTTAAGTCAACGTTGGAAGAGGTGACTGACTCAGACTTATTAATACACGTAGTTGATATAAGTAACGAAAATAAAGCTGAACAAATTAAGGAGGTAGGAAAAATATTGGAAGAAATAAATGCACATGAGCTACCTCAGATATTAGTGCTTAATCAAATTGATAAAATTAATTTAAAAACAAGCTGTGATAGAGATGCCTATGGTAAAATAAATCATATTCAGCTTTCAGCAAAAACTGGCAATGGAATTGAATTTTTAAAGAAAGCAATGGTCGAACAAAATCAAACATTAATCAACGAAAGAAATGGAAACTATGCGTAATATTTTAAAAAAACTCTCACCAAGAAATGTTTTAAGTGCTAATAACGATGGCCCACCAGACCTTGATGAATTATTTGTTGATCTTAAAAAGAAGATAGATAATGTATTTAACATCAAATCAGGAAAAAGTGGGGGAAATGGTAATTTAAATAATGGAAAACAGCCAATAAATTCAAATTTTGACGGTATCCCAACGGGTAAGATTCTTTTAGTAGTATTTTTTATATGGATGGCTACTGGATTTTATATTGTGGACCAAGGTTCGAGAGGTCTCGTTCTTCAATTTGGTAAAAATACAGAGATAACTCAACCTGGACCTAGATGGCATATTCCTTATCCGGTAGAGACTGTCGAGATTGTTAATCAAGAACAAGTTAGAACTACTGAAGTAGGGTATAGATCTTCTAGATCAGGTGGAACTTCCCAAGAATTAAGAGAGTCTTTGATGTTAACAGGTGATGAAAATATTATAGATCTGCAATTTGCTGTTCAATATAACCTTAAATCAGTTCAAGATTACTTGTTTAATAATCGATCTGTTGAAAACTCTGTTAGAGGGGCTGCAGAAACTGCAATTCGAGAGGTAGTGGGTAAGAGTAAAATGGATTTCGTACTATACGAAGGACGTGAAGAAATTGCAATTAAAACTAAATCTTTAATGCAAGATATTCTAGATCGATATAAGTCTGGGATTAATATAACAAGTGTAACAATGCAAAATGCACAACCACCAGAACAGGTTCAAGCTGCTTTTGATGATGCTGTTAAAGCAAAGCAAGACTTGGAAAGACAGAAGAACGAGGGGCAAGCATACGCTAATGATATTGTTCCTAAAGCACGTGGTACTGCATCTAGACTCATAGCAGAGGCAAATGGTTATAAAGCTGCAATTGAAAATGAAGCTAAGGGTAATGCTAGTCGTTTTGATCAAATTTTAACAGAATATACAAGAGCTCCAGAGGTTACTAGAAACCGTTTATTCTTAGAGACTCAGGAGCAAATAATGTCATCTGTTTCTAAAGTTATAGTTGATCAAAAAGGTTCAAATAGCTTGCTTTATCTTCCATTAGATAAGCTTATAAACCAAAAGGGCTCTTCGGGCAGTCAGCAAGATCAAACACAAGCCTCTAGCCAAAGAGATAATAGTGGAACATCTGCTTCAGATGTTATCAATTCAATCACAGAAAGATCTCGCGGAGCATTTAAAGCGAGAGAAAGGGACGCAAGGTAAATTATGAAAAATGTATCCAAACTAGCTACTATAATAATTTTATTACTAATTGTTTTAACACTATCAACTTTTACTGTTGACCAAAGAGAGCATGCGATTGTATTTAGGTTAGGAGAGATAGTATCAGTTAAAGATGAGCCAGGGCTTTATTTGAAAGCACCTTTAATTGATAATGTTAAATTCTTTGAAAAAAGAATAATGACATATGATCCGCCACAACCAGATCGTTTTATTACAAGTGAAAAGAAGAATGTTTTAGTTGATTCTTATATTAAATGGAGAATTATTGACCCATCTCAATATTATGTTTCAGTTAATGGTGACGAAAGGCAAGCTGAAAGAAGATTGTCACAAACGGTAAATGATGGATTAAGAGCTGAGTTCGGTAAGCGGACTATTTTAGAGGTAGTTTCAGGAGAGCGATCTGAAATTATGGATATTTTAAAAGACAGAGCTGATAGAGATTCAAGACAAATAGGAATTGAAATTATTGATGTTCGATTAAGAAGAGTTGATTTACCTCAAGAGGTAAGTGAGTCTGTATATCAAAGAATGAATGCGGAAAGAAAAGCTGTAGCAAATGAATTACGGTCGCAAGGTTTTGCAGATTCGGAAAAAATTCGCGCTGAAGCAGAAAGAGAAAGAGATATAATTATTACTGAAGCATATCGCGATGCCCAAAAGGTTAAAGGTGAGGGCGATGCTAAAGCATCTAGAATTTATGCTGACACATTCTCTAAAAATAAAGAATTTTACGATTTTTATAGAAGCCTTGAAGCTTATAGGAAGAGTTTTAGTGGTAAGGAAGATATTATGGTTCTTGACCCTAATTCTGACTTCTTTAAATATCTACGTGGCTCAAATAAAAAGTAATTGCAAAATACTTTTTATTTAGCACTAGGTATAGTTCTGATAATAGAAGGAATTTTTCCTTTCGCTTTGCCTGAGGTATGGAAAAAAACTTTTAGTAAAATGGTTAGATTTAAAACCGGTCAAATTAGATTTTATGGGCTTTTATCTGTCCTTATAGGCATAATTATATTATTTATTGGAAAGTAATCTTATGTCCCAATGGCTCCTCCCAGAAAACTTAGAAGATTTATTACCTAGACAAGCAAAACAGCTTGAAACCTTTAGAAGGCAATTGTTAGATTTGTATGAAAAGAATGGATATGAGTTAGTTATGCCTTCTCTCCTTGAGTATGCAGATTCACTTAATGCATTTGGTAAGGATCTTGATTTAGATACTTTTAAAGTTGTAGATCAGCTATCGGGAAGGATGATGGGAATTAGCTCTGACTTAACAACTCAAACTACACGAATTGACTCTCAATTAGTGAAAGGGAGTAGCTTAAATAAATTATGTTATGCAGGACCTGTGCTCAGAACTAAAACAGGACCAACTCAATCAAGAGAACTTTACCAAGTTGGAATTGAATATTATGGCGAGCCGGACATTGCAGCAGATGTCGAAGTTCAGACAATTTTAATAAACTCACTTAAATTGATTAATATTAGTAATGTCACCTTAGATATTAATCATCTAGATATTTGTAATAATTTAATTTCAGAGCTTAACTTGTCAAACAAAGACAAAATTGATGTTGCTGAAGCTTTAATTATTAAAGATAAAGCTGCACTTAGAGAAATTTTAAAGAAATACGGAAAAGTAGTTGTTAGTGAGCAATTAATCGAATTAGTAAACCTTTATGGCGACAGAGATGTTTTGGATCAAATAACCAAATTAATTCCTGGAAATAAAGTAATTACATCTACAATTGAAAAATTAAAATTTTTATATGATGTATTGATAAAAACAGATACCAAGGTGAGTTTTGATTTTTCTGATATCCGAGGCTATCAATATCACTCTGGACTTGTTTTCTCAGCTTATTCTCCAAATTTTTCCACTGCAATTGCTCAAGGTGGACGTTATGATAATATTAGCAATAGAAATAATCGGGCAGCAACCGGTTTCTCCATGGACCTAAGATTTATTATTAACCAGATGAAAGTTTAAATATTTTATTATGACAAAAAATGTAGTAGTTATTGGAACTCAATGGGGTGATGAAGGAAAAGGTAAGATTGTCGATTGGTTGACCAATCATGCTGATGCCGTTGTAAGATTTCAAGGAGGCCATAATGCTGGCCATACATTAGTTATAGGGCAAGGCTCATCTCAAAAAGAATATAAATTAAATCTTGTTCCATCTGGAATTATTAGACCACAAATACAATGCTTTATTGGTAATGGCGTTGTTCTTGATGTGAACCATCTTGAAAAAGAAGTTTCCCACCTTGAAAAAGATGGTGTTGACGTTAAAAATCGTTTATTCGTAAGTTATGGGTGCCCATTGATATTAAATTATCATGTTAAGCTTGATCAGGCTCGTGAAGCTATTAGAGATATAGGTAATAAAATTGGCACAACAGGTAAGGGGATAGGCCCAGCTTATGAAGATAAGGTTGCAAGACGATCTTTAAAAGTTTATGACCTTCTTAACCCTGGTAAATTAAGTGATAAATTAAAAGAGATTTTAGATCTTCATAATTTTGTTCTTGAGAATTATCTTAAAACATCTCCTGTTGATTTTCATAAACAATTAGATGAAATTTATTCGCAAGCTGACTTTGTTAAACCTTTAGTTTGTGATGTTTCAGACCAACTTTACAAGTTAAATTCCGCAGGAAAAAGAATTTTATTCGAAGGTGCACAGGGTGCTTTGTTGGATGTTGATCATGGTACATATCCTTTTGTTACATCCTCAAATTGTGTCGCTGGACAAGCATCAGCCGGTGCAGGTGTAGGCCCACAAATGTTGGATTATATTCTGGGGATTACAAAAGCATATACTACAAGGGTAGGCGGAGGTCCTTTTCCTAGCGAGCTTGATATTGAAGATGCTTCATCACCTGGAAGCCATATGTCTATTAAAGGTAAAGAATTTGGTACGGTAACTCAAAGAAAAAGAAGGTGTGGATGGTTCGATGCTGCTGCATTAAAAAGGTCTGCAATGATTAATGGTTTAAGTGGGCTATGTATCACAAAATTAGATGTTTTAGATGGAATTGATTCTCTTAAGATTTGTGTTGGCTATATTTTAGATGGAAAAGAACACAAACTTCTTCCATTAGGTTCTGATCAGGTTGAAGATTGCGAACCAATTTTAATTGAAATGCCAGGCTGGCATGAAAGCACCTTTGGCGTTAAAGAATGGGATAAACTTCCTAGCAATGCCCAAAGTTACTTGCTGAAACTTCAAGATTTATGCGGTGTACCAATTCATATTGTGTCTACAGGACCTGAGCGTGATGAAACAATATTAATTAAGCACCCATTTGAATAAAAAATCTTAAGATTATAGGGGTATTCAAAAATTGAAAGCTCTAAACAAGAAAAATGTTTCGACTATAATTTCTGCTCCTTGGATCTATACCTCAAATATTGATAGCGAATTACTTTTTAACTATTCTTTAATAATTAAAGATGACAAAATTATAGATTTGGTTTCACAAGATAAAGTATTTGATGAATATGAAGCTGACAATACATATGAATTAGCCGACCATATCCTTATTCCTGGCTTGATAAATACACACACACATGCAGCAATGAACATATTCAAAGGGTTTGCTGATGATTTACCACTGCAAGAGTGGTTAAATGATCATATATGGCCAGCAGAAAAAAAATTTGTTGGCACATCTTTTGTTAAAGATGGATCAGTCTTAGCTTTGTCAGAAATGATCAAGGCGGGAGTTACAACCTTTAATGATATGTATTTTTTCCCAGATGCGACTGCTGAAGCAGCAAGGGAATTGGGGATAAGGGCCAATATAGGTTTAGTTGTGTTAGATTTTCCAACAAATTATGCTTCAGACCCTGAAGATTACTTATTAAAAGGTTTTGAGTTTAGAGATGAGTGGCGAAACGATGAGTTAATAACAACATCCATAGCACCTCATGCACCATATTCTGTTTCTGATGAGGCTTTTAGGCTCGTTAATACCTATTCAGAAGAGTTAGGTCTTAATATTCACCTGCATTTGCACGAGACAGAATGGGAAGTAGCCGATAGTATTAAGACGTATGGAGTAACTCCGATTCAAAGACTAAATAATTTAGGTATTATTAGCCCGTCATTATTAGCCGCACATTGCGTTCATTTGAATGATCAGGATATGGCTACATTAAGTAAGAGCAAAGTTAGTATTGCTCATAACCCATCTTCGAATATGAAACTTGGAAGTGGGATTGCTGATGTTGCTAAAATGTTGAGACAAAATTTAAATGTTAGTTTAGGTACTGATAGTTCAGCAAGTAATAATAAGTTGGATATTATGGAGGAAATGCGTTTAGCGGCTTTATTAATTAAAGGAACCACAAAATCACCTGAACTATTACCAGCTAGCCAAGCCATAAAAATGGCAACAATTAACGGTGCAAAAGCATTAGGGCTTGATTTGGTAGTGGGCTCAATTGAGAAAAATAAAAAAGCAGATCTAGTAGCTATTGATTTAAGTTCGATTGAGAATCAACCAATATATAATCCTTTATCTACGCTTGTGTATAGTTCGAGTAAGTCAGATGTTAATTATGTATGGATTAATGGAGAGATTAAACTTAAAGAAAAGAAACTCGTAGGGTTAGATGAGGAACACATTAAACAATTGGCGAAAAAATGGCAAAAGATACTAAAGAAAATATAGATTATAAAGAGGTTGAGAAGTTTAATTTGCTAGCCCATAAGTGGTGGGATAAGACTAGTGAATTTAAACCATTACACCAAATCAACCCGTTAAGATTAAATTTTATTACTAGTAAGATCAAATTATCTGGCGCTAGAGTTCTAGATGTAGGTTGTGGTGGTGGAATTTTGTCAGAGTCATTAGCAAAAGAAGGGGCTAAAGTTACAGGCATAGATCAAGGTACTAATGTAATTAAAGTCGCAAAGCTTCATATGAAGGAATCTAATTTAGATATAGACTATAAACAACTGAATATAGAGGATTATTTTAAATTAAATAAAGAAAAATTTGATGTAATTACTTGCCTTGAAATGCTTGAACACGTCCCTGATCCTTCATCAATTATCGAGAAATGTGCTGCACTTTTAAAGCCAGGTGGAACTATATTCTTCTCCACAATCAATCGAAATCCAAAATCATTTTTATTTGCAATTATTGGTGCTGAATATATATTAAATTTATTACCTAAAGGAACTCATGAATACAATAAATTTATTACGCCTTCAGAACTTAGGGATTGGTGTTTGGTTGAGAAACTTGATTTTAAAAGTATTATTGGAATGACATATAATCCTTTTTTTCGAGAATATAAATTAAATGATGATACTTCAGTAAATTATATTGTTGAAGTGAGGTTATGAATTGACTAGCTTAATTTTATTTGATCTAGATGGTACAGTTGTTGATAGTGCAAATGATTTAATCGAAACAGCGAATAATGTTTACTCAGATAATGATAAGCAAAATATAACTTATGAAATTGGAAGGGAAATTGCTTCTGATGGGGTTAGGGCTTTTTTAAATCTACGATTTGATGAGAGCGTTGATAATTTTGATGTACTGACTAAAGATTTTTTAAAGCTTTATAATCAAAATTTTTTAAATAACCCTTTATTGTTTGACGGCATGAAGAGCATTTTTTTAAAGCTAAAAAACAAAGGAATCAAGTGGGGCATTGTCACAAATAAAGCTAGGTACTTTGCTGAACAAATAATTAAATACCATGAGCTAACAAGAGAATGTTCTGTCTTAATGTGTGGTGATGATCTCGGATTTAAACCAAAACCCTTTCCAGACTTGTTGTTGGAAGCCTGTAGGCTTCTTGATTGCGATGTTTCAGATGCAGTTTACGTTGGTGATGGTCATCGAGATATATTATCCGCAAAATCAGCAAAAATTACGTCTGTATTGGCTTGTTATGGGTATTTAAAAAAATCTGACTTAATTGATGAATGGAGGCCAGATTATATTATTCATTCACCGAAAGAGCTATTGGTTTTAGAGGGTCTTTCTTTCGACAATAGCTTGGGCTAAAGTGCCACTATCCACATACTCTATCTCACCCCCCATCGGAAGTCCTCGTGCTATTCGGCTAGTTTTAATGTCTACATCTTTAAATAATTCTTTAATATATTGTGCTGTAGCATTACCTTCAACAGTAAAATTTGTAGCTAGTATTATTTCTTTAATATTTGAAATTTTAATTCGCTTTATAAGCTTACTTAAGTGAATATCATTTGGTCCTATACCATCTAAGGGAGATAGCCGACCCATCAATATAAAATAGAGACCATCATAAGAGTGAGTTTCTTCTAACATTAAAAGATCAGTGGGCATTTCTACGATACATATAGTATTTTTATCACGCTTATCTGATGAACAAATTGAACATACCGGCTCTTCTGAAAAGTTATTGCATAGTTCGCAATGCATAAGCTGTTCAAGCGCATTAGAAATTTTCTCAGAAAGTTTTTTTGCTCCATTTCTATTTCTTTGAAGCAAGAAATAAGTTAATCTTAATGCAGATTTTGGGCCCACTCCTGGTAAGATTTTAAGGGCATCAACAAGGCTTTCAAGTACTTCGTTTTTTTTCATGCTAAAAAGGCAAATTCATTCCTGGAGGTACAAGTCCATTCATTTTTTCACTACTTGTGCTTTCTACCTTTTGAAATGCATCTTTCAAAGCTACGGTAATTAAGTCTTCTAACATTTCTTTATCAACCAATAAGCTTGGGTCAATGCTAATCTTCTTTATATCGTTTTTACATGACATTATTATTTTTACAAGCCCATTTCCTGATGAACCCTCAATGTCTATATCAGCTAATTCATCCTGAGCTTTTTTTAGATTAGCTTGCATCATTTGTGCTTGCTTCATTAAATTTCCCATACCGCCTTTACTCATATTAATTTTCCTTTTTTTTAGTTGGTTGTATGCTTGAGGTTATAACTTCGGCACCAAAGCCATCAATTAGTTCTTTTACAAAGTCATCTTTCATCATAGCAGATTCAGTTGTTTTCTTTAACTCAGCAATCTCTATTTTTTTTTGCATTGAAGGAGTGTTAATATCGCTACCTAATGATATATTCACTTTAATCTTTTTATTAAAATAATTTATAAGCACCTCTTCTAGTTTCTCAATATACCCACTCTGTGAAAGGTGTTGAAAGTTTTCATTTAGAATTAAATTAAATACAAAGCCTTCGTAGTTTACTAGTGAACATTCTTGTGCAAGTGACTTTGCAAGACCTACTTTCAAACTACTGACTAACTTTCTCCAATCTCCGTCAAATACCTTAGGTTCACCAATACTCAAAGAACTTTTCTTACCTTCCTCGCTCAATTTTTTTTTTATTATATTTGCTGCAGGTTCAATTTTTTTTTTAGAGCTAAATTCATCATTCGGCTTAGTGGACGGGTAAAAAGCTAACATTCTTAGTAGCGTCATACTAAACCCAGTTAATGGATCAGGAGCTAGGTGTAAATCCCTTCTTCCATTAATAGCTATTTGGTAATATAACTGAAGGCTTTCTGCAGTAAATATAGTTGATAATTTACTTATTTCTTCGTTTAAATTTGATGCATTAAGGATGTCGGGAATAATTTTATGTGTTGAAATTTTATGAATTAATCTAGCAAGCTCTTCTAGCGCTAAATCAAAAGAAATGCTTTTTTCATTCATTTCTTTTGTGAGCTCCATCATTTTTTTACCATTATCTTCTACTAATGCATTTAATATTGATACAAGAAAAATATCATCGATTGTTCCAAGCATTGAAATGATTTTTTGTGTTGAAATTTCACTTCCTGAATAAGCAATTGCTTGATCAAGTATTGAAAGCGCATCTCTCATACTGCCATGGGCAGCTTTAGCTATTATTTCTATTGCATCATCTTCAGCACTTATTTCTTCTTCTCTAAGTATTTTTTTAAGATACCTAGATATATTTTCTGCGGTCATTTGTTTTAAGTTAAATTGAAGACATCGAGAAATTACTGTAACCGGTACTTTTTTTGGATCAGTTGTTGCTAGTATAAATTTAACATGACTTGGTGGCTCTTCAAGCGTTTTAAGCATTGCATTAAAAGCACTCTTTGACAGCATATGCACTTCATCAATAATATAAACTTTAAATCGTCCCGATGTTGGTGCATATTGAGAATTTTCAAGAAGGTCCCTCATATTATCAACTTGTGTATTAGATGCCGCATCAACTTCGATAAGATCTATAAAACGTCCTTTATCTATATCGTTACAAGTAGAGCAAGTTTGACATGGTTTTGAAGAAATACTTTGTTCACAGTTAAGTGATTTGGCTAGAATTCTGGCTAGTGAAGTTTTACCAACTCCACGAGTACCTGTGAATAGATATGCATGATGAAGGCGGTCATTATCTAATGCATTGCTTAGTGCTTGGACTATATTAT
>Ga0307998_1001725_pt1 | contig 11599 bp, 9 predicted proteins | sample Davwhametageno37_FD_203147 | JGI IMG/M metagenome (GOLD analysis project Ga0307998, IMG submission 203147) | Marine microbial communities from Davis Island wharf, Antarctic Ocean - #37 | ecosystem: Environmental > Aquatic > Marine > Unclassified | place: Antarctic Ocean: Davis Island wharf...
GGAAACAATGCGGATACTGATGACGATAGCGACGGACAAAGTGATGCAGATGAGATTTCCTGTGGAAGCGATCCATTAGATGCAAATGATGTCTCTCTAGATACGGATTTCGATGGCAGCCCAGATTGCGTCGATACGGATGATGACAATGACGGGACCTTAGATACAGATGATGCATTTCCATTAGATGAAAATGAAGATACCGATACCGATAATGATGGCACAGGAAACAATGCAGATACCGATGACGATAGCGACAGACAAAGTGATGCAGATGAGATTTCCTGTGGAAGCGATCCATTAGATGCAAATGATGTCTCTCTAGATACGGATTTCGATGGCAGCCCAGATTGCGTCGATACGGATGATGACAATGATGACATATCAGATGACCAAGATAATTGTCCTATGATTTATAATCCATATCAAAGAGATAGAGATAATGACGGCGTAGGAGACGTTTGTGATTTGATAGAAATTAATATATCAGAGGTAATAAGTCCTAATGGAGACACAATCAATGATACTTGGATGATTTATAATATTGAGAATTACCCTAATAATCGTGTAAAAGTTTTTAATAAATGGGGAGCCCAAGTGTTTGAGGATATAGGATATCAAAACAATTGGAATGGCTCTTATCAGGGGAACAGACCAATTTCGTTGCCGGAGGCATCTTCATATTATTATCAAATAGATTTAAATGGTAATGGAGTTTTAGACTACCAAGGATGGATTTACATAACTCAATAAATATAATATCTTAAGAAATGAAAAAATCATCTATAGTATTAGTTTTACTTCTTTTAATAAGTAGTAAAATTGTAGCACAACAAGAGAGTGTAATTTCACAATATAGACAACAGATGTCTTTATTTAATCCGGCAGCAGTAAGCATTGATAATGCGTCAAAAATAGCTATAATACATAGAATGCAATGGCTAAATATTCCGTCTTCTCCAATTACAACGAGCCTTACTTATGGGTTTTATATGGGTAAAAACGTAGGGCTAGGTTTGTCTGTAATATCAGATAAAGTATTTATAGCTTCTTCTACTTTTGTAGGAATTGACTATTCTTATAAGTTAAAGATAAATAAAAATTCTGATTTATATTTAGGGATAAAGGCAGGAGGTAGCTTCTATAGTTTAAATACTAATAATTTAAATACTTATAGTTTTTTGTCAGATCCATCATTAAACTCAACGGGTTCTTTTACGCCCAATGTAGGTTTTGGTATTTACTATAAAAGCGGAGATTTTTATATTTCTACAGGGATCCCTAGACTGTTAAGTACAAAACGAGCCAAAGAAAATAATGAAATTGTTTCGCTAGTTGGAGATAGAATGCATTTTTACAGTTCTATAGGATATGTCTTTTTAATAAATAAATTTAACAATATTAAACTAAAGCCAAGTATATTTAGTAGAAATGTAATAGGCGCACCCTCATCAATAGATTTTAATACGATGGTAAGTTTTAATAATAAATTTGATTTAGGAGCTACTTATAGAACGGGAACAAGTTTTGGAGTAATAGCTCAATTAGCAATTAATAAAAATCTGTTAGTAGGCTGGAATTACGAGATCTTCTCTAAACCAGAATTAACAAATACAGGAGATTCTCATGAGTTTATGTTAGCATATCAGTTTTAATAAAAAGAATAAATAGCATAAGTAAAAAGATATAATTGCATCTTTATAATATTTTTCTTAAGAATATTCGGAAGTTAATTCATCTACAATTAAACCGTCTTCTAGAGTTTGAATTACGCCCATAGCAGCTCTTTCTCCAGCAATCATAGCGGCATTTAAAGAAGCATTTAACAATTGATCTCCAGCTAAAAAGATGGTAGATTTCAATTTAGTTTCTGTGCTAGAAATTTCATGTTGAAGGTTGATTAATTTAGGTAATGCCTTCTTAATTTGATATCTTTTTAAGAAAGTAACATCAGAAATACCACATTTAGTATGCAGTTCTTCTAACACAACATCAATCAAATCTTTTTCATTTAATTGATGCTTTTCAACGACGGTTACCGACAACAATTCTTTTTCTATTTTGTTTAAAGTGGAAACACTTGTGTGGTAAAAAATATTATTTACCAGCGTATTTTTGTCTGTAATTAAACCAATTAGTGGTCTGTTAATTACTTTTTTCTCAGCCTCAAAATATAGTGTATCGCAACTTTTCCAATCTGTCTTTTGGTTCTTTAAGTTTGAAACTAGCGCGCTAGCTTCTGTGGCAATAACGGTAATATTACTTTCTAAAACACTTCCATCTTCTAGAAGAAGCTGTTTATCTTTTACTTCTTTTACAGGCGAATTAAATTTAAAAGTGGTGTTTTTTAAGTTGCTTTTTAGCTGATCTGGTATTGCTTGCATTCCGTTTTTTGGAATTACTGCCAATCCGTCTCCAAACATCTTGTAAACAAACTCAAACATTCTGCTAGAAGTTTCTAATTTCGTTTCTAGAAAAATTCCACTAAAAAAAGGTGTAAAAAAGTCGGTTATTATTTCCTTAGAAAAACCGAAGTCTTTTAAATATTGAAGGGTCGTTTTTTCTTCAGCTTGAAAAATAACAGTGAGTTTTTTTTTCTTTAAAAGAGCATTTAGCTTTAAGATTTTTATTTTATCAGAAAGCTTTCCAACAGAAGAAAGTAAGGTTGGAAATAATAAAGACAAGCTGCGGAGAGGATCTCCAATAGTTTGTGCTTTGCCATCTTTAAAGAGCGTTGCTCCTGGTAAAAGCTTCTGTAAATCTAACTTTTTGTAATCTAAATATTTTTTTGCTGCAGGATAAGAGGTTAATAATACTTGAAATCCGTGGTCTAAAGTATATCCATTTACAATATCAGACTTTACACGTCCACCAACAGAACTAGAAGCTTCGATGATTGTTGGATAATAGCCATGGTTTTCTAAAATTTGAGCCGCAATTAAACCGCTAATTCCTGCTCCGATAATATGAATTCTATATGCTGATTTCTCCATTTTCTATTGCTTTTAATTTCTCTTTCTTCCTTAAATAAGAAGCGATAATTCTTTGAATATCTCTGTTGTCTTTTTTTGGCTCCACAAAATATTTATAGTCTTCCGGGTTTTCTAAAGTTGCATCTTGAGAAGCCTCTACATAGCCAATTCCTTTATAGATGCCCTCTAAAATTAAGGCGAAACCAACTTCGTTTTTAGTTCTTCCCGTTTCTCTAATGACTAAGTTTTCGGCACCAATCCCAACGGAGGCTATGGCTTCTTTGACTCTTTTATTATAGGATTCAACAGCTTCTTTATCGCAGCAAATACCCTTACATTCTTTAAGTTGGTAATGAAAACAACTAGAAACATTGGTTTGTAAATGGCAGTATTTAGGACACAATTCAAAGGTTTCACATAAGGCTTCTAAATGACGTCTGCATTCTGAAATAGAATAGTATTTCATAATAGCATTTGGGGCCAGTTTTAGGCGGTTGTACGCCAAATGTATGATGCCCTTTTGATCTTCATAAGAAAATAATCCAACAGCTTCTGCAGACTTTCTTTGTGCTCTATTAAACTTTGGATAGATGTGTTTTATTTCCGAGGACTCTAACAACAAAGCCAGTAATTCACTCCCCGTTTTAGTGAAAGAAACATCTGCTGTTTCTAAACACATGTTTTGTTCTTTTTTCTTTTTGTCGTAAAAGTGACTGATTACGCGTTGTTTTATATTATTCGCTTTCCCAACATAAATAACCTCTTTGGCTAAATTTTTAAAGTAATAAACGCCAAATGTTTCGGGCAATTTATCTACAACTATTTTATCTAAAAGAGGCGGTAACGTTGCTTGTCTCGACTTTGGGTTTAAAAAAGAATTGATCGTAAAATCAGTATCTCTTAATAGCAAGCGTCTAAACAATTCTACAGTAGCTTCAGCATCCCCTTTTGCTCTGTGTCTGCCATTTATTGGAATATTTTCTGAAGTACAAATATTACCCAAGCTGTAAGAAGGCAAGCCGGGAATTATTTTTCTAGTCAAACGAACAGTGCATAGTTTCTTTCTTTTAAAGTCAAATCCTAAGCTTTTAAATTCAGCATGAATGATATTGTAATCGAAATTTACATTGTGTGCAACAAAAATAGTGTCTTTGGTAATCTGTTCAATTTCCTTTGCTATTTCGTGAAATTTAGGAGCATTTCTTACCATGGCATTTGTAATGCCCGTAAGATTGGTAATGAATGCTGGAATGTTTTGTTCTGGATTCACCAAAGAAGTAAATTCATCAACAATCTTTTTTCCGTCAAAAATTAACGCAGATATTTCAGTTATTTTCTGCCCTTTAGCTCCGTTTCCTGTGGTTTCTATGTCTACAATTGAGAATAACAATTAGGCAATTAAGTTTTTTAAACCTTCGATAGTTTGTGTTGGGTCATCTGAACTAAAAACATAGCTTCCAGCAACCAAAACATTTGCTCCTGCTTCAATCAAAGCACTTGCGTTTTTATCTGTAACCCCACCGTCAATTTCAATCTGACAATCTGATGCCGTAAAATCAATTAAATGTTTTAACTGACTTACTTTTTTATAAGTGTTTTCTATAAAAGACTGTCCGCCAAAACCAGGATTTACACTCATAATACACACCAAATCTAAATCTTTAATTACATCCTCTAAAACAGCAATAGGTGTGTGTGGGTTTAAGGCAACACCAGCCTTCATTCCTGCGCCTTTTATCGCTTGAATGGTTCTGTGTAAATGAGTACAGGCTTCATAGTGCACCGTTAAAATATTTGCACCTAAATCTGCAAATGTTTGAATGTACTGATCTGGATTTACAATCATTAAATGCACATCAATTGTTTTTTTAGCGTGTTTTGTTATTGCCTTTAGAACGGGCATTCCAAAAGAAATATTAGGAACAAAAACGCCGTCCATGATATCAATATGAAACCAGTCTGCTTCACTGTTGTTTACCATTTCGATATCTCTTTGTAAATTGGCAAAATCTGCCGCTAAAATTGAAGGTGCAATTAAATTACTCATTAGTTTGTTGTTGTGTTGTTAATTTTATTTTGCAAAGATAATTAATTAGCCATTGTTAGGAAGAATGCGTAAGTAGTTTTTTAATTAGTATTCAATCTCTGTTTACTGCATAATATGTGAGCATTTTTAAAAAGATAAATAATTTTCATTTGAGCTATAAGTTCATGAAAAATATAGCCCTCATTGCAGCGGCATCCTTTTTTACTGTCAGTTCGAGTATCACACTTTTGTGGGTGATGTATCGAGAATAGAAGTGAAAAAGATATAGTGAAAAGCAGGAAATAGCTTCAAATAAAAAAACTCCCGAAAATAAATTCGAGAGTTTGATATAAAAATATAAATGCTTTATAATACGGCATGAGTGAAATACTAAAAGCAATCTGCGATTGCTAGCCTAAGTAGGTCATTAAAATTTTAGATCTAGAGGTGTGTTTTAGTCTTCTAATTGCTTTTTCTTTAATTTGGCGCACACGCTCACGTGTTAAATCGAATGTTTCACCAATTTCTTCTAAAGTCATTGGTTGGTGCTCACCCAAACCAAAGTATAATTTTACAACATCTGCCTCTCTTGGAGTTAGTGTTTCTAAAGCTCTGTTAATTTCTATCCTTAATGATTCGTGTAATAATTTTCTATCAGGATTTGGAGATTCTCCAGAGTTTAAAACATCGTATAAATTTGAGTCTTCACCTTCAATTAAAGGCGCATCCATAGATACGTGACGTCCAGAATTCTTCATAGATTCCTTTACGTCATTCACCGTCATGTCTAATTTCTTAGCAATTTCTTCAGCACTTGGAGGGCGCTCATTTTCTTGCTCTAAAAAGGCATACATTTTGTTAATTTTATTGATAGAACCAATTTTATTTAACGGCAGACGCACAATTCTAGACTGTTCTGCTAGTGCTTGTAAGATTGATTGACGAATCCACCAAACAGCATAAGATATAAATTTAAAACCTCTTGTTTCATCAAAACGTTTTGCCGCTTTAATTAAACCTAAGTTTCCTTCGTTTATTAAATCAGGTAATGTTAATCCTTGATTTTGATATTGTTTTGCAACAGATACAACAAATCTTAAATTGGCTTTTGTTAATTTCTCTAATGCTCTTTGATCACCTGCTTTGATAAGCTGTGCTAACTCTACTTCTTCATCAGCAGTAATTAAATCTACTTTTCCAATTTCTTGTAAATATTTGTCTAATGAAGCTGTTTCTCTGTTAGTAACCTGCTTGGTAATTTTAAGTTGTCTCATCTAAATGCTCGGTAACAGTTTAAGGATTAATATTCGTGTTACAATTACTTATACGCACGAAAAGATACTTATGTTACAAAAAAGGTTGCTTTTTTGTAAAGATATTTTTTAAGGGATGTGTTGATGAAAAATCACTGTTGTTTGATAAAGTACAGAAGTCCGCTTTAGTTTTAGAATTAAGAGCTAAGATGAATTGTAATGAACTGATTAACAGCTATAAATTTAAAAATATTCTCTTTAAACTAATTTGAAAAAATAAGATGTCTTTAAAAAACACAGACATACATTCCAAATGCGATTAGAAATTTTTGAAACGAAACTATTTTTAATCGGACGCTGATAATAAAAAACAGTGTTTAAATTTTGAAGCGTGAAAAGTTATTTTAAATGTATTTAGGCTAAATTTTTATGTCTTATTTATATCTATTTCACAAAATGAGTAGCGAAAAATAAAGATAAAAAAAGCTGAATCAGAGATGCTGATAATTTGTTATGAAGCATACTGCTTTCATTCAAATAGATTGAATAGCTAAATTAATCGGTTCTTTTAATCGTAAAAGTATTTCCTTCTAAAAAGTAATTTGCTCTTACTTTCAGTTCTTCTTTATAGTAAATTACATTTTCTGGTAATTCTTTCCGCAAGTAATTTCCTGTATCCCATTTTTTATTATTGTTATCATCTACAATAGCTCTTACAACATAGGTTTTGGGTTCTAATAAATTAAAAACAAGTATTTTTGATGCCTTAATATATTTTCGCTCAATAATTTCATCATTATTTTTTCCTGATAATAAATCAATAATTAAATTTTTAGAGGCCGTATTTTCGATGTTTAAGGTAATTCTACCGTAGTCTTCTAATTCTATTGTTTTAAAACGGTAGTTAAGTGTATCATTTTTGAGGGTATAGATGTCTGTAAAACTACCGGGTAGTGCCGTTATATTGTATGCTTCCTTCTGCTTTTTGTCAAAGATAAAGCCTATTTTATTTTCTTTTTTAGAGTTGTAACTGGCATATTTCACTCTTAAAGTGTCTTTATTTATAAAAACAATTTTACTTGTATCTATTTTTACAATAGGATTATTACTTTTAAGGAAAAAGGTATCTCTTAAATGCAAGGTCCCTTTTGTAGAAGGTGTGATTTTTAAAGAGTCTAATTTGTTTTTTCTGAATTGCACAGTTACAGTATCTCTAAAAATATCATTTGAAACAATAAAATTTAAAGAATCTACAGCAATAGGAGTGTGCCAATAGTTTAAAGTGTCTTTGTCTATTTCAAATTTAGAAATACTTCTAAAACTGTCTGAAACTTTAGAGAGCAATTTCACTTTTAAGTCTTTTATTTCACCTTCATAACCAAATTCAATTTTACCTTTAAAAGCTTCTTTTGCTCTTCTGAATTGATACGGTTGTATTTCTTTAAATAATTTGATTGGTATTGTGAGGATACTATCTTTTGGCAAGCGAATTGTATCCTTGTAAAAACCAATTTTATCTGCTGAGGGGTTAAAAATATAATCGCTAGAAGTTTCTTCTAAAGCCAATAAAAGATATTTTCCTTTTCTTAAATTGGTAAAGTTGAATTTTGTGGTGTCTAGTGCCGTGGTTACGTAATTTGGTTTTTTCTTATAAATAATAGAGTCGGTAAATGTACTGTCTAATCGGTATAAAACGATGTTGGTTTTTTTAGGTTTTTTACTCAAGAAAGCATCGGTAACAGTACCTGTCGTTTCTAAAGAATCTATATAAGAACCTGTAGAGAAAACGTATTTAAAACCCTCTAACTTGTTGCTTTCATTATTGTCTTCAATGGCGTTCCCAAAATTAAAAATATAGGTCGTATTTATTGCTAATGTATCTAGAATTTCGATTGTTAAAAATTTACTTGCAGTTCCTTGTGGTGTTATTAATAGAGGGTTTTTTAACGGTGGAGAAACGACTAGTTGCTTGTTAAGATCTTTTAATTTTATAAATTCATTAAATTTAAGTTCTATTTCTTTACTGCTAAAATTAATGGTTTCGTAAGGTGGCTTTGAAGTTACAAAAAGTGGTGCAAGTTCATCTTTTGGGCCACCATCGGGTCTTCCTGTTTTTGCACAGCTAGAAATTAAAGTGATACAAACTAGTAAAAAAAAGAATTTATAAATAAATTGCACGAACAGTAAATTTTTTACAAATTAACAATATATTTTTGATTATAGAATCACAAAGTTTATGCTGTATATGCCATTGTTAAAATGCTTATTTTTATTCCAGATGTTTTTAAAAGAGCAATAGAGCAAGCTTCTAAGGTGGCACCTGTTGTAATTACGTCATCAATAATTAAAACATGTTTATTTTTAAAGAAAGCGGTATCTGTTAATGAAAACCTTGTTTCTGCGTCATTAAACCTTTCAAAACGCGCTTTTAAGGTTTGTGTTTTTGTAGATGATTTTCTCACTAAAATATCCTCAATAAACTTAATATGTAAATGAGTACTTAAACATTTTCCAAATTTAGTAACTTGGTTGTATCCTCTGATTTTTTTCCTTTTTAAATGAATGGGCACAGGAATAATAAAATCCACATTAGCAAACTCTTTGTTTTTAGACAGCATTTCTCCAAGCCAATTGCCAAAGAAAACACCAACTTCTTCATTTCCTTTATATTTTAATTCGTGAATTAGATTTTTAGTGCTGCTTTTTTTTCTAAAAAACAAAAGAGAATACGCTTTTTCTATGGTTATTCTTCCCAAGAAAATAGATGAAACTTTGTTTTTTGTATAGCTTTGAAAATTAGTTAGCGGTAAATCGTGTCTACAAAAGGTACAAATTATTTTTTCGTTCTGTAATAATTGCTCCTTACAATTAGCACAAATTTTGGGATAGAATATATAAAAAAAGTCTTTTAAAAAGTGCATCTTTGTCGAAGTGAGCATCAATATAGAAAAATTAAACAGATAATCCCAATTGACAAATAGAATAATTTTCTTTAAAGAAGCAATTAAAAACTTAAGTACTTTAGGTACTTTAACCCCTAGTTCACGTTTTTTAGCAAATAGAATGCTTAAAGAAATAGATTTTTCTAAAGTTGATGTATTGGTTGAATTAGGTCCTGGGAATGGAATTATTACACAACACATACTAAATAGATTGCCCCCAAACGCAACTTTAATTTGTTTTGAAATTAACGATAGCTTTTATACGCAATTATTAAAAGTTAAAAATCCGCAACTCGTTGTTATCAAGTCTTCTGCTGAGAAAATAAAGCAAGAATTAAATCTGTTGGGTTTTCATAAAACAGACCACATCATTTCAAGTTTGCCACTTACGATCATACCAAATAAAGTTTCAAAAGAAATTTTAGATAAGTCATTTGAAGTTTTAGAAAACGGAGGTACCTATATTCAATTTCAATACAGCTTATCTTATTTTAAGAAATTAAAAACAGTTTTCAAAAAATCTATCTCTTTAGATTTTGAACCTTTAAATCTTCCTCCAGCTTTTGTTTATCGGTGTAAAAAAGTATCTTAAATTTTATTGAAAAATCTGTGTAAACGTTTACCTTTGTCGTCATTATGGCAAAACAAGAAGATCACTTTAAAAAAGTATTATCGCACGCAAAAGAATACGGTTATGTATTTCAATCATCAGAAATCTACGATGGTTTAAGTGCGGTATATGATTACGCTCAAAACGGAGTAGAGTTAAAGAAAAATATTAGAGATTATTGGTGGAAAGCAATGGTGCAGATGCACGAAAATATTGTAGGTCTTGACGCGTCAATTTTAATGCATCCAAAAACTTGGAAAGCTTCCGGACACGTAGATGCATTTAATGACCCTTTAATTGATAATAAAGATTCTAAAAAACGATATAGAGCAGACGTTTTAATTGAAGATTACTGCGCTAAAATTGAAGGAAAAATAGAGAAAGAAGTTGCCAAAGCAGCCAAGCGTTTTGGAGCCTCTTTTAATAAAGAAGAATTTCTTGCGACCAATGAAAGAGTTTTAGGATATCAAGAAAAAATTAAAAGTATTCTCGCAAGAATGGGTGCTTCTTTACAAAATGAAGATTTAGCAGATGTGAAGCTATTAATCGAAGAATTAGAAATTGCAGATCCTTTAACCGGTTCTAGAAACTGGACAGAAGTGAAGCAATTTAATTTGATGTTTGGAACACAAATTGGTGCTTCTGCGGATAGTTCTACGCAGGTTTATTTAAGACCCGAAACTGCCCAAGGTATTTTTGTAAACTTCTTAAATGTTCAAAAAACAGGGAGAATGAAGATTCCCTTCGGAATTGCACAAACAGGAAAAGCTTTTAGAAATGAGATTGTTGCAAGACAATTTATTTTTAGAATGCGCGAGTTTGAACAAATGGAAATGCAATTCTTTGTAAAACCAGGAACACAAAAAAAATGGTACGATCAATGGAAGGCAACCCGTTTAAAATGGCATTTAAGTTTAGGTATGGGCGCAGAAAACTATCGTTTTCATGACCACGATAAATTAGCTCATTATGCAGATGCAGCAGCAGACATTGAGTTTAAATTTCCTTTTGGTTTCAAAGAGTTAGAAGGAATTCACTCAAGAACAGATTTCGATTTAAAAGCACACGAAGAACATTCTGGGAAGAAATTACAGTATTTTGACCATGAAGAAAATAAAAGTTACACGCCTTACGTAGTAGAAACTTCTATTGGTTTAGATAGAATGTTTTTAGCCGTTTTTTCTACCTCTTTGCAAGAAGAAGCTTTAGAGAACGGAACTACAAGAACTGTTTTAAAATTGCCAGCAGTTTTAGCACCTTACAAAGCAGCAATCTTTCCATTGGTTAAAAAAGACGGTTTACCAGAAGTAGCCCGCGAAATTATGGAGACTCTTAAATGGGATTTCAACGTTTTTTATGATGAAAAAGATGCCGTTGGTAAACGTTACAGAAGACAAGATGCAGCGGGAACTCCGTTTTGTATTACAGTTGATCATGATTCTCTAGAAGATGCTTCTGTAACCATTCGTCATAGAGATACCATGGAGCAAAAACGAGTGAAGATAGCAGATTTAAAAGGAATTATTGAGAAAGAAGTTGCTGTAAAAACGTGGCTACAGAAGATAGAAGCTTAAGCCTGTAAATTATACTTGCAAAGTTTTAAGAGCTCTGCAAAATGAAGGCTTTTATATTTATAAAAAAGATAGACCTCACAGATTTTAAAACCTGTGAGGTTTTTTATGTAATTTACTTGTTTAAAAACATTTGTTGGGTTTATAGATTTTTGAAATCTTAAGAATATTTAAGAGTCTTTATAAGCATCACTTAATTTTTTATTTAGGGATACCGCATAAAAA
>Ga0307998_1001727_pt1 | contig 11598 bp, 9 predicted proteins | sample Davwhametageno37_FD_203147 | JGI IMG/M metagenome (GOLD analysis project Ga0307998, IMG submission 203147) | Marine microbial communities from Davis Island wharf, Antarctic Ocean - #37 | ecosystem: Environmental > Aquatic > Marine > Unclassified | place: Antarctic Ocean: Davis Island wharf...
GCAGAAGCAAGACAAATTAGTCAAGGCCTTTCTCCAGAGCGGTTAGTCAGAAGTTCAATGCCTTGTGAAAACACGCCCATCGGTCTAGGTTCGAGGGAGAGACATAAGTCTGGGGCTAACTATTGAGCAAGCATGAGCAGGATCATTCGCAAACGCACAAACACGAAAACACCACCTCAGATCCCATTTCGGATCCAGTCACCCAGCCCAATGACCAATCAGAGATGAAGCACGACCAGCATGCGAACCGTTCCGAGAAATCTGAGCATTCGAAACATATAGACCACTCTGGTCACGTGCAAAAATTCCGACGTCTATTTTGGATCATGCTAATTATTGCGGCCCCTGTAATTGCATTCTCGGAAATGTTCTCAATGTTTCTTGGCTACAAATTACCTGACGAAATTTTCGTGGGTTTGATATCGCCGGTTTTGGGAACCGTGATGTTTTTCTGGGGTGGTTGGCCATTCTTGGACGGTGCCCGATATGAAATTGGCGCGCGCAAGCCGGGAATGATGCTTTTGATAAGCCTTGCTATTTCTGTGGCCTACTTTGCATCTCTTGGATCGAGCCTTGGTCTACTAGATGAGGCCTTAGATTTTTGGTGGGAACTAGCTCTTCTGATCGTAATTATGCTGCTTGGCCATTGGGTTGAAATGCGATCACTGGCGCAGACGACTTCTGCTCTAGATTCTCTGGCAGCCCTACTGCCCGATGAAGCCGAAATAGTTCGTGGCGAGGAAATTCATAAGATTTCCCCATCTGCCCTAGAGGTTGGCGACATTGTGGTTGTCCGCCCCGGCGCCAGGGTGCCTGCCGACGGCCTCATCATTTCAGGATCTGCAAGCATGGATGAGTCGATGATTACTGGGGAATCCCAAACAATCATGAAATCATCTGGCGAGTCTGTAGTGGCCGGAACAATTGCTACAGATTCAGCTATTCGAGTTGAAATAACTGCTGTGGGCGACAGCACAACATTGGCCGGAATTCAAAAAATGGTTGCAGAGGCGCAATCGTCATCTTCACGTGCTCAGCTCATTGCGGATAGGGCCGCAGGCTGGCTGTTTTGGTTTGCACTGGTCGCCGCGATGGTGACCTTCACGGTATGGAGCCTGATAGGGAACATCGATGAAGCAGTGGTTCGAGCAATTACGGTTTTGGTTATTGCATGTCCTCATGCTTTAGGCCTCGCGATCCCTCTTGTTGTGGCGATCTCAACCGAGCGTGCGGCACGCGGAGGTGTATTGATTAAGGACAGGCTTGCTCTTGAGAGCATGCGCGCTGTTGACACAATTCTTTTTGACAAGACCGGAACTCTCACAAAGGGCCAACCCGAGGTAGTCTCCGTATTCGTGTCATCCGGACAGGACAAGGACCATGTTTTGTCATTGGCAGCGGCTGCTGAGAAAGACTCTGAACACCCACTTGCTAGGGCCATTGTGCACGCAGCTGATGAGAGTTTTAGTGGCGCTCTGGTAGCAACGGACTTCAAATCCGCCCCCGCCGAGGGCGTAAGCGCAGTCGTTGACGGGGCGCTAGTGCAGGTTGGCGGCCCACACATGCTTTCATCTATTAAGCAGTCTGAGCTTTCGATAGCCGATCAGTGGCGGTCGGATGGTTCAATAATCCTGCACGTTGCAATCGATGGCCAAGTGGTTGCCGCAATTCAGTTGGCTGATGCAATTCGAGAGGAATCAAGTCAGGCGGTTGTGGATCTTCACAAAATTGGTCGCCAAGTGGTGATGATAACCGGAGACGCAGAAGCAGTTGCTAGCACTGTTGCCAAAGAACTTGGAATAGATAGGTATTTTGCTGGAGTCAGGCCAGAAGATAAAGCGGCGAAAGTTAAAGAATTGCAAAGCGAGGGGCTCATCGTTGCAATGGTTGGAGATGGCGTCAATGACGCTCCGGCACTTGCCCAGGCGGACGTTGGAATTGCGATTGGCGCTGGCACCGATGTTGCAATTGCTTCTGCGGGGGTAATCCTCGCGAGTTCTGATCCACGATCCGTATTGTCGGTAATAACTCTTTCGAAGAAGTCCTACCAAAAGATGAAACAGAATCTCTGGTGGGCAGCTGGCTACAATCTGATTTCAGTGCCACTAGCAGCGGGTGTTCTTGCGCCGGTGGGTTTCATTCTGCCGATGTCAGTTGGGGCGATATTGATGTCACTTTCAACGCTTCTAGTTGCCCTAAACGCTCAATTACTTCGACGGCTTGACATATCACCTAGCTCCAACTGAGCCGAATAAACCCCGGAACTTGATCACTCGGGAGTTCTCCATTGAGCTCATCTTTGCTCAATTCACGCACCGGTAATTCGAGTGGCTCCGACCCTGCGGGTAGCCTGTGTATCTGATTCCTTTTTGGTCACTTGGTAAATTCATAAAGGCCTCGACAGGTCCGTTTTCCAATCACCTGTGAACAGATTCGAGGGTCCTGATCTCGCCATTCCGACCAATCGCTAGGACTTTATGCCAGCGCTTATTCGTGTTGGGATTTACAGAAGCAAGATCTTTAGCGAATTTTGTGTAGAGCTTACGCGTGAGATCGAATGCAGTGGCGAGACCAAAGCTCATGCGACTTAGAGCCGTTTTCGATACTAAAGATAAATCAAGGCACCATCAAGGGTTTCTTTGAAGCGCTAAATGGTGGAGCCAAGGGTGAGGGCTAAAAACGTTTGTGCTTGGCGGAGGAAGCTGTCCATCAGCTGGCATAGCCACGAATATCTGCTCAGGTTGATAGCCTGAACCTAAAAAGTTCGGGGGTGTCGTTGAGGTTTTTTATTCTTGCGACGGGAATATTGTTTTCTATCTCGCTATCTTCGTGCTCCACTGGAGAGCTGGGGTCAAATAGCCCCTCGGAAGAACCAGCAAACCAAACGCAACCTCAAGAATCTGGTGCCCAAGGTCAGACTGAATCTGAAATTAACACGGAAGACCAAGATCAGGAATCTGGTGCAACCTCTCCTCAATCACAAGAGGCGCTTCTAGAAGGCTTTAGGCAGATCACCTATGCCAGTTGTGAAAAAGCTCTCGCACGGGGAGTAGTTGAACGGTCAGTGGAGCCGGAGGGTCTTGTTATAGTTATGATTCCAAAGCAAGAGGCTATAGCTGGTTACAGCGCAGCATACTTTCTGCCTCCCGACACATACGAACTTATATTTGAGACGGATGTCTTCTCATCCTGTGCATTAGCTAATCTTTTCGCGCTTTCAGAAGAGGCAGGACAAGAACTAGAACTAGAAATCACTCACGACAAACAAACAAATACCTTTTTTATCACCCAGGATTTAGGAGAGTGGGGGATGAGCGCAACTAGCTATGAAGTCAAGGGGGACCTAATTGCGGCTGCGACCAATTTGAATGCTGAAACCGGCAGGTTCCTAATCGAATATGGCCAAGTTTCAGATGCTGATCGTGCAATTATTCAAACGTCGGTCGACCGCTTCTCCCAGGAATGATCAACTGATCACTGGAAGTCATCGGAACCCTTTCAAAAATTATTGATTGACGCCTAAACGGCTGTCTGAGGCAATTTTGTGTTTTAGGAAAGCGCAATCAGATCGGCGTAACCTTCGTTCCAGTGGTCTTCATCGCCGTCCGGCAAAATCAAAACTCGCTCTGGGTTCAGGGCTTCAACGGCTCCTACATCGTGTGAGACCAACACAACTGCGCCCTTGAAGCTGGCTAGAGCACCAAGAATCTCCTCACGGCTTGCCGGGTCCAAGTTGTTGGTTGGCTCGTCCAGTAGCAGCACGTTGGCTGATGAAACTACCAGTGATGCAAGCGCAAGTCTGGTCTTTTCGCCTCCAGAAAGCACCCCGGCTAGCTTCGAGACATCGTCACCTGAGAACAGGAAAGAGCCGAGCACTTTTCTGGCATCGGTGTCGGGAAGGTTGGGGGCAGCATCCTGCATGTTCTGAAGTACGGTTTTGTTCACGTCCAAAGTCTCATGCTCCTGAGCAAAATAGCCAACCTTGAGTCCGTGACCGGCAATCAGTTCACCGGTGTCTGGCTGGTCCACCCCGGCGAGAATTCTTAGCAATGTGGTCTTGCCAGCTCCGTTTAGTCCGATGATGACCACTCTGGAACCACGGTCGATTGCCAAATCAACAGCAGTGAAGATCTCCAATGAGCCATAACTTCTGCTCAAGTTTTCGGCCATCAAAGGTGTTTTCCCGCAGGGTGCTGGGTCAGGGAACTTGATTTTTGCAACCCTATCTACTTCGCGCACATCATCCAAGTTCGCAAGCAAAGACTCAGCGCGACGCACCATCTGCTTGGCAGCAACTGCTTTGCTGGCCTTCGCCCCAAACTTGGCGGCCTGCAGCTGCAAAGTGCTTGCCTTTTTCTGGGCAATTGATCGCTCACGCTTCCGGCGCTCTTCGTCGGTTTCTCGGGCCTTCTTGTATTGGTTCCAGCCCATGTTGTAGATGTCAATGATCGTGCGGTTGGCGTCCAAGTAAAAGACGCGATTTACCGTTTCTTCAACTAGAGCGACATCGTGGCTGATAATAATCAGCCCACCCTTATAAGACTTCAGAAATTCTCTGAGCCAAACTACAGAGTCGGCATCGAGGTGGTTTGTCGGCTCATCGAGAATCATGGTTTGAGCGTTGCTGAACAAAATCCTTGCCAGTTCAACTCTTCTTCGCTGTCCACCCGAAAGCGTCTTCAAGGGCTGGTCTAGGGTTTGCCCCTTGATTCCAAGGCTTCCGGCCATAGCTTCAGCTTGCGCTTCGGCGGCGTAGCCTCCGGCGGCTTGAAAGCGTTCCTCAAATTTGGCATAGGCAACCATGGCTGCCGCAGAGATTGCAGGGTCGTCGCTTCCCATTTCTAGGCCAGCGTTGTTCATTCCCTCCAGAGTGTCGCCAAGGTTCCTGGCATTCAAAATTCTGGTTCGGACTAATTGCTCTGGATCTCCGCTGCGAGGGTCCTGGGGAAGATACCCGATTTCCCCCTGACGATCAACGAAGCCTTGAGATGGCTGGCCATCGCCAGCAAGTATTTTGGTAAGAGTTGTTTTGCCAGCACCGTTGCGACCAACTAGGCCAACTTTGTCGCCTTTATCTACGCGAAAATTGACGCCATGCATCAGGACTCTGGGACCGATTCGAATCTCGAGGTCGCGCACGCCGATCATCAAAACTCCAAACAAAGGGGGATTAGTTGTCGCAAATCAAAAGCGACGAAACCTAAGCCTATCAAACGGTTGCAAGTTTTTAGTAGTGGTGATTTGATCGGCCTGCACAAATCCTGTGATATCTAACGTTCACCTAGAGGTTGATACGACTTCACTTATTGTCAAATTTAGCGGGCTTTTTTCGGAGTAAATTCATGCTTATGAAACTAATTAGTCAAAGCCGACTCAAGTTCGGCATCGCGGCATCAGCTGCGCTTCTACTGGGTGCCGGAATCTTCGGCACCCCCGCTGTCTCTGCTGAGACTTATGCGGTCCCTTCTGCGCCAATCAAGGTGACAGTTAGCCAGGCAACCGGTGGCTTTAAGGTTTATTGGCGCGGAGCCAAGGGTTCGCCAGAGATCACGAACTACGTGATCTCGGGTGGTCCTGGAAGTTGTCCAATAATCGTTGATGGCTCAGCCCGAAGCGCAGAGCTGCCAGTGTTAGATGCAGACCCAATGACCATCACGGTTAAGGCCGTGAACGAATATGGATTCTCGTCCGCCACAGAATCAGACGGAGAATTCACTGCCAAGAGTCTTGCGTCCTCTGACCTAAAGAGTGTTCAGCTTCTACAGTTCAGTGATTTCCACGGAGCAATTGAGACCAGCCGAAATGGAATCGGTGCTGCCGTTATGGCTTCTGCCTTCGATGCTGATCGGGAACTAGTGAAGGCAACTGTCACTCTTTCTTCCGGAGACAACATTGGAGCAGCTCCTCCAATCTCATCTCAGTTCGCAGAGTTACCAACCATAAAAGCCCTGAACGGCATGGAGCTGGATGCTTCGGTATTTGGTAACCACGAGCACGACCGTGACACCGAACACTTGCGTTACATGATTCGTTACTCGGATTTCCAGTGGGTTGCCAGTAACTACAGCAGCCTCAAAGGTCTTCAGGCTTCGAATGAAAAACGAGCCAAGTCCTACACAATTGTTGATCGCGGCGGCGTGAAGGTTGGCGTCATTGGAATCAACACTTCGCAAACAGCTGAGCAGATTTTCCCTGGGAACCTTGACTTTACTTACGCGGGTAAAACCAGTGAGATAGTCATCCAAGCAAGTGTCACTCAGGCTCAGAAAGCAGTTGATGCCGCAAAGACTGCGGGTGCAGACATGGTTGTTGCTCTAGTCCACGAGGGTTGGAACCAAAACCAAAACGGCAAAGCAGTCGGTCCTCTGATTGATTTTTCCAAGAAGCTTGAGGGCGTTGCCGCCGTCTACGGTGGTCACTCTCACCAGCAGTACGCTTCGGTCATTGACGGAGTAACAACGGCGATGGTAAAAAACTCTGGCGTTCAGTACACCAGAACTCAAGTTTGTGTCGACACTCGCGCAAATGAAGTGCTCGGTTCATCAGTTGAATTTATCAACAAGGCTGACGTTTCGGCACTCACACCAAACGCCGCCGTCACTTCGATGGTTGCCGGGTACAAGGCTCAGTTGAACGCCAAGATGGACGTTCAAGTTGGCACGGTTGCAAACCTTTCTCCACGCGGCGGTAAACCACCCGTTGAGCGCTCGGGCGAGGCTGCAATCGGAAGCTACACAGCTGACTTACTCAGGGCAAAGTACGAAGTCGACCTAGTGCTAATCAATGGTGGGGGTATTAGAGACACCTTCCCAGCTGCCACTTACACACCGGAAAATGCTGAACTCAGAAGGCCTTCGGATACTTCGACAGTCGGTCCATTCGATGTGACATTGGGCGATGCCTACACGGTGTTCCCCTTCGGTAACTCGATTAGTCTCACAGAGGTTACTGGAACTGGTCTTTGGGCGGCGCTTGAAAATGGTGTGTCCAACTATCCATCAGACGGTCGATTCCCTCAGGTGTCCGGAATCAAGTTCTCGTTCGACCCATCCAAGGCATCCGGTGCCAGAGTCACCTCAGTAACGACAACTGCTGGGGTTGCTATCTCTAAAGACTCGAAGGTCTATTCGGTGGCAACGCTTGACTTCTTGGTCTACGGCGGAGACGGCTATACACAGTTCGATGAGAGCAAGCAGGTCATTCGTGATCTTCTGGTTGATGTCTTCACCGATGGGCTGAAGGCCGACATGGCCGCCGGCAAAGTAACAACTTTGGTCACCGACGGAAGAATCACCGTCGTCGACTAAAGCCATATAAACAAAAAGACGGGCCAGTAGACACTGGCCCGTCTTTTTGTTTGTGTAAAGCCGAAATGTGTATTCGGTTCAACCAAGAGCGAGCCGAACCAGTTGATTCACGTCAGACCTATAGAATCTGGCCATGGGCGTTATGCAGGAGCTAAGAAGCATTCCAAACATGCTGAGCGTCCTGCGGCTATTTATGGTTCCGGTGTTCTTGGTTTTGCTTTTGAATGGGCAATTTATTGCAGCGCTAATTGTTTTGATGGTTGCCAGCGCCACCGATTGGCTCGATGGGCAAATAGCGAGGCGCTTTAATCAAGTAACAAGACTGGGGCAGTTGTTAGATCCAGCAGCCGACCGGCTCTTCATCTTCGCCGCCTTGATTGGTCTGACCATCAATGGAAACATCCCGCTCTGGTTAGCTCTGATTGTCGTTTCTAGGGATCTGATGTTAGTGATTGTCTACCCGATTTTGGCAAGCCACGGTTACGGTCCATTACCGGTGCACTTCTTGGGCAAGGCTGGGACTTTTGCTCTTTTATACGCTCTGCCGCTCTTACTAATGGTTGATGTCTGGCCAGCGGCCGACTTCATAGTTTTGCCGCTTGCCTGGGGCTTCGCGTATTGGGGGGTGGGTCTTTACTGGCTCTCTGGCTTGCTATATGTCAAGCAAGTTATAGAAGTCTTGTCATCCATCAAGTCAAAATCCCCTAAAGTATAAATGGGAGGCGCAATTGTCTAAAGAAGCTTTTGGAAGTGATGACACAGCTCGTTTTTCTGATGACCTGATAGCCAAAAACACCCCTGTTCTTTCGGATGAGGAAGCGATCGCGGTAGCGGCTCTTCCTTCCAACTCGGCACTTCTTATTTCACACAGGGGACCCGGAGCCGGATCGAGATTCCTGCTCGACCAAGATCTAACTATCGCCGGAAGACACCCAGAGGCTGACATTTTTCTGGATGACGTAACCGTTTCTAGAAAGCATGTGCAAATCTCCAGGAAGCGCTTGGCCTTTGCGCTTGAGGACTTGGGCTCCATGAATGGAACTTATGTCGACGGCAACCGAGTAGACGCGATCGATTTGGCCGACGGAGCCGAAGTGCTAATCGGAAAATTTCGTCTGACGTTTTATTCTTCGAAGAGGGAGGGCTGAGCGTGGAAAACTCTTTATCGAGACTCCAAGATCACCGCAAGCTCTACACAATCGGGCAGGTGCTTTCTGTTCTAAAGCCCGATTTCGGCGACCTCAGCCCATCTAAACTGCGCTTTTTAGAAGATCAGGGCCTCGTTACTCCGGAGCGAACCGACGCTGGATATCGAAAATTTTCGGAACCACAGATTGAACGACTAAGAATTATCCTGTCTCTTCAGCGAGATCAGTATCTCCCTCTCAAGGTAATTAGGGAGTACTTAGATGAGCTAGATTCCGGGAGACAACCGCTGCTGCCGGCCGCTAGTCCGGCATCACTGCGAAAAGGACAGCGCTTTTCAACCGCTCAACTAAAGCTTGAGACTGGATTGTCAGACTTTGCCTTTAAAGAGGGCGCAGATTTAGGTCTATTTGGAGCGCAACCTCATTCTTCGCACGAAGTTGAGATCGCTTTTGCTCTGGTCGGCTTGGAGGAGTTTGGCATACAGCCGCGCCACTTGCGTGGTTTGAAGTCTGCAGCAGAGCGTGAAATTGGAATCATCACAGGTGTGACTGAGCCGATTCTCCGCAAGAAGGCACCAGACAGTGCGGCAAAGGCCGGGCATATTTCTAGGGAGATAGCAGAGCGATTCGGTGCTATTAGGTCTCACCTGATAACCGAAGTCATCGAAGAGATAGAACGATAGTGCGACACGCCCGAGTCGGAAGAGAAACCCTAAACCTCAACTTGAAGGCAGACTTAGCAGTCTGTGCAATTTAGGAGTAGCGGTGGAATACGAATCTGGTGTGTTATTTACCGACGGCTTGCCAAACACTGATATTGGTTACCGCGGGGCTTCCGCGGCTGCGGCCGCGGGCATAACCTATCGCCAGCTTGATTACTGGGACAGAACCGGGCTTGCGGTTCCCGCGATTCAAGGAGCGACCGGCTCTGGATCACAGCGACTTTACTCATTCCGAGATATTTTGGTTTTGAAGCTTGTAAAGCGACTTTTGGACACTGGAGTTTCACTCCAACAGATCAGAATCGCAGTGGAGCAGCTGTCCGCAGCTGGTATTTCGGATCTAACCAATACAACGCTCATGTCGGATGGGGCAAGAGTTTACTTGTGTACTTCCCAAGACGAAGTAATTGATCTTCTAGGTCAGGGCCAGGGCGTGTTTGGAATTGCAATAGGTAGAGTGCTTCGTGAAGTCGAGGCCACCTTGGTTGATTTTGCCGCTGAAGAAGCTGCGGTTCATGATGAGCTTGCGGCTCGAAGAGCGCGTAAAATCTCCTAGCGTCTAAACCAACGCTTCTTTTTTCTTGTCCGTCTTGATTCGGCAGGGGCATCAGCTTGACCCTCGGGCTGGACAAGGTCCGTAATTAGATTCGACTGACCACGCATGGTTCGGCCAACTATTCCGATTCGCGCCCGCTTTACTTCAGTATTGTCAAAATCTGCCATGAGACCAGCCAGTAGGCGATCGAAGCCCTGGGCTACTTCTGAGGCGCCTTCCGCAGGCCAAGAATGGATTGGCCTGGCTGCCCCGGTCGACTGCTGAACGGCAGCGCGCTCTTCGAAATATGGTTGCAGTAATTGGTCTCCAAACATTTCGCGGAGTTCATTTATCCGAAACTCGTGCTCATGTGAATTCTGCCTAAGGCGATTGACAACGAAACCGTAGAGGCTAAGCCTTGGGCTCAGCTTCGCGCTAATCTCCGCTATTGCTCGGCGCGCTCTGTCAGCTGCAATGACTGAATATAGTGCTGGTTCAGTAACCAAAATTACTCGATCGCTTGCTACCCAGGCGGTGCGGGTGAGGGCATTGATTGATGGGGGAGTGTCGATGATAACCAATTCATATTCATCTTCGATTAGGGCAAGAATTTCCTCTAGCTTCCAGACATCGGAAACAGTTGGCGCAGGGTTGTCAAGCAAAAGTGATCTAGGGCTGCCAACCAGAACATCTAGCTTTGAACCTCTGGACCAAGGAGAGGAGACCAGCGCTCTTCTCAAGACAGGGAGCTTAGGGCTCTGCAGTACTTCGGCTACGGATGCGGTCATGTCCGCAGGGGCTGCGAGTCCGCTGGTCGCGTCACACTGAGGGTCCAGGTCAATGACCAGGGTGTTGATCCCTTGATTGAGAGCCGCCGATGCCAGACCAAGGGCTACCGTAGTTTTTCCTACGCCACCCTTGAGAGAACTCACGCTAAGTACATGCACTGTAATAGGCTACCTAGTTATTAGGCGTGTGCATGGCGCGCCACATCGGTTCAGTAAGGTTTGATGTTTAAAAAGATTCTGGTAGCTAACCGAGGTGAAATCGCCGTACGAGCATTTCGAGCGGCCTACGAAATAGGTGCAAAGACCGTAGCTGTCTACCCCTATGAAGATCGGGGCTCTGTACACCGATTGAAAGCCGACGAGGCCTACGAGATAAAGGCGGACGGCTCACCGGTAAGGGCTTATCTTTCAGTCTCCGAAATGATACGGGTCGCCAAAGAGTCAGGCGCTGACGCCATTTACCCGGGCTATGGCTTCCTAAGCGAAAACGCTGAACTTGGAAGGCAAGCAAAACTAAATGGAATCGCATTTGTTGGTCCTTCTCCAGAAGTTCTTGAGCTGGCTGGCGACAAGGTAAATGCCAAAGCCGCAGCAATCCGCGCTGGAGTTCCGGTGCTTGCTTCTACCGAATCATCCGAGGATGTCGCAAAACTTATTGCTGAGGCTGGCGATATTGGGTTCCCGCTATTTGTCAAGGCCGTTGCCGGCGGTGGTGGCCGAGGCATGCGCAAGGTAGACGCTGAAGCCGACCTGCCCGATGCTATCGGTGAAGCGATGCGTGAGGCTGGAAGTGCGTTTGGGGACGCTCACGTATTTCTCGAGCAAGCAGTAATTCGACCAAGACATATTGAAGTGCAGATTTTGGCGGACAATCACGGCAACATAATTCATTTACACGAGCGAGATTGCTCAATTCAGCGACGCAATCAAAAAGTTATTGAGATAGCTCCCGCTCCTCACTTAGATGATGTTCTTCGGCAGCAATTGTTCGCTGATGCGGTTAGTTTCGCCAGGGAAATCGGCTATCAGAATGCCGGAACAGTTGAATTTTTAATTGAAACCGTGGGACCGAACACGGGAAAGCACGTTTTCATTGAG
>Ga0307998_1001728_pt1 | contig 11593 bp, 11 predicted proteins | sample Davwhametageno37_FD_203147 | JGI IMG/M metagenome (GOLD analysis project Ga0307998, IMG submission 203147) | Marine microbial communities from Davis Island wharf, Antarctic Ocean - #37 | ecosystem: Environmental > Aquatic > Marine > Unclassified | place: Antarctic Ocean: Davis Island wharf...
GTGCCAACTTCTTCAAGCCCACTATCGAATGAGATTTTTTGCAAAGCCTTGAGGTAATTTTCTTCTGTAAACGAAAGCATCATTTTATGAAATTTTGAAGTGATTTTGCAAAGGTACAAAAAACATAGAACTTTATTAGTTAGATTCATCTAACTTAATTACTTTTGCATCTATAACTAAATTTAGAAAAATGAAAATAGCAATGCTCAAATCAATCACAACTGCCTTTTTTGCCTTGGCAGTTCAGCTATCAATGGCTCAAACATCAACCATTTCAGGCAAAATTATTTCAGAAGGCAAGCCAGTAGAGTTTGCCAACGTATTCCTAAAAGGGACGCAAATTGGAACAGCAACCGATACAATTGGCATGTATCAAATTAAAAATGTCCCAGCAGGTACATACCAATTGCAAGTTTCATCAATCGGTTTTATCACAAACACCAAATCTATAACCATTGGAGATGGCCAAAATCTAGTTTTTGACTTTGAACTCCAGGGAAACCAAAGCTCTTTAGATGAAGTAGTAGTTACAGGTACAATGAAAGAAGTAAGCCGATTGGAAAGCCCTGTAAATGTTGAAGTTTATACTCCCACTTTTTTCAAGAAAAACCCAACCCCTAATATTTATGATGCCTTGCAAAATGTAAATGGGGTAAGACCACAGTTGAATTGCCAAGTTTGTAATACCGGAGACATCCACATTAATGGCTTGGAAGGACCTTACACAATGGTACTTATAGATGGAATGCCAATTGTAAGTAGTTTATCAACCGTATATGGTCTATCAGGTATTCCAAATTCATTGGTAGAACGTATTGAAATTGTAAAAGGTCCTGCATCTTCTTTGTATGGAAGTGAAGCGGTTGGTGGACTTATTAATGTAATTACAAAAAAACCTCAAAACGCACCTTTGGTTTCGGCTGATATATTTGGCACGAGTTGGGGCGAGTATAATGCCGATATTGGTTTGAAATTAAATGCAGGTAAAAAGGCAACTGTACTTACCGGGATTAACTATTTCAACTTTCAAAACCGTATAGACAACAACAACGATAATTTTACCGATATGACTTTGCAAAACAGAATTTCGGTATTTCAAAAATGGAATTTTGACCGTAAAGACAATCGATTATTTAGTATAGCGGGTCGCTATATGTATGAAGACCGTTGGGGAGGGGATATGCGTTGGGAAAAACAATTTAGAGGTGGCGATAGTATTTATGGTGAAAGCATTTATACCAAGCGTTGGGAGATTTTTGGAAACTACCAATTGCCAACGAAAGAAAAATTAATGCTTGCCTTCTCCTATAATGACCACGACCAAAATAGTGTTTATGGCAACACACCATATATAGCCGACCAAAAAATAGGTTTTACACAATTAACGTGGGACAAGAAAGTAGGTAGAAATGATTTTTTAGTAGGTACTGCGTTGCGTTATACTTATTATGACGACAATACACCTGCAACGGCAACCGCAGATGCTATTAACCAACAAAACCAACCTCAAAAAACTTGGCTACCAGGCATTTTTGTACAAGATGAAATTTCAATTACTGAAAAACATAAACTATTGCTTGGTTTTAGATACGATTATAATTCATTTCATGGAAATATTTATACGCCTCGTGTTGCTTATAAGTGGACTATTAATGATAAAAATATTTTTCGTGTCAATGCAGGAACAGGATTTAGGGTAGTAAATTTATTTACCGAAGATCACGCAGCTCTTACGGGTGCAAGGATAGTAGAAATAAAAAATGAGCTAAACCCTGAGCAATCTTACAATGTAAATTTGAATTACATTAAGAAGTTTTACGCCAAAAACGGTACATTCATATCTTTTGACGCTTCGGCATTTTACACCTATTTTAACAACCGCATAGTAGGTGATTTTGATATTGACCCTAATAAAATAATCTATGACAACCTACAAGGATACGCAGAAAGTAAAGGTGTTTCCCTAAACTTAGATTTTGCGTTTAGCAATGGATTAAAGATAATTGCAGGAGCAACAGTAATGGAAAATACCCTTACGGAAAACGGAATAACCGAACAGCAAATTTTAACTGAAAAAGTAACAGGCACTTGGGCGGTTACGTATAAAATTCAAAAGGCAAAGTTGAGCATTGATTATACAGGCAATGTTTATGGACCAATGCGTTTACCTTTGTTGAACGACCTTGACCCACGCAGTCCCAGCTCGCCTTGGTGGAGTATCCAAAATATACAATTGACCTATGACGGAGTTAAAAACCTACAAATTTATGGCGGGGTAAAAAACTTTTTAAATTGGACACCTAATAAAGGTAATCCATTTTTAATTGCCCGAACAAATGATCCATTTGATAAAGAGGTTCAATTTGACGGCAACGGACAAGCTATTGCTACTGCAGGCAATCCTTACGCGTTAACCTTTGACCCAACTTATGTATATGGACCCAATCAAGGAGCAAGGGTGTTTTTTGGTGTGAGATATAGTTTTAAATAAAATGAAATTTCAAAAACTATTTTATTCTATTTTATTATTGGGCAGTATCTTCTTGCTGACCAATAATTCTTATGCCCAAATCAAAACGGTTCAATTTGAGCAAATAGACAGCTTGCAGAAAATTGAAAAACGAAAACTCGTGGTTTTCGTCCATACAGATTGGTGCAAATATTGTAATACAATGCAAAACACGACTTTTAAAAACGATTCCATTATTAGAGTTTTAAACGAAACATTTTATTTCATTGACCTTAATGCAGAAGAAAAACGGGATATACTATTCAACGGTAATATTTTTAAATACAAACCAACAGGACCAAACACGGGCATACACGAATTAGCAGAGCAATTAGCAACTATTGACAATCAAGTGGCATATCCGACACTTTGTTTTTTGAATCCCAATAATGAGATAATTTTTCAACACAATCAATTTATCAACTCAACAGATTTAAAAATCATATTGACACGACTAAAGTAGCCACCCATTTAGTGGTACATTTGCTTTTTTGCCACCTCACAAAGCCAACGTGAAAAAAGCAAAAGAACCACTAAGCAACAGCACAATGCCACCACGACAAAAGAAGGGCAGCACATAACAATGTATATAAAAAATAGGCGATACAGTAGTAAATTCAATACTTGTAGTTCGTATCAAAGTTCGTGCTTAACCGAAAGTTTCGTGCTTCGAAATCGCCTACTTTTCATATACTAAACGTTCCGACCAATAACCCTTCGGGGCGAGAATTTCCATGGGCTACCCGCCCATTCCCAATCCTCTTTATTGGTCGGAACGGTCCTTGTTCAAATACATAAGAGGGGTCTGATAAGACAGAATGGAAGTTCTCGAACTACCCAAAGAACACAGGTCCGAACATACTGTATAGCAAATTATGTATTTGATGGCTTTTGTTATATATTAGTGTAACACTAGCGTGTTACATCAAATACATAACTCGCCATACACAAGGACCGTTGTGGTGCATTCAGAAATACAACGCAGATGATAAATATTAATTCAATTTTTTTATGAAACGGAACTTATTAGTGATTATACTCTTTGGAATAATTATAGCATTATCCTGCATAACTATATTTCAAACTGAATTTATGTCAAGGCTAAAATATAAGATAAGTAGTAAAACAGAGCAAAATATTAAATCTAAAGATTTAGTTGGGGAAATATATGGAATTGATGTTTCTCATCATCAAGGAAAAATTGAATGGGAAAAAGTGAAAAAATGGAAAAATAAAAAACTTGACTTTGTTTATATAAAGGCAACTGAAGGAGCAACTTATATTGACAAAACATATAAAACAAATATTAAAGAAGCCAAAGAAAATGACTTTTTAGTTGGAAGTTATCATTATTTCAGAACAACTTCCTCAATTGAAAATCAATTTCAAAATTTCATTAAAACAATTGATAAAAGCAAACAAGATTTAATTCCTTTGATTGACGTGGAGGAAAAAACAAATTGGACAAATAAAGAATTTCACAAAAACTTTAAGGCTTTTTTGAATATGGTAGAAAATTATTTTGGTCAGAAACCTATGATCTATACTGTAAACAGTTTTTACAATTTAAATTTATCCGGAAAATATAAAGAATATCATTTTTTAATTGGGCGTTATGGTGAAAATGCGCCTAATATGAGAGATAAAACTAGTTGGACAATTTGGCAATTTTCTGAAACAGGAAAAGTTGAAGGTATTCCAAAGGATGTAGATATTGATGTGCTTAATGAGAAATATAATCTACAAGATTTACTAATCAAATAATAATAATAACGACACCACAACAATGTATAAAAATAATAGGTGTAATAGTTGTAAACTCAAGGGTTATAGCCCACTTTAACTTTCTTGCAACTTGAATGGACAGCGTCACGCAATAGGCTACTATTCTTATACTAACCGTTAGCAAACATATGACCCAAACTGTATGAAAATAGGAAAGAAAATAATTAAATGGATTTTATATTTTTTGTTAATTCCAACAACTTATATAATTATTTCTTTAATTCTATCTTCAATAACAGTTGACAGAATTGTGAATAATGAAAGTTCTGAAAAACTGATATATTTAAATACAAATGGAGTTCATTTAGATATTGTAATTCCAATAGAAAATGTTGACAGCTTATTGTTATCAGGAATAAAACACAACAGAAACGAAAAATATTTATCTTTTGGTTGGGGAGATGAAAACTTCTATATCAATACACCAACTTGGGGAGATTTAACTTTTAGCAATGCTTTTAAAGCAATGTTTTTGGAAAGTTCGACATTAATGCACGTAACTCGTTATAGACAGAAACGTTCAGATTGGATTGAAATAAAAGTAAATGAATCTGAATTACAAAAATTGAATAGTTATTTACTGAACACATTTGAGATTAATGAAAATGGAATGAAGATAATTCTTGAAAACAAAGGTTATTCCTCAATAGATGATTTTTATAAATCGAAAGGAAGTTATTCCTGTTTTAAGACTTGTAACAGTTGGGTAAATATCGGATTTAAAGAAAGTGGATTAAAGTCTTGTTTATGGACACCTTTCGATTTTGGATTAATGAATAAGTATGAATAAAATACGTTTGCTAACACCGTATAAAATTAATTGCTGGATCTCAAATAATTTAGTCGAATCTAAATACTATCCTTTTGGAAAAGGAAAGGTAAAGATAAAATTCCCAGAGTCTATTAAAATTGGTTTGGACGAAAAAGAGCTAAAAGCTATGGAAGAAATCGAATTCGAGGAACATTCAGCAAAATGGCATGCACGAAATGTATTTCTTTTCTCTTTTTACTTGGCCGGAATAAGAATTTCTGATGTTTTACAAATAAGATGGAGCGATATATCTGAAGATCGGTTAAGTTATAGAATGGGAAAGAACAACAAGGTTGTTTCATTAAAGATTCCACAAAAGGGAATAGATATTATTAAAGTATATGAAAAGGAAGCTATAAACGAAACAGATTTAATCTTTCCGGAATTAAAGAAAGCCAATCCTTCAGACACAAAAGATGTGCATGCAAAAATCAGAACTGCAACAAAAAAATTCAACAAGCACCTAAAAACTATTGGCAATGAATTAAAAATCAAAAAGAAGATAACCACGCACATTGCAAGGCATTCATTTGGAAATATTGCGGGAGATAAGGTTTCTCCTCAAATGCTACAAAAACTATATAGACACAGTAGTATTACGACCACAATGGGCTATCAAAGTAATTTTACTCATACTGATACGGATGATGCATTAGACTCTGTATTAGATTTTTAGTGTGAGTTATTAATTATTTGTAAGAAAATAGTGAAGAATATTAAGAATATATACGACCGTTCGTATTGTTTCGTTATTTAAAGTCCTTTTTCATACATTAAAAAATAAATTCATTATATTTAAAAAATAAAAGACATATATAGCTCACTAGTAACTATATACCATTATTGTGATGCATTTATCAAAAGAATATGCAACTAAAGAATATAATATTATGAAAAAACTACTTTACCTCTGTTTAATCCTTGCTTCAGGTTGCTCAACATCAGAAAAAACAAAAATATCAAATGACTTAACAATAAATGAACTCAAAGGGAACGTCAAGTCAATTCGAGAAATAGATTATGCTGTCATCATAAGATTTGATTCAATAATAAAAGATCATATTGGGACTAGTATTTTTGACAAAAACAGAAAGAGTGAATATAATACTTCTGGAATGTTGACATTAAATGTTAATTATGATAAGTATAATAATATAACAAAGGAACAAACAAATGAGTATGATGAATTTGGTAATTGGCTAAGGGAAAGCATTCATGAGAAAGAGGATTCAACATCTTGGGCTCCTAAACCAGAGAGACAGGCCCTATATGTAATGAAATATGATAATAATAGGGATAGGGTCGAATGGGTAGAGTATGACGAGGACGATAGATTAAAGTTAAAACGCACATACAAATACGATTCTAGAAGTAATATCATTGAACAAAATGAATATTTTAATGATGGTGCTCTTTCGAGCAAATCAATTTACGAATATACAGACGGATATAATCTAAAAATAATTAATTACAATTCCAAAGGACAAATCACCAAAGAAATTACTAATGAATTTGATAATAATGGGAATAAAATAGAAATACTTACTAATTATGCTTGGTTGGATTTTGAGTCAAGACTTACATATAAATATGATCACCAAGGTAACGAAATTGAAAGTGTTGAATTCGAAAGAGGTAATTTAAGAAATAAGATGCAATCCACATATGATTTAAAGGGCCGAATTATATACACAATTGAGACTTTCCCTCAAGACCAAAATATAAATTATACGAGATATAAATATGATCGTATTGGAAGTTTAATTGAATGGAAAACAACTTATGAAGATAAACGTAAAATACCTGAATCTCATACATTCAGTTTTATTTACGACGAGCATCAAAATTGGATTAAGAAAATTTCATATCGTAATTTCATACCTGAAAAAATAACTGAAAGGAAAATAACCTATCATTAAATCTAATTCTAATCCCTTTTTATATATTAAATTAAACCTGGGGGGGGGCGGGGCGTCACTATAACAAAACTTAAACTATATTTTAACAAAAAAAACGCTAGAATAAATTAATAATTATGAAAAAATCAAGTCTATTAGTCTGTTTTTTATGCGTATGTGTTTTAACAGGATGCGGACCTAGTGACATAGAAATTCTTAAAGAAGCTGAATCAAAAGTTCAATCTTTTACGAGTGAATTAAATATGCAAAATTTTAACTCTGCTCAAGAAATTTATCCTGAGTTTAGAAGAATCTCTAGATATAAGGTTTTGTCAAACTTCACTATTACTAGTTCAAAGTTTACTTCATCAGAGAAAAATGAAGTTAAGATCTTTGGAAGGTATGGAATAGGTGAGATAACTAATCCAATACAATTTATTCTCGGAAGAGGGGATGGGAGTAATTTTAATATTTTAAAATCTAAGGGCTTGTCTAGTTACTATTCGGGACCTATTTACAGAATCCTTAAAACTTCTGGATGTCTTTCCGATATTGAATCTGATGCAACTATTCATGAAGAATGTGAAAATATGAAGCCGAAATATGAAGCAGCGGTTACTGAAACAATAAAGAAAATTGAAAACTCTATAAAATTTGAAAAACAAGGGTCAAATCTAAAGAACAATTACAATATTGATTTTTCTGGAAAAATCATGTTAAAAAACAACTCTAACATAACAATACCAAGGTCTTCTTACGAAATTTACATATCTTTACTTGATATAAATAAAAACACACTTCACTCATCAAAATACCCATACAACTATGACGCTATATTAGCTAATGATTACCATCAAATTCAAGTTTACACATTAGACTACCAAAGAGGTGTTAAAACATATCATGCGTATGTCAAAATAATAAACGATCAATTTATACGAAATTATTTAGCTAATTCCGGCAGCCTAGATTGTTCACAATATTGAACTTTACTTACTAAAATATAGTAGCACAGTAAAAAAAGTGATAAATTCTTAGGCTTAATTGAGCTTCTAGATGATAACAAATCATTTAAATATTTCGGAGGATTTTATAATTATAGAGTTATAAAGTCATTATCAGGTCATCTTATAGGAAATTCCCGTGTTAATTACCTTAACTTTCATAACTCTGGAAGTATTGTTAAAAACAGGAGGATCCAGAAGAAAATGAGAAAGAAAACGCCTTATATAGATCAGCTTTTTGAATTTATAAAAGATAAAAATGTACAAAGTATGATTCTAACTTTTTCTAGTGGGATTCGATTAGAGTATAATTCTGACGATTACTTTATCCATTTCAATTCAACAGTAGAAAGAAATTTAATTATAGAAAAACTAAGCAAAATACTTAATATAAAACCTTTAAAAATAAATACAACCTACTATTTAAATGAGTCAGGATTACCAGACGAATTAATTCTTAAAGACTAAAATTACGATTTTCATTTCCAATTAAAAAACACTAAATTAGTGTGATTGACAACATGGAGATCACTCTATGACAAAATAAAACGAACAAGTTTGTTGTGTTAATCACATTAATTATAACGCTTTATTCGAGAAACTCTAAATGAAATTTAAATAAAATAAAAATCTACTATTACTTATAGGCGACAAAGGGAATGCACTCTAAGGGGGATATTACATGTTTTAATCATTAAAAAACAATTCCTTTATTTCAAGGGTGATTTCACCTTTAGCCGAAGCCATGGATATACAATCAATATATGGTTTGAGGTTTTTATCACATTCTATTGAATTAGTATAAAAAATTATTTTCGTGATCTTTTTTGCTTTTAACTGTGAAACTACCATGTCAGAATGTTTTTCAACTTCATTTGCTGAGAGCAGATGATTGTAATAATGAATACTTTGCTCTACATCTAAAACACCATATTTCCCTGAAAGTATAACGAATTTTAATCCTTTAGCTTTAGCAAAATTAAAGACAGTAGATATTCTTTTACTCTTGTAGCGTTCAAGAACTGGTAAAAGTGTTTTTGAATCATTTTTTTCTTTAGAACAATATGTACAATAAGCTATCATAATTTATTTCACTGACAAAGCTAAGGAAACCAACATCCATAAACCCAGGAGAAGGAATCCGAATCCATAAATTAATCCTATTCTTCCAAATATTTTGTTTTTTTTGTTATCAAATGATAATGATTTACTTAAACCTATTAATGTTAATATTAGACCTAAAATCTGAATTGGAACAACATAAGTAAACACAATATTTAATAATCTATTAAGTGTATCATATGCCAAAAAAGAGTTTATTCCAAGAACGGAAACGATGAGAATTATAATTGATATTCCATACAGCGCGAAAGATAAGTGAAAATATTTTGAATCTTTGTTCTTTTTAGTGTTTGATTAACTACTGCTAACTTTGTTGTTCTGGTTTTGTAAGGTCTTTAGTATTGTGAAATTATTCCCAATTTCTTTTATTCCACTCATATTTAGTTTTTCTTAATGGAATACAACTTGCCTATATGCTAAATTTACAAAAAAAATCTATAAATTACTAGTATTCAAGAACCGGTAAAAGTGTTTTTGAATCATTTTTTTTCTTTAGAACAATATGTACAACAAACTATCATAATTTTATCTCAAAAAAGAATTGTTTCTTTAGCATGACATTCCAATAGTTTAGATTTAGCATCTTCTAAGCCAATAATAATTGCAGGATCATTTGGATCCTGAGCATAAGCGTCAAATAATCCCATTGTTTGAATCTGTGTAAGTAAGACATCCATCATTACTGAAGCATTTGCAAATTTAATTTTAAAAGTGATTTTCTAAATACGTAGTTAATTATTGGACACGAAATCCAGTAAACTTAACCATTTTTCAAATAGCTTAGTGAATGAAATATGTTTTTATTTTTCTGCTTTCGGGGGCTACACAATGTGTGAACAGACAAAAATGGAGGTCACTTTAACAAAAACATGGTTGTCTGTTGGACTGGGGGAAGTTCATTATTTTTTGGTGCGAACCTTTATTTTTTTAATATTTCAATTGCTTTTTTAGCTTCAATGAAATTTGATTCTATTTTTTCTAAATCTTTAATGTATAGTGTTTTATCTGAACCGTATTTTTCAAGTTTTATATACCCTTATTAAGCATAAAAAAAGCCTCTAATCAATGATTAGAGGCTTTTTTTGTACTCGAGACGGGGCAAATATCGAACTTTATGAAAGAAGATATTCGAATCGTTTTGAGCTTTAGTTAGATTACTTAACCATAGCTTTTCGGTTCTGTCGCATTAATTATTGATTACCTCATAAATCTCATTTCTTCATGTTAAATCCAATGATTAAAGAAATTCTTGAACCCGTATTATAATTATATTCTTCTCTATTATTACCTGTATCTATTGACCCTACTTTTTTAAGTCCAGGAATATATACCAGATTAATTGGTACATTTAAATTCCCAAACTTGATGTTTTTCCCAACTGCTAATACTAATCCAAATCCTGATAATGATAAGTTTGGCCCCATTCCAAACTCAAACCCTTCATCTGTTCTTGCACCTACTATTGCAGAGAAAGAAGGTAAAAACAATCCTTTTTCAAGGCCACCAACAAGAGCCACCCATTCTACAAGTCCTATAAAACCACCATCTTCGTTTCCAAATCTACTTTCCCATTGCCAACCAAATTGTGTTGTAAATGCAGTTCCTGTTTCTCCAAATTTTTCATCTGATTCTAATTCAAATCCCCATCCACTGTTTACAAAGTCTGCTGTAGAACCTGGAGTAACAACTGTAATTCCTATTCTTGGCCCGGTTAATTTTTCAATTTGTGCATTTGATGTGTTAATTACAAAAAGTGCAATTACTACTGTTATTATTCGTTTCATCTGTATATTATTTAATTGGTTAATATTGTTTTCTTTTTTTTCAATTCTTAATTCAGAATTATTGTTTAGTTTTTTTATGGATTTCATAACTTTAGTTTTTGTTTTGATTACAATACAAATTTGAGCAATTGGATTTGAATATGAAAAGTAAAAACTTACAATAACTTACATTATTATTGAGTGGTAATTGTTATATCTTATTAATAAACAGTATCATATTCGTATAAAAACTGACAAAGAATTCTGTAAATCAGCAAAAAAAAAGGTTCTGTCGCATTAATTATTTTTCAAATGTTGTTCAATAGAATTTCACTTTCTTCAAAAAGTTAAATCACTAATAAACAAAGATATAGGTTTTTCAATTTTTATCAAAAATGACAAAAATCATGAGGTTTTAGTTTAATGCGACAGAACCTTTATAGTCTGTTTACTGTATCTTTTTAATTGCAATATCTCTTTAAAAGATTCTAATTCATTTTTCATACACTTGCGATTTACATCCAGTTAGGTAGCCTAATCAACAATAAGCTAATTTACAAAAAATTATAACTCCTATGAATTTTAACCATGACTATTAACGTGTTACATAAATTATTTTGTAACTTGTGGATATAAACAAGTTCCGACCAATAACCCTTCGGGGCGAGAATTTCCATGGGCTACCCGCCCATTCCCAATCC
>Ga0307998_1001729_pt1 | contig 11589 bp, 8 predicted proteins | sample Davwhametageno37_FD_203147 | JGI IMG/M metagenome (GOLD analysis project Ga0307998, IMG submission 203147) | Marine microbial communities from Davis Island wharf, Antarctic Ocean - #37 | ecosystem: Environmental > Aquatic > Marine > Unclassified | place: Antarctic Ocean: Davis Island wharf...
ATTTGCCTTCTCTAATTGTTTCTCCGAAATCTTTAATATTCGCTCAGCCCATTCCCATTTTCCGAGATAACCTAAGCCAAATGTTGTGATGCCGCCTAATGTATTTCCTAAGGCTGCTGCCCAAAGCAAGGTAGTAGGATTAAAGTCGGCATAAAGCAGCGCAAGTAATAAAGGCTCAGAGCCTAAAGGTAAAATAGTTGCAGCTAAAAACGCTGCTAAAAACATTCCCCAATAACCCAATTCAAACCAAAATTCCACCGTGCGAAAGTAGCTTTCTTAAGCCGTTATACTAAACCAAAAAAGCCCAATTTCGAAAGAAATTGGGCTTTTGATTCAATGCTTCTATAAGTTTCTATAAAGACTTTACCCAGGTTTTTCCTGTCCAAAAATCAACAGACCCAGTAGCCGTTCCATCAATACCAGCTACAACTTTAATAGCTGCAAAAGTAGAGTCCGCTGCAGAACCTGCGCTTTTAATAGACCAAACCGTAGTTGCATTCATTATTGTAATTTTAGAAAGAGTCAATTCGTTGTTTGCAGCATTAGAAACTGTTTGAGAGTGCTCTACTTCAATTCCATCTCTAAAGTCAATTACTTTAATGTTGGTCAATGAACCTTTTGTGCCTTCTCTTAATTTCATTCCATCTGTTCCTGCAGTAATTCCCCTTCCTTTAAGTGTTACATTAGTTAATGTAGGACTTGAGTAAGGAGAGTTAGAGTTGTTTTTAGAATCGTTGTCTCCTTCAATTCCTCGATCCCCTTCATCGCTTGCCTGATTAGCATACCAGTTTTTTCCTGATCCAGCCCAACCGTAAGTCCAATCGAAACTGTCGTCCTTAGAGCCTGTAGAAATTAAGTAATTTGCATTTAAAGTTCCACCAAAAAATTCGAAACCATCATCTCCTCCCATAAAAACTTGAAGGTATTCTGCAACTGTTCCAGAACCTACTCCATTAAATGAAAACCCGTTGTGTTCTTTTTCAGCGTTAATGGCATTTCCGGTGTATTCTAATCGAATGTACTTCAGTGTACCTGAGTTATCTCCTGCATCGCTGCCACCGTAAACTACATTTCCTACTTCTGCCGTTCTTGACCCTCCATTTACTGGAGCAGAACCGCAAATAATAATTCCCCCCCAATCTCCTCGTTGTGGTTTAGAGTTTCCTGAAGTAAATACAATTGGTGCGCTTTCGGTTCCCACTGCAATTATTTGAGCGCCTTTTTCTATCAATAAATAAGCGATTGACTCACTTGGATCACTAGTAAAAGTTGCTCCAGCAGGTATAGTTAACGTTGCGCCCGATTTTACATGAACTCCACCAGAAAGTGTGTATGCTTTTCCTGGAAGTGTAACGCTATTAGTAATGTCTGCATTTAAAGTAGTCTGAGAACCCGAACTTAAATTTTCTTCGTAACCTGTTGCGGCATAAGCACAAGATCCATCGTCTTTTTTAGCATCGCTACTGTAGTTTGTTGCATTAGAATCTGTACATCCTTCTTTTTTACATGACGTCATTCCTGAAACAAGAGATAAACCTAAGGCTGCCATCATCATTGTTTTTACTGTTGTGTTTTTCTTTGTCATTTTTTTAAGATTGTGTTTTTATAATCTGATGCAAAGAAGAGGTGCAAATGTTATTTGGGTCTTTTGACGGTTTTATAATAGTATTAAGCTTACGTTAAGAGGTGCTTCCGAATGTTAACTCACTATTTCTATAGATGCCGGATGGTCTTGCTGATAAGGTGTTTCACGCCCTCGCCGATTTACTTAAATTTAAATGTCTCAATTATCGTGTTGTCGTTTACCCGAATGGAATGAAACTTAAATTGGCTAAATTCATAATAATCATTTGGATGCCAACGATATTCAGTAATGAAGTAATCAGGTGTATCCTCTGGTACAATAATTTCGATTCTTTTTCTATCGGACTCGGGCAGCAGTTGGAGGTTATAAATGCCTGGATTATTTTGAACTGATATTCTAATATATTTACTACTATCATTTTTAAGAATGAACTCAAGTGCCTGTTTATATGACACACCATGGTAATCCTGTTCAAAGTTCTTTCTAATATACTCAGAGGGAGTATAAGATAGTATTTGATTAAAATACACGAATTGAACCGGATAATTCTTGAACATAAATACTGTATTGAAGAAAAGAGAAACAGAAACGATAATTGCAAATACACGGAATAGTGATTTACGTTTTTTGGCTGTTTCATTTAAACCATAAATTATCATAAGAACAAATGGTGGGTATATAAAATACATCTGTCTCCATCCATCATAGAGCACCGAATGAAGAACAACAACAGCGATAATAGGCCCAATGAAATAGAATAGGTGCATTAGGTTAGTTCTATCAAATGAGTTTTTTATAATCAGTTGTGGGTTTTTTACTAGTTTGATAATCAATAAAAAAATACCGAGGAAACCTAAAAATAAGTTTACTATTGGATTCGTTAAAATAAACCAAACTGGTATATAGGTCCATTCTAAATTTTTTGCCGAAATTAATTCTCCGAAAAACAAAACAGTGCCCTCCCAGCGAAATTGAGCCATGTTTTTAAAGGCGAATACAAGGTTATTTATAGGATCAAACCATAAAAATGGCCAAGTAATATATAACGTGATCATAGCAACCGATAAAAAAACAAACCCCAATTTTAAATTTCGTTTTGTTGTTAGGGAAAAATCAAGAACAAGTACAGATAATATACCCGCCAGCATTATTACCCCCATTAGTCTTAAATTGATTAAAATACCCACACAGACTCCCAGTTTTATAAAGCCAAGAATTGCTTTTTTATTAAATGCTTTTGCCGAATAATACAAGCTGATAATAAACATGGCCAGGAACGGGATGTCTTTCGTATTAAAAAAAGACTGGGAGTATAACCTTGGGTGCAATAACAAAAAGAGAAACCCCATGGCAGCCAGCAGCTTGTTATTATACATGTAATTGATGAGAAGGAAGAAATAGTAGCAACCAACTAAAAAGAAGATGTGCGCCACTAAATGCCTCATTAAGTGTACTTCACGAGGGTCAGACAGGTTAAGTGTTTTCTCCAAAATAATGAGAGGTAATTCAAAGACAACACCATAATCTTTATCTATCCATTTAAAAAGAGAGGGGTCGTTGGAAAAAACGTAATCGTAACTTACGTTACCTGTCATTCTCTGCATCGGTTCATCCCAACTCATACCATATTGATCAAAAGAGAGAACTGCAACGGATAATGCTACAATAAACAACAACTGGCCAATGTACTTTTCAAAAAGCCGCAAATAGGAATTACTTTTCATCGCGGCAAATTTAAGACTCAAACTGTAATTATAAGATACCGAAGTATTTAATTCAATACATTAAACAGAAGTCGTGGATATGAAAATGAAATGGCGTTCAAGCCGCCCATATTGGAGGGTTCGAGTTTCAGGTGGATTAAGCTGAAACTATGTAACCATAAAAAGACGAAGATTCTTAAAACCTATACCCAACTTTAACGGCAAAGGTCATTCCCAATTGGTAGGAACTTACCACTTCAGTTTGAGCGGCAAACTCCTGTATCTTCTCAATTTTCGGATCCAAAATATTGTAAACTTTAAAGTCGAGAGTAAAGTTTTCTTTGATTTTGTTTTTCCAAATAAAATTAAGGGTGTTTACCGCTTTTTCATAAATATCAGGTAATCCCAAAACACCTGCCTCCGTAATTCTTTTGCCAGATAGGTTATAAGATAAAGTAAAGTCAGAAATAACCTTGGCATTTTTCCAGTTTTGGCGATAAGTAATATCCGCGTTCAATAGAAAAGGACTAGCACCTTGAAGCTGTCGGTTTACATTCGTTACATTTATATTTCCTTGGTTTTTGTTTGTTGTATCTATTAAAATTTGAGAGTACAAATAAGAAGCGTTAACCCCAAGTAAAACATTTTTTACCCAACCGCTATCCGCCTTAATAATGTTGCCTAAGTTTTTAGTTATCTCTAACTCAATTCCGCCAACATAGGCTTTATCGGTATTTATATAAGTAGCTAATGGTGTGGCAGCTTCCATTCTTATTCTTTCCATAGGCTTACTCAAGTATTTACCAAAAACAGTTACTGCAATCATCTCCCCTCTTGTGGGAAACCACTCATATTTCAAGTCTCCGTTGTAGGTGTACCCATTCTGCAAATTAGAGTTTCCTTGCTCCTGAACCCCGCCAAAATAAGGTAGATATTGGATAGGGGCCATTTCTCTAAACATAGGGCGCGACATAGTTTGACTAAACGCAAACCTTACGTTGGTAGTTTTGTTCACCACATATTTACCTCCCAAGGATGGAAAAAAGTTTAAAGTATCAATACTGTTTACGCGAAGAGGATCAGAATATCTGTCTCCCAATTGCTTGTAACGAATCATTTGATTCGATTTTTCCACTCTTAATCCAACCATAACCTGAAACTTGTCTGGAACTAAATAGTACTCAACATTTGCATAAGCAGCTTTTATATTCAAGCTCCCAAAATATTGTGAGCTAGGATCTCTTTGCTCCTTAAAATCGTAATGTCCGGCATCGAAGTTCTCATCATTCAAATAAGCATCTGGGTTTTCTTGGTTCACCGCTCCTATTATAGGACTTGAAATATCGCTTCGGTCTATTCGGTAATTTATTTGTCTCCAATCAAACTCTCTGTTTTTATCTAAATAGTTGAACCCAACATACATTTTGCCTTGGTTGCTCTTGTCGTTTTCTTCTGAAATAAACCGGAATTTGAATTGAATCTCTCCATTAAAGCTAGTTTGCTTTTCTTCCAGTTGAGACCACCACCGGTGGTTCGCAGCTAAATCCAAAGTGTTAAATTCGTGATTTGCATTTTCGTTTTTAAGCCAAACCAATTGATTTCTATCCTTCTCTTCGTTTTTGGCATTGGAGTAAGAGCCGTTCCAAGTAAAAAACAACTTGTCTTGTTTTAAAAACTTGTGTTTTCCTACCAATTGCACATTATACATTTGGTTCTGAAAATAGGGGTTTCTTGTTGTTATTAAATCTTTGCTTTGGTCGTTGTTGTAGCCTGAGTGAGTAGTTGCATTATTCTCTGAAGTGTTTAAAAACAAACCATTCATGCTAATACTATTCTTCTTGTTGATTTTAAAATACAGATTACCATAAGTAGTTGTGTTGGTATTATATTCGCTTGATGTATAGTTGTAATCGGTCATAACAGCCCTATCTGCTTTTAACACTCTATCCACCCCTTCTTTATTTTGGTATTTGTTATCAAAGTTGGCAAGAAGAATAAAACCAACTCCACCTTCTTTGCCCACTTTATAAAAATTTCCTCCAGAAACTCCTATGGAAGTTGCTGGCATAGATTTGTCGTTGCTATTATTTAACCCCGTTTTATACGGGTAAGTATGGTCTTCTAATTTTGGCGTTTCGTATTGGTTGTTTTTTACGGTACTAACAGAATTTGGCAGGTCTCTTTTTCCGCCATCAAAACCCAAATATTCCATTTTTCCGTTTTTTCTACCTTCAAAATCTTGAAACGTACTACGAGAATTTATGCTTGTTCCAAGTTCAAATTTAAAAAACGGGCTTTCTGGATAGTCTTTAGAAACAATATCGATTCTGGCTCCAGCATAATCTGCAAAATGACGAGGAGAAAAAACTTTATCCACTCCAAGGTTACTCACAATGTCAGTTGGGAATAGATCAAGTGGTATTACTTTTTGGTCTGGATTAGGAGAAGCTAACAAAGCCCCGTTCCAAGTTGCCAAATTGTATCTGTCGCCCAAGCCGCGAACAAACATACTCTTACCTTCTACCATGGTAATTCCCGTAACTTTAGTTAAACCTGTAGCCACATCAGAAATTCCTTTTCTCTCTAATTCCTGTGCCCCGATAGATTGTTTTATTTTTGAAGCATTTTTTTGTTCCATCAATAAAATATTTACAGATTCGCGGCTCACCTTTGCCTCTACTTGAAACTCCTTTAACAATTGACTGTTTTTGTCTAGCGTTTTATTCAAGATTTTATTTTCATTAGCACTAATTGTAATCACGCTGGTATCGGCTTTAAAACCAATAAAAGAAGCAACCAGTTTATAGGTTCCTGGAGTGATGTTTTCAATTTTATAATTTCCGTCAAAATTTGTAGTGGTTCCTTGCATGGATTCTATTACAGCAACAGTAGCGAAAGGAACCGAAATTTTACTTCCGTTATGGTTCTCGATTATTGAACCACTTATACTTCCGTTTTGAGCTAACAAACTATAGCTTGTGGCAAGTAATAAAAAAGATAAGATTGTAATAATTCTCTTCATAATATTGAATAATAAATTTCTGCTGCAAAAAAAGTGGATGCGTGAAAAACACTTGTTTAGGGAATTATTATGAAATCGTTAATATTAGGAAGCCTTCTGTTAATTTTGGGAGCTTTATATTAATCTTATCATAACATTAAAGAAACGATAGATGGCTAGTGATAAATCCAACTTTGAGGGAAGTAAAAAACCCAAAAAGGTGAAAGAAAAAAAACATAAGATTTTACTAGTTGATGATGAGCAAGGTATTTTAGATTTGCTAAAGTATAACCTTGAAAAAGAGGGTTTTATAGTTTATTGTTGCAACAACGGCAGAAGCGCCTTAGAAGTGGCAAAACAAGAGGTGCCAGACTTAGTTTTACTGGATGTGATGATGCCAGAAATGGATGGAATGGAGACCTGCTACGAGTTACGCCAAATGGACAAACTCAAAAACACTTTCATTGCTTTTTTAACTGCCCGCGGAGAAGATTATTCGCAAATTGCGGGTTTCGATGCTGGCGCTGACGACTATATTTCTAAGCCAGTTAAGCCTCGAGTTTTGGTAAGTCGTATTAAGGCAATGTTAAGAAGAAAAGGTGGTGGCGCAATTCAGTTTGAAGAAGTTGATGGAGTTTTAATAGATCGGGAAAAGTATTTGGTGAAAGTTAACGGCGAAGAATTGAACCTTCCGAAAAAAGAATTTGAATTATTGAGTTTACTTACTTCCACACCAGGAAAGGTTTTTACCCGTGAAATAATTTTAAATACCATTTGGGGCGAAGAAGTAATTGTTGGAGACCGAACCATTGATGTTCACATTAGAAAACTTCGTGAAAAAATTGGCGACGATTACATAAAAACAATTAAAGGAGTAGGCTATAAATTTGGGAAATAAATCGAGTATAATTTAATGAATAATTCTTCGAATAAAAAAATAAATGTTCTGCGTGCACCTTTCTTTGGGGAAGATGCCCAAAGAGCGAAAAAACATCTTTGTTTTTAATGAAACGTGCCTTAACCCCAAATAGAATTGCCTACAGGGCAGCCCTGTTATCCACCTTGGTGATAAGCCTTTTTGGTTTTCTGCCTGCCGCATTATTGGTGGGTTTTCCAAGCGCCTATTACTTTTTGGTGGCTCCTTTTATAGTTTTTGGCGTTACTTATGGCATTTTTTATTGGATGATGGAAAAGTACATTAACCAAAAAACAAAACAGATTTACAGAACCATACACGCCGAAAAAATTGGTCGCCCGTTGAAGTTTTCTAAAGTGGATATGAAAACCGATGCATTTAAAGAAGTAAACCGAGATGTAGAACATTGGGCAAAAGATTCGAGAAAAGAAATTGAATCGTTGAAAGAAAAAGCAAAATTTAGAAGGGAGTTTATAGGCAACCTCAGCCACGAATTAAAAACTCCATTAACCATTATCCAAGGAAATATTCTTACTCTTTTAGAGGGGGCGGTAGAAGATAAAGTTGTACGGGAGAAGTTTTTGATTAAAGCTGCCGAAAATGCAGAACGACTCGAGTTTTTAATCCGTGATCTGGACCAGATTACCAACCTAGAAAGCGAGCGAGACCAGATGGATCTTGACAAGTTTGAACTTACCACTTTAGTAAAAGAAGTTGCAGATAACTTAAAGGAAAATGCCGATAAAAATGACATTAAAATAAAGGTTGTAACCCGACCTAACAACGGTATTGTTGTTGTTGCAGACCGACACAAAATCGACCAAGTGTTTACAAACCTAATAGTTAACTCTATAAAGTACAATAAAAAAGGGGGTAGAACAACAATTAGCTTTGAGGATTTGGGAGATAATATTTTGGTGGAAATAAAAGATAACGGAATTGGAATAGAAGAGAAACATTTGCCTCGGCTATTTGAACGATTTTACCGCGTAGATACTAGCCGAGCGCGTCACATTGGAGGTACAGGCTTAGGGCTTGCTATAGTAAAACATATAATTGACGCTCATCACCAAACCATTAATGTAAGAAGTGTTGTAGGAGAAGGAAGTGTGTTTTCTTTTACCTTGAAAAAAGGATAGGTTGGTCTAAAATAAAAGTTTCTTAAATTGAATTCGGAGACAATGAATTTGAATACTTCCGATTTAAACAATGGACTTTATTTGGTTCGTGTTTATGAAAACACGGGTAATTATTATGGCGGCAAGTTGCTTATTGAACATTAAAAAGCAAACTGAATCCTTCGATTTTGTAATTTAATGAACCCCTTCCGACTGCCAATTAAAATTCATCTATAATTCGAAATAACTTATTGGCAGCCACCTTCCCTTCTTCGACTGGCTCAGAACAGGTAAGGAGGGGATTTGTTTTTACAGGTTTATCATATAAAGAAAATCCAATTGTGTTCTTCGCGTAATCAAGCTTCGACCCATAAAATCCCCTTAAAAAACTTACTTTTAGCAATTATTTTAATTGCATGGCTGAAGTACAAAAACAGGAAAATATAATATTTACGTGGCTGAATCACAGGCGGTTTTTTCATGTTCTAAGTGCATTGTATTTTGTTATTATTCTAACAATTAGTCTTAAGTACCACAAAATAGGCGACTATGGTTTAGAGACCGACTTCTACATGAAGTATGTGCCCAACGCACAAGAATTTTTAGAAGGTATTATTCATATCGATTCTTTTCAAGGGCCAATGTACCCAATGGTTTTGGGCTTGGTAAAAGCACTTGTTGGGGACTATATGCTTGCGGGGCAACTAATTAACGCTTTAGGAATAAGCGTTTTTCTTCTTTGTGTTTCGCTTATTTTAAAGAAATTAGTCGGTTCGCCAATTGCTCTTGGGGCCTTTCTTCTTACTGCATCTAACAAACACATTATTCAAAATACATACTCCTGCGGAACCGATATGTTGTTCCTGGCATTTTTGGGAGGCATGTTCTACTTCTTGCTCCGAGATAATAAATTTTCGTACAAAGACATTGCTCTCACAGGCTTGTTTGCTGGACTTACCTTTCTTACTCGTTTCAATGGACTTTTTATGGTTGTTGGAGTAGTGTTTTCTTACGTAATACTTAATGTACAAAACACAAATCTGAAAAACCGATTGATTTCTTCTGCAATGGTCTTGGTCATTTTTGTCGGGCTTTACGCACCTTATGGACTATATACATTAAAAGAAAAAGATGCCTTTGTTTACAACACAAACTACAAAAACTTGGCGTGGACCTATGTGGCACAAGGCAACGTTAGTTGGGACGAATTTTGGCACGAAGACTACTGCGGAAAAAACGATATCACTAGTTTAGGAGATGTGGTATTTGCAGATTTTGGTGGATTTGTTGGCAAATACATGGACAAACTTTGGGGCAACTTGGGTAACGATTTTAACATGCTCCTTGGTACCGGTGACAAAGTGGATGACGAAGAAACCAACCTCTTGGGGTGGCTTATTGGCCTGTGGAGTTTAGCAGGAATTGTTATTGTGTTGAAAAACTTTAAGACGGAAGATCGCCGATTAATCTCCATAATGGTGCTTGCTGCAATTTATTGGGCGGTTCTTGGTTTGGTGTTTTACAACCCGAGGTTTTCCATGTTTATGGTTCCCTTCTTTATTGCATTTGCTTTAAAAGCATTGGAGTATCCCTTGTCTAAGCCCGCTCAGGTAAACTTAAAAAAGTTTGTGGTTTTGGGCTCGAGTTTAGTTCTGTTTTTTGTTTCTGTAAACGATGCTAAGGCTTTTAACGCGGTAAGAATTAGTACAGGTCCATTGGAGATGCTTAAAATACAACGTTGGTTTGAGCGCAACCAACCGGAGCCTCAAAAAGGAGACGCTGTTTTTGCCAGAAAGCCGCACGTAGCTTATTACACAGGTCTTCATTTCGAAATGTTTCCGGTAGTAAAATCATGGGATGAATTCCTAAATCTTATTGAAGAAAAAAACGTGAAATACGTTTATTACAGTGGTTTCGAATACCAAACTCGACCTCAATTGCAATTACTGAGCACACCTGAAAAGGTGCCACCGGTTTTACAGTTAATCCGTATTCAAAAAATACCCGGACAACCTAAAGCTTTTCCTGGCTTCATTTATAAGGTTGACTTAAGCAAAAGACAGAGATAATGGACATTATCAAACTACTTCGAGTTCATCAATGGGTAAAAAACGCCTTTCTATTTGTGCCTGCTTTTTTTGCAGCAGAAATGTTGGAGGAAAAAAGTTTAATGCTTATTCCGGCCTTTTTCGCCTTTTCCTTGATTAGCTCTGCCGTTTATGTCATTAATGATTACCGCGATATTGAAGCGGATAAAGTTCACCCTACAAAACGCAATAGACCATTAGCTTCAGGTGCGGTTAGCAAGTCTACTGGCCTAATGGTTTTCTTTGTTTTGTTATTGGCTGGGGGTTCTGCTTCTTACTTAATTTCCATTGAGTTTTTTGGAATTATCGCCTTGTATTTCACCATTAACCTTGGATATTCTTTTGGTTTAAAAAACACCCCTATTTTAGAAATGTTTTTGGTTTCCATTGGGTTCTTACTTCGTGTGGTTGCTGGTGCTGCTGTGTCCGCAACCTTTGTTTCTCATTGGTTAGTGATAATGGTTTTTTTATTGGCCATGTTTTTAATTTTAGCCAAACGCCGCGACGATCTAGTAATGTATCTCAATACTGGTAAAGCCAATCGCGAATCCATCACGCATTACAGTTTAGATTTTATAAATGCTTCGCTTACCATGATGGGAGCCGTAATTATAGTTACTTACATTGCTTATTGTGTTTCTGAGGAGGTTATATCTCGCTTTGGAAACCCTTACGTTTATGCCACCACCATTTTTGTAATTGCCGGCTTAATGCGTTATTTAAAAATAGCTTTAACTGACCAAAAAAGTGGATCTCCAGTAAAAACCCTATACACCGACAAGTTTATCATTATCACCTTGTTAGGCTGGGTTTTGAGTTTTGTAGTAATTATTTATTCGGGTAAACTATTTTAGAATGAGACGAGCACTTGTTCTGAATTTAAAATTCGTTTGTTTATTAAAATTGGGCGAGTTCCACCTGGCCTTTGAAAAGAAAAACATACACAGATGAAGGTTGGAAACTGGAGCAACTACCCGATAGTTGACAGTGAAATGAAATCGTATAACGGTTCTGGAAAACTTCCTTTTTCTAAGCCCTTTATACCTAGGGGAAATGGGCGTTGTTATGGCGACTCCTCACTCAATAACAACATTGCATCTATGTTAGGACACAACAAGGCTTTGGCTTTTGATGTAAAGTCCGGAATATTTACTTGCCAGGCGGGAATCACCTTGGATC
>Ga0307998_1001730_pt1 | contig 11585 bp, 10 predicted proteins | sample Davwhametageno37_FD_203147 | JGI IMG/M metagenome (GOLD analysis project Ga0307998, IMG submission 203147) | Marine microbial communities from Davis Island wharf, Antarctic Ocean - #37 | ecosystem: Environmental > Aquatic > Marine > Unclassified | place: Antarctic Ocean: Davis Island wharf...
AAATATTTATAAAATTGTTGGTAATTAAAATGGTGGCTAGTAATTTTCGAGGTCTTTCTAGCAGAGTAACTACGATATTTTTTTCCTTACCATTGTTAGATAGTTCGTTTATATCTGTTTGGTTCAAAGAGAAAAAAGCAATTTCAGAGCCAGAAATTAAGGCAGAGCTAATAAGGAGTAGAATGAATACAATTCCGTTTAAAAAAAGGGTGAAATCGAAAGAAGCGAATAGCAAAAATAAAGGTTCGGGATCTGGGTCCAAAGTTTAAAATTTTATAATGTTAAAAGGGTAAATCGTCATTTTCTTCTGGAGCAACTGCTTTTGGTGCAGCGGCAGCAGGTGGATTTGTTTGTTGCACAGGAGCGTTGTTTTCAGGATTCTTTTTTGTAGAAAGCATTGTCATTTCTGTCACAATAACCTCTGTAGCATAGCGTTTTACGCCGTCCTGTTCCCATTGTTTATTTTTTAATTTTCCTTCTACATAGACTTTGTCTCCTTTAGATAAATACTTTTCACAAATTTCTGCTAATTTGTTTCGAACCACAATATTATGCCAATCTGTAGTATTTACTTTTTCTCCAGTTTGTTTGTTTGTGTAACTTTCTGAAGTTGCAATTGGAAAACGGCCAACACTATTTTTATCATCAAAATAATGCATTTTTATATCGTCACCTAAATTTCCAATTAATATTACTTTGTTTATTGATCCTGCCATAAGGTTGTTGTCTAATGTTGTTGCTTATTCTAAAAGGCTAATTTACAAAATAAAATAATACCCAAGAAAGTTCCGAGCTTCTAAAGGTTTGGCATTTAGAAGAAGCTTTTAAAAAGTGCTTCATCTTTTGTGAAACCGACGTCTTCGACTATTTTTTGAACTTTTGCTTTTTAAATGTAAGTATTTTGTTGCCAAAAAATTAGGTGAACCAACTTAGAAAAATTTTATTTTTAGTACAGCTGTATTCTATGATTAGTAATTTTTAGAACAGGAAGATCTCTTGCGAAAAAAGCTCCAATTATTAAGCAAATTTAACTGCAATGATAAGATGCAGTTTTTTAAATATTAGTTATTTGCCTTTTAGGTGTTTTTGTTTTTGAAGCATTTGCTGAACTAAATTTTCAAGATTTTTTTTATTACGGGCTTCAAGCGAAGAAATTAGTTTTTCGATATCATGCGTTGAATACACTAGTTTCTCTTCGGATTCTTTATAGGCTATTCGTACATTTTTAAAAATATTTATAGCATTTTCAGGGGTTCCAGACGCTAGAAATTTAGCGAGATGCGCTGCCATATTTGCGTTACTAGGATATATTTCGTGCTCTAAAGTGGTGGTTACTTTTACCAACAATCGCTCTTTTTTAGCAGCGGCTGCTGCAAACCAAATTTGATCGGCATATGCTTCACCAATTTTTAGGGCAGGCTGGTGAAATAGATCGGAAACCATCAAAGCACGAGGAGTGAGAATTGCAGTACCATGTTCGTATTTAAATGTAAAAAACAGGTTCATTAGATCGGCAAGAATAGCATCCCATTCCGGATAGGAAGTAGTTACTTTCGTAATTTCTACCTGACCCATTATAACGGATTTACCGGCTTGTAGTTTCTCTAAAGCCGCGGGTAAAGAGCTGTTATCAGGTAAGATTTGGTCGTCGTCTATGATTGTAAAAATGGTAGACTCCATTAGGGCGCCTATTGCAAGGGCATTTTCTTGTTTGGTTTTAAGGTCACGAGCATTTACATTATTGCGAATGCGGGCAACTAGTGTGGAGAAACTTCTTTGATAAACTTCTGCCAGGCCACCGGCTAACTGCTCAAAAACGAGTCGAACTTGAGGTGTGTTACTCATCAAGTTATTTGCTTCGATATATGTTTTGGCTGCCGTTAAACTCACTTTTGTCAACTCATCAATAGGTCCGAGAGGTTGATTTATAGAAAGTATAATTTCCACGTTTTGTGGCTGCGACCAGTTTTGAGAAATGAGCGTATTCAGGGTGCCCAAAAAATGTGTACCAGAGCGATAAATTGGTATTAAAATAGCTATTTTGGGAATATGGAGCCAATTCTCAGCTTTAGAAATTATAAATTTATTATTTAATTCAAGATAATCGCTGCTATTACCAACCCAACACTTTGATGAAAAAAGGGCATCACCTAAGGGTACTTTATTACCAGCACAATCAATTACATAGGTTGTTGCCATACTATTTACAGTGTTCTTGGAGTTTTTAAATTTTGTACGGTTTTCTAAAATAGCTTTCGACGGATACGAAAAGAGATGCGATAAAAAACGTTGACATTAAAAGTACGAATTTAAAGTAGAAAAATGAGGGTTCTCCGTTCGTAAAATAAATTACTTTACCATTTTAAAAGCCTTTAAAAAGTTAGCAATTAAGACAGGAACGGGGAAGTCTTGAATGTTTTTCCAATATATATCAGCACTTTTAAGCGTTTTGGTTTCTACTATCCAAAATTGTGTGTATAAGTGTTGGTGGGATAATTTGTGTACAATTTCCTTTTTATTGAAAAGTGAAATAGTGGTTTCCTCAGGAAATAAAGCGATAAATTCTTCCGACTCAATAATTTCTTTTTGGTTGATAATTGCAGTGCTTTCAATTAAGGGAAATTGACGCAAACCTTGCCATATTCCTTTTCCTTTTCTTTCGGTTAAAATTGTTTTATGGTCCTCAGTTTTTATGACTAGAAAATTAAAATACCGTTTTTTAATTTTTATTTTTTTCTCTTTTACAGGCAATTCTTTTGTTAATTTTTTTTCAAAGGCAACGCAACTGTCAGAAAAAGGGCAGGTGTTGCACAACGGATTCTGTGGTTTGCAATGCAGCGCACCAAAATCCATTAGTGCTTGGTTGTAAGTTCCTGGTTGTGAATGGTCTATAAGGGTCTGCGCAAGGGTTTTAAACTCTTTAATTCCAGCAGTTGAGTTGATAGTCGTATGGATGCCAAAATACCTAGAAAGCGTTCTGTAGACGTTTCCATCTACAACTGCCGTGGGCTCATTAAAACAAATAGAAGCAATGGCAGATGCGGTGTAGTCTCCAATTCCTTTTAATTTTATAATTTCTTTATAGGTTAGCGGAAATTCGCCATCAAATTCTTTTACAATTTGTTTTGCTGAAAAATGCAAGTTTCTTGCACGCGAATAATAACCCAAGCCTTGCCACATTTTTAAAATGGTACTTTCGTTTGCTTTAGCCAGGTCGAAAACTGTAGGGAAAGTGCTTGTAAATTTCAGGTAATAAGACAAGCCTTGTGCAACTCTAGTCTGTTGTAACATGATTTCGCTCAGCCAAATAAAATAAGGATTCTTGGTTTTTCGCCAAGGTAAATCTCTGTTGTTTTGTAAGTACCAGTATACTAATGTATTAGAAAATTTCATGAATAAAAAATAGAAGTGCAATAATACATCTTAAAATTAGAATAATTTTAAGCGTTTAAATTCTTGGAATTGATTAATTATCATATATTTGCATCCGCATTTTTAGAGGTAAATTAATAAAAATATAGTAAAAATAGAGACATGACGAAAGCAGATATCGTATCTAAAATTTCAGACAAATCAGGAATCGAGAAAACAGATGTTTTGGCAACTGTAGAAGCATTTATGACTGAAGTTAAGGGTGCACTAGAAAATGGCGATAACGTTTATTTAAGAGGTTTTGGTAGTTTTATTATCAAAACAAGGGCAGAAAAAACTGGTAGAAATATTTCTAAGAATACAACTATCAAGATTCCTTCTCATAATATCCCAGCATTTAAGCCAGCAAAAACTTTTACTGAAGGAGTAAAAAGTAAAGTAGCTGTTAATAAATAACACAATACTAATCTAAATCTTAATTGATTTAAAAAAACCGAAACATTATGCCAAGTGGTAAAAAAAGGAAAAGAGCCAAGATCTCTACACACAAAAGAAAGAAAAGAGCTAGAGCCAATAGACACAAGAAGAAAAAGTAAGCTTTTGCTTACTTTTTCGTTTATAGTTTAGCGAAAAAAAAATCAATCAAAAAAAAAGTTCATTGACATTCGAAGGTTTACAGGTTGTGTAAAACAGTAAATCTTCTCACGGTATTAAAATACCTGACAATATTAATCCATCTGCACACTAAAGTGCAGTGTTAAAACCAAGTTCAGTATGAAAACAGAATTAATAATTCGTTCAAATTCATCTGATATTGATTTTGCCTTATTAAGAGATGGAAAGCTTATTGAATTAAATAATGAAACAACTGGTAATAAATTTTCTGTTGGCGATATTTTTTTAGCCAAAATAGGAAAAGTATTAACAGGTTTAAATGCGGCCTTTGTAAATGTAGGTTACCCAAAAGACGGGTTTCTACATTATCATGATTTAGGTGCGCAGGTAAACTCATTAAATACATTCATTAAGAAAGTAAGCACGGGTAAGTATAAAGAATTCACTTTAAAAAACTTCCGATTTGAGGAAGATATTAACAAAGACGGTAGTATAAATAAAGTACTAAAAACGGGACAAAATTTATTAGTACAAATTGTAAAAGAACCAATTTCTACAAAAGGACCTAGATTAAGTTCAGAGCTTTCAATAGCGGGTAGATTTTTAGTATTAGTTCCTTTTTCTAATAGGGTTTCGGTTTCTCAAAAAATTGAAGATCCAAAAGAAAAAGAACGCTTAAAAAGATTAGCAAAAAGCATTAGACCAAAGGGGTTTGGTGTTATTTTAAGGACTGTTGCCGAAGGAAAAAAAGTAGCAGAACTAGATAAAGATTTGCAGAACTCATTAGAACGTTGGAAAACCATGTGTAAAAGTATGGCGAATACAAATACACCAACAAAAATTTTGAGCGAACTGAACAGAGCATCTTCTATTTTAAGAGATGTGATGAATGAAAGCTTTACAAATATAGTAACCAACGATGAAACGTTGCAAGTAGAAATTAAAGAATATCTACAAGAAATTTATCCTGAAAAGGAAAAAATAGTAAAATTGCATACCTCTGAAATTCCAATTTTTGAAAAATACGGAATAGAAAGACAAATAAAAACATCGTTTGGTAAAACAGTTTCTATGAGCAAAGGTGCGTATCTAGTAATAGAACACACAGAGGCTTTACACGTTATTGACGTGAATAGTGGAAACCGTTCTAACAAAGCAGGTTCTCAAGAAGATACGGCATTAGAAGTAAATCTAATTTCAGCAACAGAAGTAGCACGCCAATTACAATTGCGTGATATGGGAGGAATTATAGTTGTAGATTTTATTGATATGCACAAGCCTGAAAACAGGAATAAACTGTATCAGCATTTGAAAGAGCAAATGGCTTTTGATAGAACAAAGCATAAAATATTACCTCCAAGTAAATTTGGTTTGGTTCAAATTACAAGACAAAGGGTAAGACCAGAGTTAAGTATAAAAACTACCGAAGCCAACCCAAACAAAAATGGAGATGTAGAAGCGCCAATTGTCTTATTAGACAAAATAGAAGCAGATTTAGAGAAGTTTATCTCTAATCCAAAGAATAAAAAGATACAATTACACTTGCATCCTTTTATTGCTGCATATCTATTAAAAAGCGTAAATTCTATTCGTTTTAAATGGTATTTAAAACATAAAAAGTGGATTACTATTATACCTAGAGATGCTTACACATACTTACATTATAGATTTAAATCTCCAAGAGATTAATTTTTATATCTGTAAAAGGCAATAATTTTTTATCAACAAAAACCCGAAACTTTTTAAAGTTTCGGGTTTTTTTATTTTAAAGAAGTTTAAAAGATTTTATCTGTAAAACTTGTACTCAATTTGAGTTCTAAATACGATCTTTTGAAAATGTTTTCTGTTGTTTAAGAACAAATAAAAAATCAATTAAGCACAAAAGTGTAATCGATATCTTCGGGTGATAAAACACCATTTTTAACTACTTTATAAATATCTAATAATTTTTTTAATTCAGTTATTTCAAAAAAATCAAAAACTAGAATTAAATTATTGTTTGAAGTTTGTATTGGAATTTTTCTTCTCTGATGTTTGCAAGCGCTGTATTGTAGCCAATAATCAATATCTATTCTAGAAACATATTCCCTAAATTGTAGCAGTTGATTTTTATTAAATTGAAAAATTATATTATTAAATGAAAGACTGTAACTATTACAGCCTTCACATATAGATAATTCACCATTTTTTACGCTTGATATTATTTTTACTTTCTGACACATATGTATAGTTTTAATAACAATCTGTTCTTATTTGCTTATTTTCCTTTAGTTCTTTAACACTTATATTCAATTCCTGTGAAGTAATCTTATCTAATACTTCTTCTACTGCCAACTGCATCTTAAGAGCGCCACAAATTAGCACAACACCCTTTTTTTTGAGGAGATTGGCAATAAGTACTGTTTGATTCTCTAATAGATCTTGAACATATTTTTTTTGTTCCTGCGAATAGGCTACTTGAAAAGAAGTAAGTGTTTTGTTTTTGAGGGCAGTGGCAATATATGTATCATAAAGCGCTAAAGACTTTTTAGTTCTTCCTCCCCAAAATAAATGAATCTTAGTTTTTTTGTTTTCTTGAATCATTCCTAAAAAAGGGGCAATTCCTGTTCCATTAGCAATTAAAATTACGTCTTTTACTTTTTTGGGAAAATGAAATTTTTTATTTTGCTGAATTCTTCCTGCGAGTGCATCTTTTTCGTGAAGGGTATCTAAGTAATTAGAGCACACGCCAGCAATATTTTTTTTGACGCTTAGCAATAATTTATTATCAATTTTAGCGATGGAATATAGTCGTTCTCTGTTTTCACCCTTTGGAATTATAGCTAATAAGTCTCCAGAGGTAAATTTCATTTTTTGGTTTGGTTTCAATGAAATTAAAAAAGTGTCATCTACATTTATTTTACTTCTAGCGGTAATATTAAAAATAGTTTCTTTGTCCTTTTCTAAAAGGTTGCTTTGATCGATTTCTAAAGAGATATTATTTAAAACGCTCCACTCATTTTTCCAGTTTTCAAAAGAGTTAAAATTTTGATTATCAATTTTAAATAGTGGCATTTCAGGCGTAAATTTTGACTGAATTTGTAAAGAAACATGCACTAAAATTGCAAACTTGCAAAAGGCTGGATATTCTGTTGAACCAAAACCCAACACCGTATATTTCAAATCATTTTTTTGTCGAACAGTACCCAATAACTTTAAAAATTTAGAAGCATTTTCGGGGGCTTCGCCAGCACCATAAGTGGCTGTGAAAATAACAAGATTTTTGGCTTTTTTGTAAGTTGTATAATCGTTTAATGTCGCAACAAAAACTTTTTCACAGGTCTTTGAGAGGGCATTTTTAAAAGCGTTCGCAAATTGAATGGTCGTTCCTGTTTCAGAGCCTACTAAGACAATATATTCAGCTTCGTCTTTGGTGATTTTATTTAGAATTGAAGTTTTTATTTTCTTTCTTTTAACAAGCATTGAAAAGCCAGAAAATACAAAGTATAACAGTGCAAAACACGACAATAATAAAACTATAGTCCAAATAACAGCCCCTTTCCCTGTGTGCAAAATCAGACTATAATACAAGCCTAAAGATATAAAACCTTGTTTTTTCTGACTGACTATTTGGCCGTTAAATTGATGGATTTGATATTCATTTTGGATCGTTTTTAGGTAAAAATAATCTTGGATATCTTTAGAAAACGGAAACTCAATTTTTTTGATGTCCTTTAATTTAGTGTTTTTAAAAAACTCAAAATCAGCCGCTTTTAAATTTATAGTATTGTTATTTATTTTTAAACTTTGAATTGTATTTTTATCTTTTGGTAGTAAAGAGAATCTTTCCAAAGACAAATAAACACCAGTTAAAGTAATAACTATTATAGGAATTAAAAAATACCTGCCAAATACAATATGATAATATTGATTGGAATTTTCTTTTACAATTTTAGAGAATATTTTAGAAAAACCTCCCTGTCTTTTTATGATTAAAAGAGTTCCAGTCGTCGAAATTAAAAAAAGTAATAAGGAGACAAAACCAATTACAAACCTTCCTGTAGATTTTAAGAATAAGGAACGATGTAAATTGGTGGCAAGTTCGAAAAGCGCTAATCTCTCTATTAAATTGCCTATTTTTTCTCCAGTTTTTGGATTGATGTAAAAAGTTTTACTTTCTCCTTCTTCGTTAATTATTGATGCTGAAACAAAATCATTTTCGTCTACTTCTACCTTAATAATTGCATCATATTTTTCTTGTAAAACACCAATTGTTTCAGCAATAGAGATGGTCTTTAAAGCTACTGAGGCATAAGGGTTTAGTTTATTTGAAATGGGTTCAAAAGCCAATACAATTCCGGTTAAGGCAGCAACTACAATAAATAAGGCAGAAGAAATAGCTAAGGTTAAATGGCTATATCTCCAAATTGAAATTGTCATTTGTGAGGTTTTATTGTGGCATCATTCTTATGTAGCGGATAAAACCTTTTCCTTCAATTTTAGCTTTTACATTTGCCGAGGTTAAATCAAATTCTACATCATCTTTGTGATACTTCTGATCTTCAACTGCGGTTTCAAATCGAAGCTTATATCCTTTGTTTAACGCGTCATCAGGAATATCAATAACACTAATTGTGCGCTCCCCTCCGCTTATAGTAGCACCAGTTATAGCATCTATATTTGTATGTTTTTTTCCGTGAAAACCCCACCACTCTTTAATGTCAAAATACCATTCGTCGTCAGCTCCTTGCACGTACAAAGTTTTTACATATGCACCTTTTGTGTTTAGTAACGAAATGATAACATAAGCGCCTTCTCCACTATAATTTTTCATTTGAATCATGCATTTATAAGCAGAGGTTTTAGGGGTTTTTTTAAAGCTGAATAATGCACTTAGCAGGATTAGAAATAAGGGAACTATTAAAATTAATTTTCTTTTCTTCATTGGGCATCCTTTACTTTAAAAAGTTAATATCAAGGTTGTTTTTCTTTAAGATTTCATTTTCTGAAGCCAAGTCATAAATGGTTTCATTAAAAGCAGTTTTTATATTTTTATTGGCGCCGATGCTTATTAGATACGCTAAAATTTTTGTGTTCTTTGAGGTCATTGCAGCTATCTGTAAAGCAGATATGCCTTCTTCATTCTGCTTATTTACGTCAATATTAAAAGAGCTGAGTCTTTTTAAGAGCGCTAAGTTTCCTTTTTCCGTAGCGATGTGTAAAAGGGTGTTTCCATATTGTTGCGTGCTATTAATAACCAATCCATTTTTCTCTAGAATTGTTAGTTTTTCTTCGAAATTTGAGGTTTCATTAGCATTAAAAGTTTGAATTAAATAATAGGAAAGTGAATTTCCTTGGGCATCAACAGTATGAATATTTGCTTTTTTTTCTAATAAAAATGTTACCACATCTAAAGTGTTTCTTTGAACAGCCTTTGCCAGAGCCGAGCGCCCGTTTGCATCTTTTACATTAATATCTTTTACGGTTTCAGACAAAAATGCTACAACTTTTGCAGTATTGGTGTTGGTAGCATTTATAAAAGGAGAATTACCGTCATGGTCCTGTAAATTTATGTCAACTCCTTTAGAAATAAAATAAGTGTATGTTTCTAAATCTTTGTTATTGTATGCAATAGCATGTAATGGATTCTTGTCTGACGCATCAATAACATTTGGTTTAATTCCAATACTTTCTAAAAATTTGTAGGTTTTTAAAGTGTTCTTTTTTCTCCTTAAACCTTGACTTGCAAAAATCATTGCGTTTTCACCTGTATCAATTCCTCTTTTAATTAATGTTTTTAAAAAGGGAATATTTCCTCCTTTTGTAGCGTATTCAAAGAGGCCATTGCCATCAGTATCTTTATCATTTAAAGAGGCACCTTGCGTTAAAAGGTAGTTTATTAAACTATCGTTTTCTAAATAGGGGGCAACTAGCAACAGCGCGTTTGCTCCTTTATGGTTTTTATCTGTTTTTATATTTGCTGTCATTTTAATTAAATAATCATACATTTTTATATTGGTTTGACCTGCGGAAGCGGCAAAATTTAAAACCGTATATCCATGACTATCAATAAGATTTGTTTTAGCATCTTTAGAAACTAAATATTTTATGAGCTCTAAATTATTTTTGTAAGCGGCCCAAAAAATATAGGTTCTCCCGTCGTGTGTCTTTTTAGTTACACTATTGCCTTCTTTTGAAAGTAAATATTTGATCGTGTTTGTATCTGTGCCTTCTAAAATGGCATATACAACTCCATCAAAGGCATTCTTATTTAGGGCTGCAACATTATTTCCAATTGCAATCTTCTGTTCAATTATTTCTACAGAAGGATTTGTTTTCCAAAAATTTCTGCTATGAAAAATATTTGTTTTTTGAGCAAAGGCTGTGCCGCTTAAAAGTGCAGATAAAATAAAAAGTATTTTTAATTTAATCATAATTTAGTTTTCAACAAAAGATTCTATAACTGTGTACATTTCTTTTTTTTCTGTCATGGTATCAGAAAATAAATGCTTGTATAAAGGTTTATTGTCAACTTTAGTTTTTAAGGTTAAGTCGGTATTTCGCCCATACACTTCTTCCCACTTATTTCGAACCATTTCCCATTTAGAGCCATTAGCGATCCACCATTCTTTTGCGACACTGCATCTAGCCTCAGGTACTTTCTTATAAATATTGTATCCTTTTTCATTCGCAATAATTACATCCTCCTTACCTTCTTGTCGCAGTATTTTACGATTGTCTTGATCGTGCACCCAACCACTGTTTGTAATTTCATGTCGGTTTCCTCTTAATGTCATGTTATAGTCGCTTCTTTTAGTATATTCTCTTCTTGGTAAAGGGGCAGTTGTTGTGTTTTCCCAATAACTTTTCCCATCTACATGTACCCAAGTTCCAGAGCCCTCATAACGTGGACTGTCATCTACTTGATACACTTTTTGAGTCCATTGTTTTCGAACGTTTTTCTTTTCTTTTTGCTCAAAAGTCCAATTATTATCTCCGTTGTACATATAAAAGGCTGTATTTTGATACAACCAATCTTGTCTCCAGTGTTTTACAGTCATGGGACTTGCAGGATTACCAACTTGTAAAATGTGTTGAATAGAAACTTTATTATTTTCATCTGTAACCAAGCCTGCCCATTCTAAACCTTTACTAAGTTTGTTTGCAGAAGGCCTGTAGGCAGAGTCTTTGGTATAATTAAACGTTTCTGCAAAATTGTAGGTTACTTCAAAACAACCACACATTTCTTTTATTGCATCTCTATCTTTTGTTTTTTTACTTTGAGCGTTCGCAGAAAAAGCGATAATAAGTGTTAAAACTCCTGATACTATTTTTTTCATCTTACAATTTATTAGGTGGATTTATATTTTCCACAAAAATATAGTATTTATTTAGATTGAATAAGAATAAGATGATATATTTGCTGAAATTATTAAGAATGTTTCTAAATAGGCTGCTAATCTTACTTTTTTTTGCAAACTCCTCCGTCTTCTTTTCACAGAGTAACCTTGTAGAAAACGATACTCTTCAAGTGAATACTTTGGATGAGGTTGTTGTGACTGCGACAAGAACTATTAGACAACTATCCTCTGTGCCAATGCCAGTTACTCTAATTTCAA
>Ga0307998_1001731_pt1 | contig 11582 bp, 9 predicted proteins | sample Davwhametageno37_FD_203147 | JGI IMG/M metagenome (GOLD analysis project Ga0307998, IMG submission 203147) | Marine microbial communities from Davis Island wharf, Antarctic Ocean - #37 | ecosystem: Environmental > Aquatic > Marine > Unclassified | place: Antarctic Ocean: Davis Island wharf...
AGAAAGCACTTTATTCATTCATTTACTGAGTTTATCAATCGATTTTAAATAGTTAAGATTTAATTATAAATTAGATAGCAATACTATTGCCAACACCGTATAAAATTAATTGCTGCTTTTTGCATACTTACGAAAGTCCAAACGAACTTTTTAGGTTTGTGTTTTATTTACTAAATTAGACGCGTAAAACACGCAACTAACATTATGCCAAACGTTATGGGCAAGTTTAAAAGATATAGCGGTTTGCGAAAGCCAAAGAGCTGACCACCCAATGTGACAGAAAAGAAAAACAAAAAAAGTGGAGACCAGAACCCACTTAAAAAAACGGACTCAAAAAAAGTGGCGACTACGCAAAAATTAAATGAAAAAAATAATGATTGGTTCATTAATGCTTATGAGCATAATGACTTTTACAAGCTGTTCTCAACGACTTATTGACTTTACAGTTATAAGCTCTAAAAATGTATCTTTTCCAATTGACAAATCGCAAGGCAAGCGTGTAGAAGGTTCGAGTATGATGGTTTTGGGAATAGGCGTAAACATTAAAGATGCAATGGACAAAGCTTTACAAAGTGCTGGAACTGAGTACGATATGCTTGTTGACGGGGTTGTTAGAGTTGTAGTTTACCCTTTCTTTAGTGGTTACAAAGTAGAAGGTACTGCAGTTAGTACAAGTAAAATGAAGGCCTCTTTAGGTCAGAAAGGTTTTGAAATTTGGTGCAAAGCAAATAATGTTTTTGACGCAACCAAAGCAGTAGTTCAGAACTAAAATTAATAACTCCGTGACAAATTGTTGCGGGGTTATTTTTACTTGACAATAGGCACAATGGACGAAAACCAGCCCATAACAGCACCTAAAAAAAATAGCGAGCGAAGCGAAGTGCGTATACAAACATTTGTGCATCTAACAAAGTTTGGTGGGTATAACCGACAGATCTTTTTACGCTTGAATTTTACGAATCCCTAATTTTTGGCAGAGCAGTTGTAAACTATAATCTAAAGCAATACAAAGATTCTCTTAATGACCTAAAATCACTTAATAAAAGGTTTCCTAATAATGATAAATACAAAAATTGGATAGCTGCAGCTAAGACTTATTCAATGCAGACATTTATAAGTACATTATGGTATTTTGTAGCAGGGATAGTTATAGCAACTTCACTTTTTGACGAACAAGACATTGGATATTTTTATGATTATTTAATCTATAGATGTGCTGTAATTTTACTGATAACTATCATTGCGGAAATTATAAAAAGAATTAGACAGAATAGTATAAAAGTTGCTAACAAGGGCTATACGTAATGCGGGTATTCTGCTAAACGAAAGGTCAATGCAATTAATGAAGTCAGCCAATATTTTAATTTGGTATTTTAAGTGAATAAATTAAAAACAAAATATTTAAATTTAGCTATGCACAAATAGACAGTTAATTAATTTTAAATGAACCACTTGATATATACTAAACGTTACCAAGTATGCTCAAAAAAGTATAAGATTCACTTCCCTTCCACTCTTTTTCATAAATTGTCTGTAAATTAATTCGTTCTCATTTTAACAATTCAAAATCATATAGTTAATTACAAATTGGAGGCTTACACAATTGATAATTCCATTAAATATCTCAATTTACCACGCAAAATCTAACATAATATATTGACAATATATCTTTTAATGTTTTTCTTGCGGATAAAAAATGGTTCAAGTGTATGCAACTAATTTTAGTTAACCCGTCGATATAATTTAACTGAATTAATTGCAAAAGTTATGCTTCTATGTCGATATGAATCATACAAACCTATAGGTTAACGAATTACCCGCAATACTCCATTTTTAATTTCAGCTCTTTAAAGAAGATTTTGAGGAGACAGAATCGCAACTTTTGGCTTTTCTGTTTGGTACCAAACTTCAATATGTACATCGTGAGAACTTAACTCGAGTACTTGACAGAGAACGCAACGACTTTTGCCCACATAGAACTGAGCTAAAAAACAAATACTTTATTGATTATATCAGCAATTTGAAATCAATTTGTCTCTATAATCCTTATGACATGGTAAAGCTGATTTAAAAATGATGACTGCATTAAAGTCAGAAGCGATTCTGTTGTTAACTCAAGAAGAGTATACTTTAACGAAACCTTTTCAGATATGATAATAGAAGTTCCCTAACGGATAAACGAATCTCATCTGCACGTTTTATTGTAGTACCGATTTAGTATGCTATGAAATATTTGACTGAAAAAATAACCATGGAACGCACAAAGAAGTTTCTCATTTCTATTTTCCAATTTAATTAATTAACCCAGACCTAAAAAGTGTTTCCCTAAAGAGTATTATTTATAGCTTCTAAAGTTTAAACAGCAAATAACCTACTCCGAGTCGCTATCTGCTTGTCTAATGTGTTTAAATGTTGGCGCATACTCAGTAATGCTACCTGCACCCTTTTTATTTATTTTGAACGTAACATCCTTTGTGGTAGTAAACAATAGAACTGAAAAAAATGGTTTTTGGAGGTATGATTTCAAGACATCAAATGCTTCTTCTAATGTAAGTTCATTTTCTACATCCGCAGTATCTCTAGAACGGTATCGTAATTTTAGTAAAACGGTAAAGCCGTTTTCCGAATATATTGGCCTCAGAAATACGTTTCTCAGGTTAGGCTTACCGATAGTTTTTGCCATGGTTAACTTAGCAAATCTGCCTTCTTGTGCACTTTCTTTTACCTGTTCCCAGTAAAGAACAAACAAATCTTCGTAAGCCATAGTCTATAGATTAATGTGGAAATATCTTTATTTAAAGTGTGAAATTAATAATTCAATTCGACAGCTATTGAATTAGTCCACCTAATCTATTGCGAACTTATTAGCTCAGACTTGAAGTACTAAGATTACTCGAAAAACAGAGTTGCGACCTGACCCTAGAAAGTGTTTATTTTCGCCAACTAACAACTTTAATTTGTATGAATTATCAGAACAAATTAGACATTAAAAAAGCGAATGCATAAAAAAATTGCTTCCAGAATCTTTGGCTTGTGAAAAATAGCAAAAAAGCATCCTTTGGAGGACAAATAAAATTATTTATTCGTCTTTAAACTTAACAAAGAATTTACAGATTAATCTCCCAATAATTTTGTAAAAATTACGATTCATAGTATCCAAATCTTTTATGTTCTTACTTATGACAAATCTTCTTTTCCTCTTCGCACTTTTAATTTTTTTAGGGAATAAAACCTCTCCACGTCTGGAAAACATTTCATTACAAGAATCAATAGATCGCAAATTAATTCAGGTAGATATAAGAGGAAATGCAAATAGTCCCCACTACTGTCAGCCAATCCAATTAAAGGTGTAAGGTTAAGTGCCACTCCCTTTATTCTGAAAATTCAAAATGGTCAACGGTTTTTGACCATAGACCAAGGTGTTCAGGATATGATGATTCTAAAGTCAGAACTACTTACTACGGCCACTAGAACTCAAAAGCAAAACAACGGTCATTCAGAAAATGAGCAGTACCGTCTTGGTCCAATGGCAGAGTCACACTTACTGAGGGTAAGCATTAAAATTAAAGAACTTAAAAGCGTGTAATACTATTGGTCAATATTCTGTGTGGTCCATTTCAAGCGATACTAATGTGGAAAGTAGCATAGGCTTTAATACTAATGCAGCTGACATGTTACAGCAATTCGTTGCAAAAATTAATGTTAAACAAATTCCTGAAAAAGACACAACAGATTACCTGACTAATTACGGCCGGCCTTCACTTGCTACAAAACACTTAGCGGAAAGTTTGAATATGGCCTAGTCAGAACGTCCGCAATTACGGTAGGTCTTTTTAATGCGCAGAATATAATTGTCAGAGAACTACTGAATACGCCAGAAATGCCAAAAGGTGACCACGATTTGAACTTTAAATTCGACACTTCAGCATATACCAATCCAGTTTACTTTGTGCGCCTTATTATTGATAATAAAATAAAGTTAGGCTACAAAATTGAATTCTAAAGCACCAAAGGGCAGTCTCTATTATAATCTTAAACGCAAAAGCTAATCGTGAAATCTCATGTGCTTTAAAAACTAAAAACACCTAACCTGAAAAAAAGTCCGCACAAAGTAACATCTATAAAACAAAGGCAGTCCGCACCGTATATCTTTATATCAAATGTATAACATCGTCAACATAAAAAATTTCAAAAAAGAGAACACCCTCAACCGTAGTTTTTGAATTGTAGAACCTAAAAAAACAATTTCAGGAAAATTTCTTAATGTAGAAAAACAGGAGGTTTTTAGGTCGCTTTCTCACGCAGATTTTATTACGTATTCTGAAATTAATTTCGACACTACTGAGTCCGGCAAAGAGCAGAAGAATTGATTCGCAGAACTCGAAAAAAATGAAAGTGAAGCTTAGTGGGCTATTTGTTCCAAAATATAACAAGGTTTGAGTGACGCAGGATTGAGCGATTTAAATAGAAAGAATAAAAAGACAGAGATAGACTTCAAATCCGATATTTTTTCAAGGATAAAACAGTAGCATAGCTGAATATTGAAATACTCTGATTGTAGAACAAGCTCTATTCATGTGGTAATCAAGGTAGGTTTCACCAAATAAAATCATGCTAATAGACCTCCATTTGAAAAGTGAAATGATGCTACAGTCAAAACAATATACTGCACATCTTGAATGGTCAATTATGTAGCTTGCTCTAATTACTAAAATCGCAATTCTTTGAAAATAAATTCCTAGATTACACCTGCTTATATCGAAATCTTTGAGATAATTGTTTCACTATTGTTAACTGCACTATGAAATCAAATAAAATTCTTAGCTATAACGAATTAGTTGAACTCGTTGATACGTTACAAACTGAAAAAAAGCTGTCGCTGAGTGAAGGCAATCCGGTTTTAATAGCACAGGATTATAGAAGGCTATTCGATAATGCTACAATTTCAATTTGGAATGAAGATTTTACACAAGTATTCGAACAAATAGATGATCTTAGAAAACTTAACATCCCAGATATTAAACTATATCTAAAGCAGAACCGCAAGGTATTATTTTCATTACTTTCAAAATTGAAGATAAATAGTGTTAATAAGGCTACTCTAAGATTGTTTGAAGCGGGAAGTAACCAAGAATTTTTAAAAAATATACAAACTACGTTTGGAAAAGGAGCAGACAGCGTCTCTATCGACCTTATAGCTGCAATTTGGAATAATAAAAAATCATTTACATCAGAAGTAAATTATAAAACATTAAAGGGGGTTGAGTTTGCAGCTTTATTTTCGATTCATATTCCCCAAACAAAATTAGAACAACGAACAGTTCCTGTTACCATTCAAAGTATTCAAGCATTAAAAGATGCTGAATCTTCAAAAAGGAAATCCTTGGTAAAATTAGAGCAGGCTCAAAAAATAGGACACATAGGAAGTTGGGAATGGGAGTGGGAAAGTGACAATGCAGTTTGGTCGGATGAAATGTACAAAATTTATGGTGTTAAAAAAGGAGTTTTTAATCCTACTGGTAAAAATGTTAACAAAACAATTTTAGAGGGGGATAGGGATAAGATGGGAAATGCTATTTCGAAATTATTAGCAGGAGAAAAAGTAAGTTCATTTGAATTCGAGATTATTAGACCGAATAATGAAATAAGAGTTTTAAGTATAATAGGCTTGCAAATAAGCAAGGGAGTCATATTTGGTGTAACTCAAGATATAACAGATATAAAAAAAATAGAGAATAAGTTAAATGAGGCTCAAACTTTAGCCAAAGTTGGTAGCTGGCTTTTTAATACTTCAAGCCGAAAAATAGAGTGGTCTGACGAAACATTTCACCTCTGGGGTTTCGATATAAAAAATGGTGCACCGGGATACGAAGAATTAGTTGATCGAATTCATAGCGATGACATAGAGTTGTTACGCGCCTCTGTTGACAAAGCTATTAAATTAGGAATACCCTATGATATTGAGCATAAGATTTGCCTTCCAAATGGAGAACAGAAAGTGGTGAGAGCTATTTGTAAACCTATATATGGAGTTAACGGGAATGTGGTCAGCTTAGCGGGCACTAGTCAAGACATTACTTCAAATAAACTATTTGAACAGGCTCATGTCAAACACCAAAGGCTTAAAGCTATGGGAGAAATGGCTTCTTCTATCGCACATGATTTTAATAATTCCCTGCAAGAAATGATGGGCAATTTAGAAATTATAAAATTTCAAAAAGATTTATCAGAAGAGACCGTTGAACACCTAAATAACATTGGATTTATAATAGGTGATGTAGCAGATAGAGTTATTGATTTGCAAAAATTTAGCGACACAGAGCACACTGACAAAAACGAAAAACCACTCGATTTTAATACATTGATTAAACAAAGCTTGAATCAGTCTCGCGTACTTTGGAAAGATGCCATGGAAAAAGAGGGAGTAAGAGTAAATATTATAACCAATTTCGAGAAGATTCCAAAAATTAACTGTACGAGCGGTGAATTAAAATCAGCCATTTACAATTTAATTAAAAATAGCATAGAAGCAATGCCTAAAGGTGGCGATCTCACAATTAAAACGGGCCTTAAAACTGGCGGGGTGTATGCAACCTTTGCTGACACAGGAATGGGTATGAATGAAAAGACAAAATTAAAAATATTTGAACCATTTTTCACTACAAAAGGATTTGAGTTAGGCAGAGGCTTAGGTTTGAGCGGCGTTTATAGCATTGTACAAAAATACGGAGGAGATGTTGCTGTTACCTCCTCTGAATTAGGAAAAGGGACTACAATTGAAGTTATTTTTCCAATAAGTGACAAAGATGAAACTGAAGTCTTAAGTCAAAGTAAACCGAAAGAAAAAGAGTTATACAGTGTTTTGTGGGTTGATGATGATTTACTTATATCAAAATCGTCTTGTATTTTAGTAGAATCTTTGGGCCATAAATGCACAACAGTAAACAGTGGCGAGAAAGCCTTGGAGTTTCTGAGTAACATCACCTGCGAAATTGTATTTACAGATATTGGAATGCCTAAAATGAATGGATGGGAGCTAGCTGACGCCATTCGGAAAATTTATGGAAATAATATAAAAATTATAGCTGTTACTGGCTGGAATATTGAAGAAGAAGTAAGAGAAAAACATGGTATTAATTTGGTCATGCAAAAACCTTTCTCACTAGCGGATCTTGAAAAAGCGTTTCTGGTTTTATAAATCCATCTTGTAATAAAACCAGGAACTGAGCTATTTCTATTTTAAGCGAACTCAAAGTCATTTTCACTTCAATTATAATTAGTGTAAATGAAATTCCCAAATCCAACAAGATATAAGAAATTCTTATCTTATGTCTAACCTGACCGAACGATGGAATAGCATTGTGTGCAATTGAAATAATAAATGGATATATATAAAGCTCATTGGATCGAATTAGAGAAGGTGAACAAAAGATATGAGTTGTCTATTTCGGCAGCTAATATGGGCGTTGGGGACTTGTCTATTGATTTTAACGTTGTTTATCTTTCTACCATTTGGAAAGCTCAAATTGGATATCTTGAGGAATAGTTGGAAAATTCATTTTCCACTTAGATAAGTCATTTACATCCTAATGAGTTTGATAAAATTCAAAAGGATTTTAATGAGTACTTAGAAAACCCATTAGGTAAGTATATTAATGAGTTCCGTTTTCGTCATAAAATTATTCTTACTTATGGATAGAAGCTAGGGCTGAAGTGGTAAAAGACAAAACAGGCAAGGTTATTAATTTATTTGGTGCACATACTGCAACAACTAAAAGAAAGCTGAGCTAGAAATAAAAAAGATTACCACAAGCCTAGAACAGCTTGTTTCAGATAGAACAAAAGAACTAGAAGAAACTGTATTTGAATTAAATAAAGAGTCACTGCCGAAGAGAAAATCGAAGACTCATTGCACGTAAAAGAGATATTATTAAAGGAGATTACACATCGAGTAAAAAATAACATGCAATTAATATCAAGTCTAGTTAATTTGCAAAAAAGCATGACCAATGATAAGGTATCCATCGAGCAGTTAAGTCAAACAGCAAATCGGATTCAAGCTATGGCATTAATTCACTAAGCCCTATATACATCAGATGAATACGAGAAAGTGCATTTTAAATCCTAAATCAACTCCCTAATCAAAAACCTTTCTTTCACTTCTGACAATACTCATGTCTCAATACATGCCGATATTGACAACTTTGCCCCTACTCTTACAACTGCCAAAAGTTGCGGAATGATTATTTTGGAATTAATACCTAACTCCGTAAAGGATGCATTCCCCAATCGCTCCGATGGTAAAATAGAAATACAAGTAAAATCTGTTGATCAAAATAATTTTATTCTAATTGTTAGTGACAACGGCGTAGGCTTTCCAAAAGGGTTCAACTTAAAAGAAGCAGATTCCTTAGGCATCTGAGTAATCCTGAGCCTAACGAAAAAATTAAACGGAAAAATAGAGTTGTTGGATAGCACAGGTGCTACCTTCAGATTAACTTTCTTAGAAAAATAGCTTTATCATTTTTCGTACTCAATAACACCGAAGATTTCCTGTTAGCGTCGAAAATAACATAAAATCACTGTGCTTCAACATCATGGCTTTTTAAAATGAATGCTATTCAAATCACAAAATATGCAATCATAAAACAACATTCACCAACATGAGTTCAGTCAAAGTTGAGGATTCAAAACACTAGTAAATAATGAGATTCGATTGAGCTTAATGAAACTACTGCAAGCTATTTGAAACAAAATTTAGGAATAAAATTCCTTTTTGTAAGTATAGTCCTATAAATATTTTATTGGGCATAAAAGTACAATTACATAAATATAAACAACATGCACCTCCGTCTCTCTAAATATCCGCCTCATATATTATGATGTCGAAAATATGAATTACTTACTAATAATTGAACTCAAGTTAGAAGAGTGAACAGGAATTAGCTTTATTAGTGGCTCAAGCGAATCTTTTTTTTGTAATAATGTTCTCCTCCAACACCTTCTATTGCTATCGGTATAAAGTCCTATTTTTATATATTAGCAACAACGCGTTACTTTAGCGTTTAATTCACTCGACATAAATAAAGCTTAAAACCAGGATATGAATTTGAATTTAGCAGTACTTATAGACGGAGACAATATACCCTCTGCCCACGTGAAAGAAATGATGGAGGAAATTGCCAAATATGGAAACCCAACTATTAAAAGAATTTATGGCGATTGGACAAATCCTCATTTGTCGAAATGGAAAAATTTACTATTACAAAATGCAATTACACCAATTCAACAGTATGCATACACCACAGGAAAAAATGCTACTGATTCAGCTATGATTATTGATGCCATGGATATTCTCTATTCTGAAAAAGTAAATGGGTTTTGCTTGGTTTCTAGTGACAGTGATTTTACAAAATTAGCTACCAGATTGCGAGAAGCAGGAATGCAAGTTATTGGAATTGGAGAAAAAAAGACCCCACTCCCTTTTATAGTTGCTTGCGATAAATTTATTTACATAGAAATTCTAAGAAGCCAAACAAATAAGAAAGAAAACTTAAACAAGAAAAATGAAATTGAAGAGAGTATCGATAAAATTACTCCGAATGTAATCAAGTTATTATCTACGACCATTACAGACTCATCAGATGAAGATGGTTGGGCATTTCTCGGCGATGTAGGGAGCTTGCTTCAAAAAAAACAACCCAATTTTGATTCAAGAAATTATGGCTTCGAAAAGTTGACACCTTTAATTAAATCTATAGGAAATTTCGAAGTTGAACAGCGTGAAAATTCAAAGAGCAAAAACAAATTAATTTTTGTAAAAAACAAGGAAAAGCATAGTCCAAAAACTAAAAAATCGTAGCAGACTTATGCAATAAACCTGCAAATCAATCAAACAATTGTCTCCAATAAAAAAACGCTAAAATTTAGCAACAAGAATTCCTGTTATTCTCTCATTACTTTATAGCAATTTCAACTCCTAATTACAGCACTAAAACAGCTGTTCATTGTCTTAAAGCACTTAAAGACAATGCTGTTTTTTGCCGTTCAACCAATCTACATTTTAGGCATAACTAAACACCACTTAAAGCTTTAGAATTAGTCTAATTAAAGTAAATTGCCATCCTATCAAAAGTGAATACTATGCAAGAGAATAGAATACTAGACTACATAAAAGATGTGTTAGAGAATGTGCCAACTGATTGGCTAAACATAACAACCCATCGACTAGATATTTACGATGAAAAATTGGCTAAAACCCAGTTTTTAGACCAATTTGACATCTTATTTAATGACAACAATTCTGAATTATCATCACTGATTGAGTTACCAACAGCTTATGACTATATTCGATTAGGTCACCCATTATCCTGTATTTTAGAATGGGGAATCGCAAATTTACACCAACTAAATCAAAAATGTGTCATCAGTTTTTCATCAGAGACAATTCCTATTTTAGCAATTCTAAGAAAAAATTTACTAGACAATAAAAACACCCGAATCGTTTATTCCGGTGAACTACCAAACTTCTTCGATGCTGAAGTTTTGAAAAGTGTATACGGTTATAATTTTGACCTAAAGAGCGTTGAAAGCCTAAGTGAAATTTCAGAGTTTGATGGAAGTACAATCTTGATTTCACACCAAGATGAAATATCCAACGTTGATCTCATCCCATCTGTTGACTTTTTTGTCACCATTTATTCCCCCTTGGGAAGTATTCTAGTTGTAAATGGCGAGAAAAACAAGAGCTATATTTCCGACATACAGCATGTCAGAAGAAGAGAGACAATTGCCATGACACCTATAAATTCTCTGGTTGCATTAAGATCCCTAACGGAAAAATCCAATTTGTACATTGAGCAAAGAAATGTAGAGAACAACAAAGCAGTCGTTTTAGATTCAATTGCAACAATTACGGGTACAACAACACCTGCTTTAATAGCTTCTAGCGGCCTATCTATGCAATACGCAATAATGATGGGGCTTATTCACGATGCAATAGAGCAACACGAGGGAAAAGCGATTAAATTTATAGTTCCTACAAATTGTTACGGCGGAACAAATGACCAAGCAAGAAGAGTTGCAGCCTGCCTTGATAGGGTTGAAATTGTAGATTTAACAGTGGATGGAGACAGCGATATGGTACAAAGCATAGATACCGTGTTAGCTAAAATTGCTAACGAAGATGCTGTTCCTTACATCATCGCTGAAATTCCAACAAATCCAAGAGTTGAAGTTCCAAATCTTGCTCAGTTAAAGGCTGTCTTAAGCGTTGAACGTAAAACGGCCACTGGCAAAGTTGCTATAGACCCTGTCTTTATTTTAGATCAAACCTTCTGCCCTAATGTGCTCTTTTTAGGCGAAGGAGAAATACTTTCGACAGTTCGTGCCATTTCATATGCTAGCGGATCAAAATTCCCAAGCGGTGGAAAGTGCACTGCGGGGTATTGCGTTGCAAATAACAAAGCAGCAGCGTTGATGGAAAAAATAGAATTACATCTAAACCTTTGCGATAATGAAGCAACCGAGCTTCAGTACGAAATATTATCGAAACAATTGCCTTCTATGAATCAGAGAATTCA
>Ga0307998_1001733_pt1 | contig 11574 bp, 13 predicted proteins | sample Davwhametageno37_FD_203147 | JGI IMG/M metagenome (GOLD analysis project Ga0307998, IMG submission 203147) | Marine microbial communities from Davis Island wharf, Antarctic Ocean - #37 | ecosystem: Environmental > Aquatic > Marine > Unclassified | place: Antarctic Ocean: Davis Island wharf...
GTATGCACACTAATGAATAAATTTGAAAATGCTTTATAGAAATTTTTTATTTATAATAATTTTTTTATTATTAACTAATTGTAAAACAGTCAAACCTAATAATTACATAGAAAATATATTTATCGAAAAAAATTTCACTAATAGAGGTTTTGCATTAATTTATAATGAAAAATTATTCATTGATGGTTTAATCACAAGAAAAATTAATGAACGAAGTCTAATAATATTTCAAAAAAGTTTGAAAATTAATACACATGTGAAAATTACAAATATCTTAAATAACAAATCGTTAGTTGCGAAAGTAGGTAAAAGAGCAAATTATCCGTTATTTAATAATTCTGTACTATCAATGCGTATTGCTGAAGAGTTAAATCTTAATTCAAATGAACCTTATGTTGAAATTAAAAGTTTAATATCTAGCTCTAGTTTTATAGCTAAAAAAGCAAAAACTTATGATGAAGAAAAAAATGTAGCAACTAAAGCTCCCGTAAACAGTATTAGTATTGATAACCTCCTAGAGGAGACTAACAATAAGATTAAAAAAGACTCAAATGAAAAATTTCTTTATGAAATTAAAATCGCTGATTTTTACTTCATGGATACTGCAAAAATGATGTCCAAGAGAATCTTGGAAGAAACAAAAATTACAAATCCTAAAATTAAAAAAATTACCAAAGAAAGATATAGAGTTTACCTTGGACCATTTAATAACATTAATTCTCTACAAAAATCATATAATGATATAAGCATATTAATGTTTGAAAATATTGAAATTATAAAAAATGATTAAATTTAAATTATTAAGTCTAATAGTATTGTTATTGTTAAACTCTAATATCCTTGCGGCATTCGATATAAAAGCAAGAACTGCAATATTACAAGACTACCTTTCTGGTGAAATATTGTATGAAAAAGATCCAGATAAATCAATATACCCAGCTTCGATGACAAAAATTATGACAGCGATGATTGCTTTCGATTTAATAAAAAGTGGAGATTTAAATTTAGATGATAAATTTATAATTTCTGAAAAAGCGTGGAGATTATCAAGACCCGCTAATTCTTCGATGTTTATAATGGTCAACGATGAGATAACAGTAGAAAACCTTTTAAGAGGTGTGATTATAGTTTCTGGTAATGATGCTTGTGTAGCATTAGCTGAAGGTATAGCTGGTTCAGAAGAGGCTTTTGCAACTTTAATGACATCAAAAGCTATCGAGATAGGGATGACTAATACTAATTTTACCAACGCCTCTGGACTAAATGATCCAAATAATACATCTACAGTTAGAGATATATTGATTATGTCTAATTATTTAATAAAAAATTATCCAGAATATTATTATTATTTTAAAGAATTAGAATTTACTTGGGATAGAACGGGCAGTGCTCCAATAACCCAACCAAATACAAACTCTCTTCTTAATAAGAATAAATTAGTAGATGGTATTAAAACTGGCTACTTAGCTGTTGAAAAATACTCTCTAGCATCCTCTATAAATAGAAATGGTAGACGATTAATTGCTGTAGGTAGTGGCTTTAAAACGAAAAGAAGCAGATCATACGAATCTAATAAATTATTGAATTATGGTCTATCTCAATTTGCCACTTTAGAAATAGCAAAACAAAATGAAAAATTTGCAGAACTTGATGTTTGGCTTGGGAAAAAAAAAACCGTCGGCGTTTATGTAAATCAAGATATTTATAAAACACTACTTAAATCTGAAAGTTTAAAAAAAACCAAATATTTAAAAGTCAAAATTAGTTATATGGGCCCAATTAAAGCTCCGATTCAAAAAGATGATATATTAGGAAAATTGAAAATTTCATATAAAGATCAATCGACAGATGAGTTCGATTTATATGCTTTTGATGATGTTAAAAAAATAAATATATTCTCAAGCTTAATGAAATCAATTAATTTTTTGATCTGGGGTGATGTTTAAAAAACCCATCATAGTATTTGAAGGTATTGAGGGTACTGGCAAATCTCACCACATAAAGAATGTTGCAAAATATCTAGTTAAAGAAAAGATAAAATTTATTCATATTAGGGAGCCAGGTGGTAGTAAAAATTCTGAAAAAATAAGAAAACTAATACTTAATAATAAATCAACATTTAACAAATATACAGATTTATTACTATATTTGTCGGCTAGAAGTGAAAATGTGGAGTTAATAAAAAAAAATATTGGAAAAAAAATTATATTAATTGATAGGTTTACAGATTCTACTATCGCCTACCAACATTATGGTATGGGAGTGAATCTCATGTTTATTAATAATATCAATGATTATTTGTTAAAAAATATAAATATTGATTTCACTTTTTTAAACACAGTTAATCTAAAAAATATGAAAAAAAGATTAATAAAAAGAAAGAATTTAAATAGATATGATAAGTTTAATAATATTTTTTATGACAAGGTCCAGAAGGGCTTCATAAAGATTTTTAAAAAGAATCCTAAAAAATATATGAAAATTGATTCAAATTTAGACATTAATTTTAATGAAAAAATTATATTAAATAAAATCAATGATCTAATTTAGATATGAAATTAAAACCTTCAGAAAATACAAAGTTATATGGAATGAATCATTTCTTTAATGAGATTTCCAAACTTTATGATGATAAAAAAATGCCAACTAAAATACTATTATCAGGTAAAAAGGGGTTGGGTAAATCAACTTTGGCTTATCATGTCATAAATTATATTTTATCAACTAGAGAAGATTTTAATTATGATTCTAGTAATTTTATTATTAATAAAAATAACAGATCATTTAAATTATTACAGAATAATACTCATCCTAATTTTTATCTAATTGATTTGTTAAATGAAAAAAAAAATATTGATGTGGCTCAGATTAGAGAAATGATAACATATACTAATAAATCTACATTTAATAATATGGCTAGATTCATATTAATTGACAATATTGAAAACCTTAATAAAAATTCTGTCAATGCTCTGCTTAAAGTTATTGAAGAACCGAATAAAAATGTCATTTTTATTTTAATTAATAATAGTGAAAAAAATATTTTACCAACTTTAAGATCAAGATGCTTAATATTTAAGATAAATTTTACATTTAATGAATCTATAAATGTTTCAAATCAAATTTTAAATGAAAATATATTAGATATAATTAATAATGACTTGATAAATTATTATAATACACCAGGTGAAATTATCAATTTATTTAATTTTTCTAAAGATAAGGATATTAATCTTAAAAACTGTACATTAATCAATTTGTTAAATCTATTAATAGATAATGGGTATTATAAAAAAAATAAAATTATTAAAATTTTATTAATTAACTTTATTGAATTATTTTTTTTAAAAGAGTTCAGGTCAATTTCTAATAAAAGTTTTATTTTGAATTTTTACCACAACTTTATTAATAAAATCCATAATACTGAAAAATTTAATCTTGACGAGGAAAGCTTATTTTTAGAATTTAAATCAAAATTATTAAATGGATAAAAATTACTATATAACGACACCTATTTACTATCCGTCTGCAAAGCCACATATGGGCCATGCTTATTCAAGCATAATTGCTGATTTCTTTGCTCGTTTTAAACGTATTGACGGATTTGATGTTCATTTTTTAACAGGAACAGATGAACATGGTTTAAAAATTCAACGAGCCGCAGAAAATAACAATATAAAACCTCTTGATTTCTGTGATCAGATTAGTCAAACTTTTAGAGATCTTTCAACAACACTAAATTTATCAAATACAGATTTTATTAGAACAACTGAAGAAAGGCACAAAAAAACAGTTCAACATTTATGGTCAGAACTTGAGAAAAATGATGATATTTATTTATCAAAATACTCCGGTTGGTACTCCGTTTCTGATGAAGCTTATTACAATGAGGATGAATTAATTGATAAAGATGGAAAAAAAGTTGCTGCAGCTTCTGGTTCGCTAGTTGAGTGGATCGAGGAAGAGTCTTATTTCTTCAGATTATCTAAATGGCAAGATAAGCTCTTAGATTATTACGATAAAAATATAGATTTTATTTCACCAAAATCTCGAAAAAACGAAGTTATTAGTTTTGTTAAAGGTGGTTTAAAGGACTTGTCTATCAGTCGTAAAGCTTTTTCATGGGGTATTAAAGTTCCAAATAACTCAGATCATGTAATTTATGTATGGTTAGATGCACTTACTAACTACATTAGTGCACTTAATTATCCGGATACTAACGATATTTTATTTAAAAAATTTTGGCCAGCCTCGGTACACTTAATTGGCAAAGATATTCTAAGATTTCACGCGGTTTATTGGCCCGCTTTCTTAATGGCTGCTAACATTCCACTACCAGAGAAAGTTTATGGTCATGGTTGGATTTTATCTGGTGATGAAAAAATGTCTAAATCAAAAGGTAATATTTTAGATCCTATTGATATAATTAATATATATGGCCTTGATCCGTTACGATACTATTTAATCAAAGAAGTGTCATTTGGTAATGATGGAAATATATCTCAGGATAAACTCGAAGATTGTATTAATAGTGATCTAGCAAATAATTATGGAAATTTATGTCAAAGGGTTACTGCATTTGCTGAAAAAAATTGTTCCTCAAAAATTCCTGAAATCAAAGATTTTAACCACGATGATCTCATCATGTTAAATAAGTTTACTGAAAATCTAGAAAAAATAAGACAAGAAATTGATAAACAAAATATAAATTTTTACATAAATTTTATTGTCAGTGCTTTATTTGAGGCTAACAAATACTTTAATGATCAAGAACCTTGGAAAAAAAAAGATGATAAAAATAGATTAAATACAATAGTTTATACCTCTTTAGAAATGATTAGAAAAATTTCATTTATGCTTTATCCTATAATTCCAGACTCTATCGATAAAGCTCTAAAGATATTTGACTTTAGTACCAATGATATAAATTTTGAGTCTATTGCAACTCATGATTATTTGAAAGCAGGTAATAATATTAATAGAATAGATATTTTATTTAAAAAGATTGAAAAAAAAAATGATTGATTCTCACTGTCATTTAGATCATGAACCTTTATTTAATGATTTAACTGATGTTATAAGTAGATCAAAAAATATCGGGATTACAAAAATTTTAACTATATGTACAACATTTGATAGTTTTGAAAATATCAAAACTATAGTTAAAAAAGATCAAATGATTTACGGTACATATGGGATCCACCCACATGAAACTTCGAAAAACCACGTTGATAAACAGACAATAATTAAATCTGTAAATGAAAATGAAAAAATAATTGGCATTGGTGAAACTGGTCTGGATTTTTTCTACAATTATAGTGATAAGCAAAGACAAATAAGTAGCTTTAAAGCTCATATAGAGGCCTCTATAGAGCTAAATAGACCTATTATTATTCATTCTAGAGATGCAGAAAATGAGACGTTTGAGATACTTAATTCATACAAAGACCAGAATTTAAAAATCTTAATGCACTGTTTTACAGGTTCTTTAGAATTTTCAAAAAAATTACTCTCTCTTGATGCTTTTTTTTCAGCCAGTGGAATAATTACCTTTAAAAATAGTACGGACCTTCAAAAAACATTCAAAACAATTCCATTAGAAAAACTTCTTATTGAGACAGACAGTCCATTTTTAGCTCCTATACCTATGAGGGGAAAGAAAAATGAACCAAGTTTTATTAAGTACACGCTTGAGAAACTATCTGTGCTTAAAGAAATTACCGTTGATAGAATGTCAGAAATAACTACAGATAATTTTAATAAACTCTTTAATCTATAATATAATAATGACTGTTAAATTTATTATACTAGGTAGTGGAAGTTCTATGGGTGTACCAAGAGCAGATGGGTACTCTGGTAATTGTAATTTAAATAATATAAAGAATTTTAGAACAAGGTGTTCAGCATTAATAAAATTTGATGACAGTAATATTTTAATAGATACCTCCCCAGATTTAAGATCTCAATTATTAAAAAATAAGATCAAATCTATTGATAAAGTATTTTATACACACTTACATGCTGATCAAACACATGGTATTAATGATTTACGTCCGTTTTATTTAATAAATAAGAAACGGATACCTGTTTTTGCAGATGACAAAACTTCAAGATATTTAAATTCAACATTTAAATATTGTTTTAAATCATCCTATGGATATCCATCAACTCTAGAGCTTAAAAATTTAAAGAATAAACATATTTTTAAAAATAAAAATAATCAGATTATAATAGAATCAATACCAACGGAGCATGGTAAAATAGAAAGTATATGTTATTTAATAAATAGAAAATTAGCTTATGCTAGTGACATAAGTTTATTTTATAAAAAAGATTATAAAAAATTAACTAAATTAGATTATTTAATTATAGATTGTTTATGGTATAGAAACCATTCAGCTCACTTCAATTTAGATCAAGTATTGGATTTAGCCAAAATACTTATGCCAAAAAAAACTGTTTTAACTAATATGCATAGCGACCTTGATTACGGTCATTTAAAAAAAATATTACCAAAAAATATCATTCCTGGGTATGATGGAATGACAGTTATTTTATAAGATCAGTTCAATTTGTTTTGTAATTTTATCAGACAGTGGAGTTATAAAAGAATTGAAGGTATCCTGAATTTTTCCTTCTTTATTAATCAAAATTTTATGAAAGTTCCATTTGGGAACTGTTGAATTACCATGATTTTCTTTAGCCCACTTATAAATGGTATGAGCATTTTTTCCTTTTACATCAACTTTATCTGTTATTGGAAATGTAATATTAAAATTAGTTTCACAAAAATCTTTTATTTCTTCATTAGAACCAGGTTCTTGACCACCAAATTGATTAGAAGGTATTCCTATAACCAAAAAATCTTTATTTTTGTAATTATCATAGAGTGTTTGGAGACCTGTATATTGCTTTGTAAAACCACATTTACTTGCGACATTAACTAAAAGAATAGTTTTCCCCTTAAGTTCATTTAGGTTAATAGTTTCATTATTTAAACCTTTAATACTTAAATCAAAAAATAATTTTTCATATTTAGCTTCAACTTTTCCAAAGAATGAGAACATAATTAAACTTGTTAGAATTAATAAATAATTTTTATAAAGCATAAGTTAATTTTTTGAAGAAAATAATAATATAAAATATCCAAACAATGTTGATAGCAACGATCCGGCTAAAACACCTATTTTTACGCCATCAATATACTGAATGTTTTCTGCAAATGCTAAGTTCCCAACAAATAAACTCATTGTAAAACCAATGCCAGTTAGGACCGATACCCCATATAAGCTTAACCAACTTGAGTTATCAGGCATTTGTGCCACACCAGTTTTGACTGCAATAAATGAGAAAATCATAACACCCACTTGTTTTCCAACAAATAATCCTAAAAGAATTCCAAGTGGAACTGGTAGCAGTAATGATGACAAAGATAAGCCTTCCAAAGAAACACCGGCATTAGCAAATGCAAATATGGGCATTATCATGAAGGCAACGTATGGACTTATTGAGTGCTCTAACTTAATTAATAAAGAAAAATCTTTATTTTTAATTCTATGGGGTATTGTTGAGGCTAAAAGTACACCGGCTATAGTTGCATGAATTCCAGACTTATAAGTAAAGAACCACATAAAAGCACCGACTAATAAATAAGGTAAGAATTTTTTTACTCCAAATTTGTTTAAAATAAGTAAAAATATATAAGAAATTAAAATTAAGCTTAAATAACTTATACTTAAATTCCCAGAGTAGAAAAAAGCGATGATAAGAATTGCACCAAGGTCATCAATAATTGCAAGTGCTGTTAAAAAAATTTTTAATGAAATCGGTACTCTTGACCCAAGAAGAGATAAAATTCCCAATGAGAAAGCAATATCAGTTGCTGAAGGGATTGCCCAGCCATTTAAGGTTTCTACATTTCCAAAATTTATAACAACATAAACAAGGGCAGGAATCACCATGCCACCTACAGCACCAATTATTGGTAATAATGCTTTTTTTAAATTTGATAGTTCGCCTTGAATAAACTCTCTTTTAATTTCTAAGGTTACAAAGAAAAAAAATATAGCCATCAATAAGTCATTAATCCAATGATGTATTGAGAGCTTTAATCCAAAATTATTAATTCCTATAAACAAGTATTGCTCAAGAGTATTGAAATATAATTCACTTAAATTTGAATTACTTATTACCAGAGCTATAATTGCTGCTATTAATAACACTAAGCCACTAGCTGCTTCTAGTTTAAAGAACCATTTAAAAGGTTTTGATACAGTATTGATCATAAAATTAAATTAAATCACTAAAAAATAAAAAAATATCATTTATAGTCTCATATAAATTATACAGTATAAACTCAATGTTTGGCACAAACATGCTGATGGGTTTCTGAAAAGTATCCAAAACTATGATTATAGCTATAAATGAAATTATAAAAACTATGATTAAACTTAGCATATTATAACTTTTTTTATTTGTAGATGTTTTAATTTTAGGCTCTTTATCTTCTCTTGTAATTGCTGCTGATTTATTATTTTTTTGAGTAGAAATTTTTTCTATTATGGGAGCATCTTGTGTATCTTTATCTAAAAGCTCTATGGTCTTTGGGGCTACCGTTTCTACTTTTGATGCATCATTTTTAATGAGTGTGGGTTCTTTAGTTATGGCATTGATTTTAACTAATGGAGCAGATCTTTCTGTAATTTCTTTTTTAAAAAACCATTTATGATCACAGGCGCTACACTGAAGTAGTCTTCCTTTTTCAGGTATGAGACCAGAATCTATATTAAAATTTTTATTACAGTTAACGCACTTAATGAACATTATAACTGTATATCTGATTCTTCAAAAAAAGACTTATTTTTGATGTTCTTTATTCTTTGATATTATCAATATCTAATGTATTAGTACCTCAATCGGGGCGTAGCGCAGCCTGGTAGCGCATCTGGTTTGGGACCAGAGGGTCGCAGGTTCAAATCCTGCCGCCCCGACCAATTTATATATGATTAAAGCTAAGATTTACATACCAACAAAAAACTCTATGCAATCTGGCCTTGGTAAGGCTGATAAATGGGTTATTAAATTTGAAACAGAAAATACTGGTATTAACCCATTAATGGGTTGGGAAACAAGCACTAATACTCTTTCAGAATTAAATTTAGAATTTTCAACCAAAGAATTAGCAGCTGAGTATGCAAAGAAAAATAAAATAGATTTTGAAATTATAGAGCCACAAAAAAGAAAAACTGTAAAAAAGTCATATGCTGATAACTTTCTCAAATAATCTGTATGTTTAAATTTTTTACACAAAAAAAATGGCAGTTGTGGTCTTGGTTAGGTTCATTTGTAATTTTATCATCATTGTGGGTTCAGGTAAAAATTGATGTTAAAATAAATGAATGGTTCGGTGTGTTCTACGACATGATTCAAAAAGCGCTTGCTAAACCCAATGCAATTACGATTGATGAATACTGGGCAAATTTAGCGTCATTTATTACGCTAGCTGGAATATATATAGCTCTTTATGTTGTAATAAGTTTTTTTACAGCTCACTTTTTGTTTAGATGGAGAACTGCAATGGTAGAATGGTATCATTCTGTTTATGATAGAGCACGTAAAATAGAAGGTGCCTCTCAAAGAGTCCAAGAAGATACTATCAAGTTTACACGTATTATGGAATCTTTAGGAACAAGTTTTATTGAATCGGTTATGGTTTTAATACAGTTTACCCCAATACTATTAGGATTGTCAGTTGGTATACCCATTTTCTTTTTTGGTGATTGGCAATATGGATTGATAACAGGCGCATTGCTTTGGACATTAGGTGGTACGGCATTCTTGATAGGGTTAGGATGGATATTACGTTTAGTTGGAGTTGAGTATGATCTACAAAAAAAAGAGGCTGCTTATAGAAAAATATTAGTAGTAGCTGAAGATGATAATAACGTTAGACCTAAGACAATAAACGAATTATTCGATGATGTTCGTTCAATTCATTTTTTAAGCTATATACGTTATTTATATTTTAATGTTGGTCGTATGGCCTATCTGCAAGCAAATGTATTATCAGCTTATGTTTTTTTAGCACCAGCTATTGTAGCAGGTGTTGTAACATTAGGTGTTATGCAACAAATAATAAGAGCTTTTGGAAGGGTTGAAGGCTCTATGCAATATCTTTTGAAGGCTTGGCCTACTATTATTGAGTTGGCAAGCGTTTACAAGCGTCTAAGAGAATTTGAAAATGTAATAAATTCTACCATGTCTACAGACGAAAAAATTTAATGACTATTGATAAAAAATATATTGATCATTTTATCAATGTTTCATCAAAAGCAGCTTTAGCATCGTCATATTTAGTTGGTAAAAAAGATAAGATTGCAGCTGATCAAGCAGCCGTAGATTCAATGCGGTTTGAATTAAATAAATTAGATATGAATGGTCAGGTAGTAATTGGTGAAGGTTCACTAGATGAAGCTCCAATGCTATATACTGGAGAATTACTTGGTAATAAAAATGGTCCAAGTTTTGATATTGCTGTTGACCCACTTGAAGGTACTAATTTTGCAGCTAATAATTTACCTGGTGCACTGTCAGTTATAGCTATTGCTGAAAAGGGAAACCTTTTTAATGCTCCAGAAACATACATGGATAAAATTGCTACAGGTAATGTTGAAAATGGATTGATAGACCTAGATTATCCAATAAAAAAAAACATATCAAATTTAGCGGATTTTATGAATAAGGATATTCTATCAATTACTGCTTGTGTAATGGATAGACCTAGGCATAAAGAAATAATTGAAAAATTGAAGAAGCTGGGAGTTAAGGTTAAATTAATTACAGATGGAGACGTTCTTGGCGCCCTTTATGTGTCGGATCCTAAATACAATGTTGATATTTTCCTAGGTGTGGGAGGGGGGCCTGAGGGTGTTTTGGCTGCATCAGCATTGGACGCATATGGTTGTCACTTCCAAGGTAGATTCATTTTTGATAATGATAAAGATATTAATGAAGCAAAACAAATGGGCATAACTGATTTGAATAAAAAATACGAACTGAATGAAATTATTAAAGGGGACTCTATTTTTTGTGCAACCGGCATAACAACTGGCGATGTACTTTCTGGTATAGAAATTGTTGATAATAACTATATATCTCAAACACTTGTTACACATAAGAACTCTAATTATAAAGAAATTGTTAAAAGAACAAATCCTATTAAAGAATGATTTCTGTCTCAGGTAAAAAATGGGAACAAAAAAAAAATAACAAAAATTTAATAGAAAAACTTAAACAAGACCATGATTTTAGTGAAATTTTATCAAAATTAATAATTTCAAGAAAATTTGATAGCGATGAAATAAACACCATAGACAACGATTTAAAACTAAATAATGTTTTTTTAAAGAATGATGATTTCGAAAAATCAATAGAACTTGTATCTAACTCAATTAATAACAGGGAAAATATCTGCATTTTAGGTGACTATGACGTGGATGGGTCAGCTGCTACATCACTATTTGTACGTTTTTTTCAAAGTATAAAACATCCTTTTTTTTACTATATACCTGACAG
>Ga0307998_1001735_pt1 | contig 11560 bp, 11 predicted proteins | sample Davwhametageno37_FD_203147 | JGI IMG/M metagenome (GOLD analysis project Ga0307998, IMG submission 203147) | Marine microbial communities from Davis Island wharf, Antarctic Ocean - #37 | ecosystem: Environmental > Aquatic > Marine > Unclassified | place: Antarctic Ocean: Davis Island wharf...
TAGAAGTGCATTAACAAGAGTAATTAATAAATATGCAACAGAACATAATTTATTAAAAAAAAATAAATTAACAATATCAGGTGATGACATTAAAGAGGGTCTTACCTGTGTTATTTCAGCAAAAATACCTGATCCAAAATTTTCATCACAAACAAAAGATAAACTTGTTTCATCTGAGGTGAGAATGATTGTAGAAAGTATTGTTAGTGAAAAATTATCAATATGGTTTGATCAAAACCCAACTACATCTAAAATTATTTTGGCAAAAGTGATGCAGGCAGCACTTGCAAGAGATGTAGCTAGAAAAGCTAGGGAAAATGTAAGAAGAAAAGGGGCTTTAGAATTGAGTGGTTTACCTGGAAAATTAGCTGATTGCCAAATAGGAAAACAAGAAGGAACTGAATTATTTATAGTTGAGGGAGATTCTGCAGGAGGTTCTGCAAAACAAGGAAGAAACAGGTCAAATCAAGCAGTCTTACCGCTAAGAGGAAAAATTCTTAATACCTATGTTGAGGAAATTGCTCTAAAAAAGAATAGTAATAGGGATGGTAGTGAACATAGAACAAAATCCTTAGCGAAAATGATGTCTTCTAACGAAGTTGTCACTCTAATTAACGCACTTGGCCTTGATCCAAAAGTTGAAGAAATTGATTTAAAAGACCTAAGGTATGGAAAAATTATTATCATGACTGATGCAGATGTTGATGGATCACACATTAGGGCATTATTATTAACATTTTTTAACAACAAACCTTTTAATAAATTAATTGAAAATGGACATGTGTACCTTGCTCAACCACCATTATTTAAAATTAATAAAGGCACGAAAGGAATTTATATAAAAGATGAAAGTGAATTAGAGAATTATATTTTGAAGAATAGTAAAGAATTACAAAAAGTTAAAAAAGGAACTAAAGAATTTACCAAGGCCTATGAAGAAGAAAAATCCAGGATGAGCATCCAAAGGTTCAAGGGATTGGGAGAAATGAATCCAGAAGAATTATGGAGTACTACTCTAGACCCTGAAACTAGAAATCTGTTACAAGTTCAATACTCAAAAGATTTGAAAAAAGATCAACATCTTATTCATACTTTGATGGGCAATGATGTTGCTTTAAGAAAAGATTTTATTGTCTCTAATGCAATTAATGTTGCAAATTTAGACATCTAATAATGAAGTTTTTTGAAACTTCAAAATACTTTTCATTAAAAAAATCAATATATATCAATTTAAGATGGATAGCCATTATTGGTCAGTTGATTACTACAAATCTAATTTATTTTATTTTTGACTTTACTTTCGATTTAATTTTAGGAAATTTCATAATTTTAATTGGAACACTAAGTAATCTTTATTTAATTCATATTAATAAAAATACACAATTATTAGATAAAACAGCTTTCCTTTTTTTATTAATTGATATTTCACAGTTAAGTTGCTTAATTTATTTAACTGGAGGAATTTCAAATCCTTTTTCAATTTTTTTGATAATTCCAACTGTATTTTCATCTTCAAACTTAGGCTTTAAGAGTAATTCGTTATTAGTAAGTATAACCATTTTAATGATTACTTTACTTACTTTTTTTTATCAACCACTGCCTTCTCCAGTAAATGAACATTTTCATGTTAACGGTTATTATTATTATTCAATTCCTATTTCATTAACTATTGCCTTAATTTTTCTAAATTATTTTGCATTAATTTTTGGTAAAGAATCTAGAATTAGAAAAGAAGCTCTAAATAAAATGGAAGAAATTATGTCAAAAGAGCATGAATTATTATCACTTGGTGGCCAAGCAGCTGCTGCTGCTCACTCTTTAGGCACTCCATTTTCAACAATAAAGATTATATCAACAGATTTATTAAAACAATTTAAAGATAATCCTGAAGTTAAAAAAGATATCTATCTTTTGGTGAGTCAAATTGAAAGATGCAGTGAAATATTAAAAAAATTAACATTAAATCCCACTATTGAAGATGATTTTATTGATAGCGACTTAACTATAATTGAATATGTAAATGAAATTATAAAATCTTTTAAGGAAACAAGTAAAAAAGAATTTATTATAAATTTTAATCAGCATTCTAATTCATTCAAAATTACTAAATCTATCGAGATTGTTTATGGATTAAGAAACTTTATTGGAAATGCAAATAAATTTTCGAAAAATAAAGTTTTTATAAGTATAAAAAGTGATAATGATATTACAGAAATTATAATTGAAGATGATGGCGAAGGATACCCTGGTGATGTATTAAAAAAGATTGGAGAGCCTTACGTTAAGTCATTTAAATCCTCTATAAAATCTAAATCAGGATTAGGTCTTGGTATTTTTATAGGAAAAACCTTGTTAGAAAAAAATTATGCAAATATTTTATGTAGAAATTCGCAAACAAGGAGTGGTGCAGAAGTTAAAATTAAATGGAATAATAAAGACCTTTTAAACCTTTAGTGTAATTTGTTCTTGTTATCAAATAGTCCACTTAGCTGAGAAATCATCACATCACCAAGATCATTTACATCTGTTATTTTAATAGCTTTATTGTAGTACCTAGAAACATCATGACCAATACCGATAGCCAAAATTTCAACATCACTTTTGGTTTCTATAAATTTAACAATTTTTTTCAAATGTTTTTCTAAAAAATCACCTGAATTGACTGACAAAGTAGAATCATCTACTGGTGCACCATCTGAAATAACCATTAAGATTTTTCTTTCTTCTTTTCTTTTTTTAATTCTGTTGTAAGCCCAAGATATAGCTTCTCCATCTATATTTTCTTTTAACAAACCTTCCTTAAGCATTAAACCTATATTATTTTTAGCTTGTCTCCAGTGAGTATCTGCCCCTTTATATATTATATGCCTTAAGTCGTTAAGTCTTCCAGGACTTTTAAGTTTTCCAGTTTTGGCCCAAGCTTCTCTACTTTTTCCACCTTTCCAATTTTTGGTAGTAAAACCTAATACTTCAACCTTTACCGAACATCTTTCTAAGGTCCTAGATAATATGTCTGCACAAAGTGCTGCAATTGTTATTGGACGCCCACGCATTGATCCCGAGTTATCAATCAGCAAAGTTACTATAGTATCTTTAAAATCAAGGTCCTTTTCCTTCATAAAGGATAGTGAATTATAAGGGTCCATAATAATTCTAGTTAATTTAGAGCTATCTAATAAACCTTCTTCTAAATCAAATTCCCAAGCTCTATTTTGTTTTGCAAGTAATTGTCTTTGTAGTTTATTTGCAAGTTTTGTTATTAGGTCTTGAAAGCCAATAAGTTGTTGATCTAAATTTTTTCTTAATTTCTGTGTTTCTTTAACATCCTCTAAGGCTTCAGCTTTTGCAATTTCATCAAATTCTGTTGTAAAAACTTTATATTCTTGATCTGTGTTATTTAAATTAGTTTTTTGTATTACATTTTCTGTACTTTCTTTTAGAGAGTCTGAATTTTCTAATTGTTCATCCATTTGTTGATCACTGAGATCAAAACCCGCATCTAGATTTGTTTGAGTTTCATCTTGTTTATTTGAATCTTCTTTGTCAGCTGATTGGTTGTCATCATTATTTTCTGACTTACTCTCTTGTTCTTTATCTTTTTCATTATCATCTTCATTATTCTCACTATTATTTGAGTTAAAGACATCCATATTTTCAAGAATTTCTGAAAATTTTAAACTGTAGCTATCCTGATTTTCTAAATTTTTTTTTAAAAAATCTAAATGCTTATCAATAGAGGAGTTAAAATCTTTTTCCCAAAAACTTAACATCTTAGAAGATGTTGTATTAAGATTTAGATTAAAAAATTTTTTCAACATATAAAATTCAAATGCCTCCACTATAGAAACATCTTCTTTATTTTTTAATTGACCTTTATGAACTGAAGTTATTTTTTGGCTGTAATTATCACTCAAATTTTTTTTAACACCCTTAAGCATTTTTCCACCCAAAACCTCATATCTAATCTTTTCAGTAATATTAAATAGAGATTTGCAAGAAGGGTTTTTAGGTAAGTTTTTATTAAATATCTTTTTATTTGAAAATTTTTTTTTAAGTGCACCCGAATCTGCTTCGGCTCTCAATCTGATAAAGTCACTTTTATTTGATAGATTTGTTATATCAAAAAAATCTATTTTTTTGGAGGTTAAATCTTTGTCAATTTTTTTGGCATCTAGCTTATAATCTTCTGAAATTACTTTTGCAGTTGAGACTAGAGCTTGTTTAAATTGTTCTTTAAGATTATCTTCTTTATTGCTCATTTAAATCTGAATATTTATCATCGACTCAGGTAACTCGTCACCAAAACATCTTTGATAATATTCAGCTATAGTATTCTTTTCAATATCGTCACATTTGTTTAAAAATGTAACTCTAAAAGCATAACTAGTATCTTTAAAGATTTCTGCGTTCTCAGCCCAATGTAGTACAGTTCGGGGACTCATAACGGTTGAAATATCTCCTGCTATAAAACCTTTTCTAGTTAAAGATGCAACTTTAATCATATTAGATACTTTTTCTTTACCTTTAGGATTATTCAAATTTTTATTTTTTGCTAAAACAATTTCCATTTCCTTATCAAGACTTAAATAATTTAAAGATGTAACAATATTCCATCTATCCATTTGGCCTTGGTTTATTTGTTGTGTGCCATGATACAGCCCTGTTGTGTCCCCTAATCCGACTGTATTAGAAGTTGCAAATAATCTAAAAAATTTATTTTGCTTTATAACTTTATTTTTATCTAAAAGAGTAAAATTTCCTTCAGCCTCTAGCACTCTTTGAATAACAAACATTACATCTGGTCTTCCAGCGTCATACTCGTCAAAAACAAGTGCAATAGGATTTTGAATAGACCAAGGTAGGATACCTTCTTTAAATTCTGTAACTTGTTTTCCATCTTTAACGACAATTGCATCTTTCCCGATAAGATCAATTCTACTTACATGACTATCTAAATTTACTCTAATACACGGCCAGTTCAATCTCGCAGCAATTTGTTCGATATGTGTTGACTTACCAGTTCCATGGTATCCCTGAACTAAAACTCTTTTATTAAAAGCAAATCCAGATATGATTGCAAGTGTAGTATCTCTATCAAATTTATAATTTTTATCTATTTCTGGTACGTATTCACTTTTTTTTGAGAATGCATCGACTTCCATATCCGAGTCAATTCCAAAAGTTTGCTTTAAAGACATTTTTATGTCTGGTTGTATATTTAAATTAGGTGTCAATTTTATCCCTATAAGTGTTTTTTAGCTGAGTATAAGCCAAAGTAATTAATTTAAGTTTTTCTTCATATTCTTTATTTCCCAAATTAATATCAGGGTGAAATTTTTTGACAAGAGTTTTGAATTTATCTTGTATTTGTTCCCATTTTAAACCTACTGAAACACCCAAAATACTAAAAGCTTTAATATCGTTAGAATCAAATTTGAATTGATTCATGTGATTATATTCACCTCTAAGTTTAGTTTTGTCAAATTCATCTTTTAGAGTGTTGTTCCATAGAACTTTAAAAAAATTATCCGAAGAACTAAAACTTTGTGTTGGTTTGTGCCAAGTCATATCTGACTTTAAAAAATCAAATACCTGCTCATCATCCATTCCTTTAAAATAATTCCAATTTTTATTGAATTCCTTAACATGAGCTAAGCAAAGCAATCTATAGCTTTTGCTATTATCTTTTTCAATTGGTGCCTTATATTCACCAATTTCAAAGCAATTATTCCAGTCACAAATATTTTTCATGTTATATAATAATAAAATAATACTTATGAATATAAATGAATTAATTGCAATTGTTAAAAATAAGCTTGAAACAGAAATTGCTATTCAGGGTCTGAAAATTGAGGACAAAAGTTTTTTACATAAAAAACACAAGAGTCACCAAGAAGGTAAATTTCATTTGAAGATAACAATAAATTCTGATGAACTTGCTAAAACAAGCAAGATAGTCTCGACTAAAAGAATCTATAACGCTCTAGATATTGAATTAAAAGAACACATTCACTCAATTCAAATACTATTTAATTAATTCTTTTCTCAGAAAAAGACTAATTTTTTTTTCATCAAATTGCATTTTGTATATTGGAGACCCAATCTTTTTAAGTAAGACCAAATTAACTTTACTTGTATTATTTTTTTTATCTTTTTTCATAAAAGACAAAATCTTACCTAAATTTTTTATAGAAAAGAATTTATTAATATTTTTTGGAAGACTTAATTTTTTTAGATGATTTTCGATCAAATTAAATTCTTTGATATCTAGAATATTATTTGATAAACTAAACTTTGTAGCTGTCATAATACCTAGTATAACTGCCTCCCCATGATTAAGCTTTTTTGAATACCCAAGTGTTGCCTCATAGGCATGAGCAAATGTATGTCCAAAATTTAAAATTTTTCTTATGCCCATTTCTCTTTCATCAGTTTCCACAACCCCCCTTTTTATTGAACAGCTTTTGAAAATTGCCTTTTCTATTAAAGGGCTTTTTAGGTTTAGAATCTGAGAACCATTTATACTTAAAAAAGAAAAAAATTTTTTATCTGCAATTATCGCATGTTTTAAGATTTCTCCATAGCCACATACGATTTCTCTCTTGGGTAGTGACTTTAAAAAAACAATATCAGAAATAACCAAGTTGGGTTGATAAAACGTACCAATTAAGTTTTTACCATATTTGCTATTTATTCCTGTTTTTCCACCAATTGAAGAATCTACTTGAGACAATAAAGTGGTTGGTACATTGATAAATTTTAATCCTCTCTTGAATATGCTTGCTGCAAAACCAGACACATCACCTGTGATGCCACCTCCAATAGAAATCACACAATCATTTCTATTAAAATTTTTACTCTGTAAAGTAGATAAAATATTATCAACACTTTTTTGATTCTTATTTTTTTCGCTAGAATTAAAATAGTGAAGTGATGTTTTTTCTCGGGGCAAAGAGTTTAGGATAATATCTATTAGTTTTTTTGGTACATTTTTATCAGCGATGACAAGACACTGATTAAAATTAATTAAATTTTCTTTTAAAATTTCCTTAAATTTTTTTAAAATATTATTTCCTATAATAATTGGATATTTTTGACTACCAGTCTTTACATGCAGTTTAATTAAGCTCATAAATTTTAATAATTTTTTTTATTATTTCAGTTTTTGTAAGTTTATTACAGTTTATTTTAAATTGTGCACTTGAATATATTTTTGACCTATTCTTAATTATTGTTCTTATTTCTTTATCTGTTGAATTAATTACAAGGGGTCTCTTTTTACTATTTTTAATTCTTTTAACTATGATTGATTCCTCCCAATTTAACCAAAATGAAAAATGATTATTAAGAATTTCTTTTCTAATTTTAGTATTAATAAATCCACCACCCCCAAGAGAAACAACATTTTTAATTTTTTTTAAACACTTAAGTGTTATTTTTTCTTCTAAATTTCTGAAATAATCTTCACCTTTTTTCTCAAATATTTCTGAAATGCTCATTCCGGTATTTTCTATAATCAAACTATCTATATCAATAAATGGTAGATCTAATTTTTTAGAAACCAAATTACCAATAGATGATTTCCCAGACCCCATCATACCCAAAAAAACAAGGTTTTTATTTGAATCCATAAGCTTTCTTTATTGAAAAAACACAAATATGTCTTAATTTGAAATTATTAGAGAATATATGCAATTTTCAAAAAATACAAGTACTGGCACACGTAAAGGCTTTTTAATTAAGAGTATATTAGTTTTAATTATCATTATTGGCACAGTAATATTATTGAGCAAAATTGATTTTCCATCTCCTAATAAAGAAATAGAAAAAATCATCCCAAATGAAGAACTTAAAATTGTTAAATAAAAAATATTTATTAGTTATCTTATTTTATTCATTTTTTGGACTAGGTGCTCAAACTCAAGAGCCTGTTGATATATGGATTATAGAAAAAAAAAAAACTGAAAACATAGATGCAATTGAAAGTGATAAAGTAAAAATTATTTCACAAAATAGCATTTATAAAATGCAGTCTCAAGATGATGGTGAATTAAACATAGAAGAAGATCTCACATTAACCTCTAATACAATTAAGATCGTGGGACTGTACGATCCAGCAGAAAATGGACTAGATATTAATATGTGGTCCAAATCAAATGGAGATCAAATTTTAAATATATTCAAAAGAATTAATAAGATGAATCTTTCAAAAGACGCTTCAGAAATTTTAGATATTTTACTTTTAACTAATGCTCATTATCCTGAGATAAATATTTCTAAAGATCAATTTCTGGAATTAAAATCCAACTGGCTTATTAAAAATTCCAATCTTCAACTAATTGAAAACTATTTATTAAAAAATCAAATAATTAACGAACACCCAAAACTTACTAAGTTATTAGTAGATGATTACCTTTCTAAATCAGAAATAAAAAAAGTATGTGAAATTTTTTCAAATATTAAAGTTTCGATCCAGGATGACTATTTATCAAAATTTAATATTTACTGTTTAATTAATAATAATAGAAAAGAAGAAGCTCAATTATTACTAGATTTAAAAAAAGAATTAGGTTTCGAAGAAAAATTTTATGAAAAGAAAATAAATTTTCTAATGGGATATTCTATTCAGCCAGATGTAGAAATATCAGAAAAAACAATTTTAGATTTTCATTTATCTCATAGAACCAATTCTAAATTTAAATTTGAGCCCAACAATTCTACCTCGAAACAGATTTGGAAATATCTATCAACATCAAATCTGCTAGATAACATAAAAGATGTAGAGCTTACAGACATAGATAAAATTAGTAGCATTGAAAGAGCTACACATGAAAAACTTTATGAAGAAAAAGAGTTATTTGAGCTATATAAAAGATTTCAATTTAATATAAACCAATTGTTAAATATCAAAGAATCTACAAAAGTACTGTCAGCTATTGAGTCGAGAGCATTAATTTACCAAGGAATTTTAATTACTACTGAAGTTCAAAATAAACTTTTCTTAATAAATGCTTTAAAAAATTCATTTAAAAGTGAAGGCATGGAAAATGCATTTGATACTGAGTTGAGAACGTTTTTAAAAGAAATAGACAAAGAAGAAGTTCCTTCAAATTTTACTTCATTTTATAATAATTATTTAGACGAAGATAAAACTGAACTAACTAAAATTAAAATAAATAATAAAATATTACATCAATCAAGACTGATTAATTATTTTAAAACTGATGGATCTTCAAAAAACATAACTAAAGATTTAAACGATTTATTAAAAAAAATAAAAAAAAATAAAAAATATTATTTTTCAAAAAAAGATATTATTTTAGTTGAAACCCTTAAATCAGATGGTGTTCAGATCTCTGACAAATTCAAAAACCTGTATGAAATAGATGAGTCAGAAATACCCTCTGATATACAGATATTTATTAATAGTGGTGATATAGCAGCCGCTATGCTCAGAATTGTTGAGGTTATTGGACAGGATGAGATAAAAGATATCGATGAAGACACATTATATTTTATAATTAGTACACTTAATCAACTTGATGCTGACCCGTTAAGGAATAAAATTCTGCTTAAAGTTCTTCCTTTAAAAGTTTAAAATTTATAATAAAATAAACAGTAATTATGTCAGTTAAAATAATCTTAACAGAGCCAAATAAATTATTACGTCAAATATCAAAATCAGTTGAAAAAGTTGGTATAGAAGAAAGAAAACTTATGGATGATATGCTTGATACCATGTATGACGCCCCTGGAATTGGTCTTGCGGCTGTCCAAATTGGAGTACCTAAAAGAATTATAGTTATGGACATTAGTAGAGATGAAAATAAAAAAGAACCAAGATTCTTTGTCAACCCAGTTATTAAAAATAAAAATGAAGAGAAGGCTAAATATGAAGAAGGTTGCTTGTCTGTACCAGATCAGTTTGCCGAAATAGAGAGACCTAATTCATGCGATGTTGAATATTTAGATTATGAAGGAAAAAAACAACTATTAAAAGCAGAAGGTTTATTAGCTACTTGCATTCAGCATGAAATGGATCATTTAGAAGGAATTTTGTTTATTGACTATTTGTCAAAACTGAAAAAATCAATGATTATAAAAAAACTTTCTAAAATCAAGATCAATAGAGAAATTCTTTAAAAATGCTAAAAAAAATTGTTTTTATGGGTACGCCTCTCTTTGCTGTACCAATACTAAAATCATTATATCAGAATGGGTATTCAGTATCAGTGGTGTATACACAGCCACCTCAAAAATCACAAAGAGGACAAAAGATTAATAAATCTCCTATACAGGGAATTTCTGAAACCTTAAAAATAGAATATAGAACACCTAGCTCATTGAAAAACAATAAAGAAGAATATAATTATCTAAAAGAGTTAGAGGCAGATATAGCTATTGTAGTTGCTTATGGACAAATAATTCCCAAAGAATATTTAAGTTTAGTTAAAAAAGGCTTCATCAATATACACGCATCACTCCTTCCAAAATGGAGAGGAGCAGCACCTATTCAAAGATCAATTATGAATTTAGAAAAAGAAACAGGTGTTAGTATTATGAAAATAGGAGAAAAATTAGATACTGGACCTGTGTGTAATTTCTATAAAATAGAAATTATGGCTGATGATAACTTGGAAACAATATCTGAAAAGCTTTCTGCGTTAGCAGCAGAAAAGATATTAGATAATATCGATGAGATCTTAGAGGGTAAAATAGAATTTAAAGAACAAGATCATAATGAAGCAAGTTATGCAGTTAAAATTCAAAAAACAGAAGGCCAAATAGAATGGGGTGAAACTGCAGAAAATATTATTGGTAAAATAAACGGATTATATCCAAATCCTGGTGCTTTTTTTACATATAACGGGGAAAGATATAAAATTTTAAAAGCAAGTTTGGCACTTAACAGTGGTGAAATTGGAGAGGTATTGGACAACTATTTAGAGATTAGTTGCGGTAATAACAAATCAATTAAAGTTCTTGAAATACAAAGACAAGGTAAAAGACCTCAAAACATTAGTGAATTTATGCTTGGATCCCAGATTAAAAAAGGTTCAAAATTGAATAATGCATAGATATCAAATTTTAATTGAATATGTTGGAACCAATTTCATTGGGTGGCAAATTCAGTCTAAAGGAAAATCAATTCAAAAATTAATTCAAACAAAACTATCTAAACTTCTTAAAGAAAAAATATCATTAATTGGGTCTGGTAGAACAGACTCAGGAGTTCATGCCATTGAACAATCGGCACATTTTGAATGTAAAAAAGAAATTCAAAACTTAGATAAATTTTTAAAATCAATAAATCATTTTGTAAATAATATGAATATATCAATTTTAAAAATCAAAAAGAGAAATATAAATTTTCATGCAAGATTTTCTGCAAAACAGAGGGTTTATAAGTATATAATTTTTAATCGATTGAGCAGACCGTCTATAGATAAAGAAAGAGGGTGGCATGTCATTAAAGAATTAGATGTTATGTTAATGAAAAAAGGTGCCAAAAAACTTTTGGGTACTAAGGATTTTTCTACATTTAGATCATCAAGCTGTA